>LGVF01014184.1_pt2 | contig 67716 bp, 74 predicted proteins | sample 469901 | NCBI WGS metagenome assembly LGVF01 (sample SAMN03893561, study PRJNA290197) | marine sediment metagenome | material: sediment; isolation source: combined push core samples #3730, #5133, and #5579 collected at Hydrate Ridge | place: Pacific Ocean: Hydrate Ridge
TCCGTCGTGGGCGTTGGGAATTTGAGAGGAGCTGACCTTAGTACGAGAGGACCGGGTTGGACACACCTCTGGTGCACCAGTTGGGCTGCCAGGCCCATAGCTGGGTAGCTATGTGTGGATGGGATAAACGCTGAAAGCATCTAAGCGTGAAGCCCTCCTCAAGATGAGATTCCCCATTCATTTGAAGTAAGATCCCTTGTAGACTACGAGGTTGATAGGCAAGATGTGGAAGAGCCGTGAGGTTTGAAGCTGACTTGTACTAATAGATCGAGGACTTAACTTTATTAAAAATACAGTATTATCTAGTTTTGAAAGAATAGTCTGGTGACTATGGCGAAGTGGACACACCTGTTCCCATACCGAACACAGCAGTTAAGCACTTTAGCGCCGATGGTAGTACATTGTGCGAGAGTAGGACGTTGCCAGGCTTCTTTCTTTATTATTTATAAAAATCAAACATTCATTATAAAAATTGAACAAACCAATACACGCCTAATTAGCTCAGTTGGTTAGAGCACATGACTGTTAATCATGGGGTCCTAGGTTCGAGTCCTAGATTGGGCGCCATTATCTTGGCCCGTTGGAGAAGCGGCTTAACTCACATGCCTTTCACGCATGCATTCACGGGTTCGAATCCCGTACGGGTCACCATTTAAATTCGTTATACTTATCATTTGATAAGTATTTTTTTATGGAAATTTGTTTAATTATGTATTCATAAATACACCAGAATATGATATATTTAATATAGAGGTGATATTATGGGATTTAAGGATGATTTAGACAGAGAAAAACACTCGTTATTGTCTTCAAAAAGACCTTATGAGACTGCAGCATTTATTATATTTTCATTGTTATTTTTACAACAATTATTTTATTTAGTAAGAAGTTTATTTGATTTTATAAAAAACGGAGGAAACTTTTCAGTTACAAACATTACTTCTGTGGGGAATTTACAAGCCTTTTTTAATAGAACTGTATTTGTAGATTCTAGTAAATGGATCTGGGTAATATTTGCGATTGCATTATTAGTACTTTATTATTTCTTAATATATGTATTTGTATGGAGATATTGTAAGAAGAGAAATTTAGCAAAATGGACATGGACAACATTAGTAGTATTTGGTCCATTTATGTTATTTATGCCAGCTTATATGTTTTATATAATGTATATTTTTAGAGAGTACCTTTTCAGATTTATCAAAACAATAGTAGAAGAATACAAAGCATTTAACCCTGAAGAAATGGCTTTACAAGAGGCTAAAATCCTTGAACAAGAAAAAAATGATGCAAAAGATAGAGCTAAAGATAAAGAACAAAGAGATCTTGAAAAAGCAGAAGCAACGAGAAAGAGACAAGAAGAAAAAGACGCAAAAAAAGCAGAAACTAAAGAGAAATAAAAAAGAGGAATTTTCCTCTTTTTTTAATATTTATGATATAATTATATTGGAAGGTGATTGTATGAAATGGGGAAAGAAAACAAAATTAAAGAAATTATTGGACTTTAGTGAGGTATTTATAGAAATTATAATATATTTATTAGGATTTGTAATATTTATTAATATTATAGTATCTATTTTTACATTCGATTTTATTGAGGGATTAATTAGAGTTGGATTAAATGTAGGATTTTATATTTTATTAGTTGGTATAATATTTGTTATTAAATTGATGAGGAAGAAGTTTGGAATAAAGTCGTTATAAAAAAAGAGGAAAATTCCTCTTTTTATTTTACAACGATTGCATCAATTTCTACTAAAACATCAAGTGGAAGTCTTCTAACTTCTACCGCGAATCTTGCTGGTTTATGGTTGCCAAAGAATTCAGCATAAACTTCATTCATATCTTTAAACATACCTAAATCTTGCATGAATACGCCACATTTGATGATATTTTCCTTTTTCATTCCAGCTTCTTCAACGATAGCTAAAATATTATTTAATGATTGTCTTGTTTGATCTTTAATTGAGTCACTTACTAAAGTCATAGTTTCGGGCACAAATGGTATTTGTCCTGATACATAAAGTGTATCTTTTACTAGTACAGCTTGTGAATATGGTCCTACAGCAGCAGGCGCATTTTTAGTGCTTATTGGTTTCATGATAATAATCACTCTCCTTCGGTAATATTATACTATTTTAAATAGTATAAGTGTAGTATTTTATTTGATATTTTTATAAACTTAGAATATAATTAAAGTATAAATTAGAAGGAGGAGTTATTGTGGAAATATTAACAGGAAATGTGAATGAAGAAAAACACGTACCTTTCGTTGAAGAACTAAAAAATGGATATAGAGTTACAGTAGGTAAACCAGCAATTCATCCTATGTTAGAAGTACATTACATTGAATATATTGAATTATACGTAGATGGAGAAAAGGTTGCTACTAAAGCCTTTAACCCTGGAGATGAACCTATAGCTTTATTTGAAGTTAAAAAAGGTAAAGAAGTATTTGCTAGAGAATTTTGTAATTTACACGGACTTTGGCAAGGAGAATTATAATCAAATAAAAAGAGGATTTTTCCTCTTTTTTTATTTGTATGTTGACAATAGTATAAATCATGTGTTAATATTCATTTAGAAAACCTTTAAGGTAGTCCAGAGAGACTAGTAAGGATTATTTTTACGCGAGGCGTAAATAAATATATATAAAAATCCTAATCTATGTCTTTCGACTTAGATTTTTTATTTGCAAATAAAATGAAGAGGAGAAAGAGAATGAAAGAGAAATTGTTGATTGGAATTCAAGAAAAACCTAGTAGTATACCACAATGGATTGTTTTAAGTTTACAGCATGTATTTGCAATGTTTGGAGCAACGGTATTAGTACCAATTTTAACTGGCTTAGATATTGGTGTTGCACTTGTTGCAAGTGGAGTAGGAACATTAATTTACATTGCTTGTACTAAAGGAAAAGTACCTGTTTATTTAGGTTCAAGTTTTGCTTATATTGGAGCAATATCAGTTGCTGGAGCAACTAATGGATTTAGTAGTGCATATGTAGGATTAATGGTTGTTGGATTGATATATGCAACTGTTGCCACAACAATTAGATACACTGGAAGCGAATGGTTAAAGAGGTTATTACCACCTGTTGTAATTGGACCTATGATTATAATTATAGGGCTTAGTTTAGCTCCTGTAGCTATTGGACAAGCAGGTCTTGCACCTAATTCAGGTGATTCATATTTTGCTTATTTAGCAACTAGTTGGAAGAATCCTGTTATAGCATTCATTACATTTATTTCAGTTGTAGGAATAGCTTTAAAAGGTAAAGGATTTTATAGAATTGTACCATTCTTAATAGCTGTTGTAGTTGGATATATAACAGCTGTTATCCTTGGAGTTGTAGATTTAAGCTTAGTGTTCGATGGATATAGTTTTTTACAAGTTCCTAACTTTACATTCTTAGGATCTTACAGTTTAGATTTCACAGCAGTATTAATGTTTGCACCTATAGCATTTGTTACTATCGCAGAACATATTGGAGACCATACAGTGCTAGGTGAAGTTACTGGTAAAAACTTCTTGGATGATCCAGGATTAGAAAATACAATTATGGGTGATGGAATTGCGACATTTGTAAGTGCAGCAATTGGTGGACCAGCAAATACTACTTATGGAGAAAATACAGGAGTAGTAGCAATGACTAGAGTTGGTAGTGTATATGTTACTGGACTTGCTGCAATATTTGCAATTAGTTTAGGCTTCTTTGGATATATACAAGCATTTATTGGAAGTATACCTTCAGCAGTAATTGGGGGAATGACAATTATTCTTTATGGACTTATCGCAGGTAATGGTGTTAAAGTATTAATTAAATCAAAAGTAGACCTTTATAACATGAGAAATTTAATAATAGTTTCATCAATGTTAGTGATTGGTATTGGTGGAGCAGAGATAGTGTTTGATGCATCAGCTGGTTCTGGTTTAACTGGAATGAGTTTAGCAGCAATCGCTGGGATAGTATTAAATCTAATACTACCAAAATCAATTGAAGAATAGAAATATATAGTATAGTTAAAGAACAAGATAATATAGATTATCTTGTTCTTTTTATTTTAATCAAAAAAGAAACTATATTAGCTTTATTTAGCGTTATATTAAAATACAATTTAGTTATACAAGTTTTATAAAAAAACTCTTATATCTAGAATAATGATAGAACTAATAATATAAAATAAATCCATGAATTTAGTTTAAAATACTTGCTTTAATGCTAATATTTTGTTATTATATATAACGGTCGAAAAAAATATTGCTTTAAGATTTTTAATGTGATATAATCTATTTGCTGCTTAAAAAAAAGGTCCCGTGGTGTAGCGGTTAACATGCCTGACTGTCACTCAGGAGATCGCGAGTTCGATTCTCGTCGGGACCGCCATTATCATGCGCCCATAGCTCAATTGGATAGAGCGTTTGACTACGGATCAAGAGGTTAGGGGTTCGACTCCTCTTGGGCGCGCCAAATAAATTTTTGTACCACATTTTCGGGAAGTAGCTTAGCTTGGTAGAGCGCTTGGTTTGGGACCAAGAGGTCGCAGGTTCAAATCCTGTCTTCCCGACCATTAGTAATGTAGTCTATGGCTTGCACTAATATCTGCCTTTTTACTTTATTAAGCGGTTAAAAAGTGTAAACCATAGTAATTATATACAAATAAAAGACAATTTTTGGAAATCTTCCTCAAATTGTCTTTTTTTTTGTAGTTGATTTATAAAAATGAAGCACTTCCTCAGTTGCATGGCGGTAATTAGTTAAATATGGCTCTATAAGTCATTTTCAAGGTTTTAATTTTATGTTGCAGTTTGAATACATGCGTTTTTATGACACGTAATTATCTGAGTTATATATTTTATCGCACTGCAATGAAAAAATCGGGCCCTGTGGACCCTTTTAAAACATCATGATCGAATATAGAATAGATTACGGTAGCATATTGAACTTGCTATTTAATTATTAGCACACTCTACAACGTTTGTAGATTCATTATAGGAGATGCACTGCTATGAAAAAGTGGGACACATAGTCCCACCCAAACAGAAATAATGTAGTATAATAATACAAAGGAGTTGATAACGTGGTAAATCAGTACAGTGTAGACTTTAAGTTGAAGATGGTTAAGATGATCCTTAATGAAAATATAAGTAAACGTGAAATAGAAAGAACTTATAAAGTTTCAAGAAAAGCACAAAGACAGTGGGTACACAAGTACGAAACTGAAGGAATAAGTGGACTAGTTAGCAAGAGAAAGATAAGAGATAAAATACCGACAGATTTGGAAGAAGAAAGTGTTGATGCATTAAAGCATGAAATCTTATTATTAAAGATTGAAATAGAGCGGTTAAAAAGAGGATATAATAGTGAAGACGCAAAATATCTAAAAAAAAAGATCTCTTAAATTACGAATATACATTAGTCCATAAATTTAGAGCTAAATTTTATATAAATGAGTTGTGTGAATATATCGGTATTTCAAGAAGTGGATATTATAGATGGCTAACAAGAAAAGGGAATAGGACACAGCAACAAGAAACAAAAGATTACTTAAAATCATTAATAAAAAATTATCACGAAATATATCCAACGAAAGGATATCGATCAGTTAGAAAAGAAATAAAAATAGATACAGGATGGATCGTGTCATACTACTTAATGTACCAATGTTTCAAAGAGTTAGGTATCTATAGTAAAGCCAAGAGAAGAGCCTATAGAAGACCAAAAGGAGTATCAGACAAGTACAAAAATATTATTGGTGGAGATTGGTCCACTAATGGACCATTTGAGAAAGTATGTAGTGATACTACAATGCTTACTCATAATGGTAAGAAGTATGATTGGAACTATCATGTGGATGTTTATAATAATGAGATAGTAGGATCAGATGTAGCAAACTATAAGCATTGTAATGGAGTCATGAATCATTTAAGAAGTTTAAAAGATTTCTTAAGGATAAAAGAGGTAAGAGGATACTCGGAAAAACATACAATCTTACATAGTGATCAAGGAATTATATATGCATCCAAGAAGTTTGAAAAAGCTCACAAAGAATACCCAATAACAAGAAGTATGTCGAGAGCAGGAACACCTACAGATAATCCAGTAATAGAATCGTTAAATGGCTGGATAAAAGCTGAGTTAAAACACAACTTAAAGATTAATGAGTATACCGATATTCAAACAGCTATAGAGTTATATATTAATTACTTTAATAACAACAGACCAGCTTGGAAACTTGATTACTTAACACCTGTAGAATACAGAACAATAAATGGATACACTTAAACATAAAAATATCATTCATAATTTACATTATAAATGATATAATAAAAGCAATAAGATAAGTTACATGTCGCTATTTTCATGCCTTAGGTTGGGACTATGTGTCCCGAATAATCGTGGCAGTGCATATTTTAGAAGGTAATGATATAGGAACCCCATATGGAGTATATAGGCCAATGTTCTCAATGAGCGCACAAGGTGATTGGGTTGGTTCTAATTATGTTTACTCTTCCCAACCAGTAGAAAATTTAGTAGTTGAATTAAGTGTATTTATGCATACTTGTTTTGATGGAGTTGCTGAAAATTGTGGTACTCAATTAGGATTCTTGATTCATGGATTGAATCAATATTTTGATGAACACAATCACGGGGATTTTAATGCTGTTTATGCTAATATTAATGGTAGCAGTGCTACAAATGAGTTTTCAGATTTTTCGAGTTTAGTTTCTTCTGGAAATCCAGCATTACTTTGGCTTGATGAGGCAGAGTATGGCGGTGGAATTGATCATGTAGTTTTAGCTATTGGTCATTACTCTGCATATATGTCACCAAGTGGATATGTTATCTATGATAATCTTACTCATGGTGAAAAGTGGATATCACAAGATAATGTCGATGGTATGATATTTATGTATAGAGGAACCCAAACTAATTAGGAGGAGATCAATATGAGATACAAAACTATAACTATTCTTATGATATTAATCTTTTTATCAGGATGTGTTGACAAAGAACAAACAATTGAAATTGACTTAGATGTTTCAACTATCAGTGAGGTATTCATATATATTGAAAATGAAGATGAATCTAATTATGTTGAAATCTCAGCCGAAGATGTTCTTGATTTTATAAACTTCTCAGTTGATTTTATTGGTAAAAGTGATGTTAGTTCAACAGGTAAAAAAGATAGTTTTAGAATGATAATGCATATAGTATTTGAAACTGAAAATGATAACCAACATATGAATTTGTATACTAATTCTGATTCATCAGAATACTATATAGGGATATATTTAGGAGAAGGTAATGAACTTTTAACTGAAGAAATATACTCTAATATACCTGATAGTATCATTTCAGAGTATGAGAAAATTTTACTAGAATTATATTGATGAAATATTTGTAGAACAATATTACAAAATCAAAAAACACCAGAATGAATTAGCATTATAATTTTCTGGCGTTTTTTGATTTGTGTGAAAACTATTCAATGAAAATTTTAATTGAATTATATATATAGTTGAAAGATATAACTCAATTCTAAAAAATATATTCAAAAGCTATATATATTGACCGCCATTTGTTGCAATTGAGGTTAAAATTACCGCCATTTGTTACATCACACCCATTTAACAACTAATTGTTAGGACATTTGTCTTAACTTTTTTTATACAAAAAAAAGGATAGAAAATCTATCCTTTAAATGCTTTTAAGAAAGTCTTGACTATATCAGGGTCAAATTGTGTTTCTGAACATCTTTTTATTTCCTCTATTGCTTCTTTATGTGAAATTTTTTCTTTATATATTCTACCAGTAGTCATTGAATCATAAGCATCAATTACTGATATAATTCTTGCGAAGTAAGGTATACTATTTCCTGAAAGACCTGTAGGATATCCAGTACCATCAAATCGTTCATGATGATGGAGTATATCTTTTGAGATATGTTGAAGTTCATTAATTGATAGAACTATCCTACTTCCAATTTCAGAATGTGACCTAATTCTATCCCATTCTCTTTCATCAAGTGGTTCTATTTTTGTTAAAATCGCTGTGTCTAGCGCAATAAGACCTATATCATGTAGTCTGGCTGTTTGTTTTAGTACTTTTATGCCATCTTCATTTATTCCTAATTCATTACCTAAAATATCTGCGTATTTTACCATGTTTTCTGAATGTATTCTTATATCAGCACTACGTTCAAAAAGCCTTTTTTCAAGAGCTCTTACAAGATCGTTTCTCATTTCTTTCCCTTCTAGAAGTTTCTCATGATACATTCTTTCTTCGGCAAGTTTTATTATATCATTTACATGTTCATCTTCAGATATTTTTGTAGCGCATCCAAGTGATATACTTGGAGTGATTGTTTGATACATTGATTTGTTACATAAGTCTTTAATTCTTGAATATACTTTTTTTGAGTTCTCTAAAGATGTTTGTGGAAGAAGTATTGCGAATTCGTCTCCACCCCATCTTGCAAGGATGTCTTCTTGACGTATTCCCTTTTTAAGTATTTTTGATATTTCAATAAGAAGTTTATCTCCTTCTATATGACTGAATGCATCATTAAGAAGTTTAAGACCATTTACATCTCCCATTATAATAGTTAGCGGAAGTTGTCTTTTTGTATCAAGTCTAGATAATTGTTCCTCAAAATAGAATCTATTATATAACTCAGTTAAATAATCGTGTTGTGAAATATATCTTATTTGTTCTTTTCTCTCTTCTTCAATAGTTTCATCTCTAATTACTAAGATGGCTCCACTATTAGTTTTCCCTTCTAAATTAATTGGAGATATTGAGAAATCAACATATATCTCTTCATCATTATCATTTCTTAATAAACTGTAAGTAATATCACTATGAAATATTTTGTTATCCTCAATACTTTTATGAAATAATTCTTTAAAAGATACATTTGATTTATTTGAATATATTCTAAAAATATCACAGATATTCTTATTTATAGGACGTTTTATTTCACCTAGAATTTCTAAAGCCTTATCATTAATTAATGTTATCTTATGATTATCATCAGTAACAACAATTCCTTCACCAACACTTAATAGTGTTGCGCGAAGTTTACTATCAACATCTTTAAATTGACGTTCTTTTTCAAGCTTTTCAGTAACATCAAAAACACTTGATAGTACATATTCTTTATTATCTATTATCATTGATCCAGAGTAGACTTCAACATCCAAAATAACTCCGTCTTTTGTAATATGTCTAGACATGTAATGATTAAGTTCATTAGAAAGAGAGTCAATTACATCTTGTTTTGAATCTGCCGGATTTAATAATGAAACGTCTATTACACTTAATTGTGTAAATTCTTTAAATGTATAATTATATTTTTTCATTGCAGACTCATTAACATCTACAAAATGACCATTTTCTGGATCTATTAGAAATATCATTGCTTGGCTAGCAGAAAACAATTTTTTATATTGTTTTTCCGAACTTACAGTTTTTAAATGTTGAAAAAATCTAAATCTTTGAGTAAGCATAAATTCAGAAATAATTAAACTTCCTAAAGGGAATACTATTAATAATGCAAATGCTACTGCATTAAGCACTTCATCACGTAGTGTATTTGGTAATGTTAATAGTAGTAGTATCATCACAACTTGAACAAAGAATCCGATTAAGTATAGCTCAATCCAACTAATGTTATATTTTTGAAATTTTGGATTTTTAAGTCTAAAGTGTCTCCAAAAAAGTCCTATTGTTGCTGCAAAGATTATCCATAGGACTCCAGTAAGCATCCCTACCCCACCTAAATAGATTCTGTAAGCAATCATTGCTAATCCACCAATAAGAGTTGGTATAACACCTAAAAACATTGCAGTGACACTAATAGCAACTGCTCTGGCATCAAATAAGACTCCATCCATTAATTCAAACTGTCTATACATAATAGTAACTCCAATAATAGCTACTACAAAACCCATTATAATTTTTTTATATATCTCTTTTATTCTTGATTCATAAGGAAAGATAGAATATACTACTGCTAAACTCATTAATAGTAAAATATTTGATATAAATGATAGTATCATTTCAGTATTCATAGTACCTCTCCTTTCAAGTCATGTTAATATTATACTATATATATATTATATTAAAAACAAGAAATTATATTTATGAAATATACTATCTAAAATACTTGATTTTAAATGACAATACTATTATAATATATAAGGAACATAAGGTCCCGTAGCCAAGTGGCTAAGGCAATGGACTGCAACTCCGTGACCAGCGGTTCGAATCCGCTCGGGACCTCCAATCTTTTCTAACCTAAACACTGTATTAAAGGGATTAAAACACTAAATTGATAAGTAGAAATCTTCAACAAATTACCTCGTGAATATCACATGTGTAAAATCCGTTGCCCTAGATTTATGCTTGTTTTTTATTTATATAATATTCCATGGGAGCTAGTTCCTGGTATATCTCTGAATCAACTTCTATGTTGTAGTGTGTATACCTTCTAGTCATATCCATTCGTGCATGTCCCATAGTGTGATTAGTGAATAGTTCTGATACTTTTCTTTTATAAGCTAAGGTACCATAACTATGTCTTATCATATGTGATGAGAACTGTTCTAGTTTTAGATCGTATTTTATCTTCTGTAGAACTCTCAATACACCTAGGTAATTCATTGGTGATTTCGTTCTACTATTTCGAAGTAAATGATTATGATTACTATCAAGCAGCAAAAGATATTCATACAAATGTTTAGCTGTATAATTTGAGTAATGTACTACTCGCTCTTTTTTAGTTTTTGTATGATCAAGAAGAATCGAGTTTGTTTGTGAATTGATATTCTTAATTTTAATATTTGTTACTTCAGATAATCTTGCACCAGTGTCAATAAACAGGAATAGAATTACTCTGTTTCTAATGTTCATGAAGGTATCAGGCTTATCAAGCAAAAAATTAATAACTCTTTTCATAGTTTGTTCATCAACAATATCAAATCGTTTGTCAAGTTCTTTTAATTTTGGAAAAGATGATATTATTGTTGGTTTGCATTTGCCTTGCTTTACTTGGAAAGTTATTGCTCTATTAAGTAATTGAATTCTTTTGTTAATTGTTTTATTAGTGTTATCTCGGAGTTTAGAATAGTCAATGAAATCATAAATTGAATCGTAATCAAGATTATCACTATTACTATATTCATTCGTGATCATGAAGTTAATAATGATATTTAGATGTGGAGTATCATATCTTTTAAATGTATTCCAACTTTTAAAATGCTTTGAGTACTTAAGATACTCAGCACATATAATATCTAAATCCATAATATATAAAAACCAGTTAAAATGAAGTTTCGCTTCAATATATAACTGGCTTTGGTTAGTTTTTTCTTATCCATTGTCAGTCCTCCAATAACGAGCATCTCGCTCGTATAACTATAATATTAAGCGATTATCACGAACATGTCAATACATTTTTAGCAATTAACTCGCTAACAATGATATAATAAAATAGAGGTGATTATATGAAATACTTAGGAACTCGACTCAAAGAATTAAGAAAAGAGCTGAATAAATCTCAATCTTTTGTAGCTCATGATCTATCAATTGGGCAAACAACATATGCAGGTTATGAATTAGATAAAAGTGAACCTAGTAATGAAATGTTAATTACACTTTCTGACTATTACAATGTTTCAACTGATTACTTACTAGGGCATTCAAATGTTAAAGCTACTCAGGCTGAAGTAGATTTTTCTAATAAAATAGAAATAAAAGGAATTGAACAAATGATTAAAGAATATAACTTAACTCTTGGAGATGAAGCAATGGATCCGGGAGAAGAAAAAAAATTGGTTAAACTAATTAAATTATTTACTGAAAGCAATAATTAGAAAATAACTGGGAGGAATTACATCATGGGGGAAAAGGATAATACACATACGTACTATTTAGATTCTGTTGAACCAAGTTATTACAATGGACCACTATATTTAGCACCAATATCTATTAGTAATGAATCATGTTATAAGGAGTCGTTTTTCACATATTATGATATAGATGTATATGTTGAAAAAGATCTAGATTTCTTAACACTAAATTCACACTTCAAAACTGATACAGGAGTAATAGTTGATGATAAACAAGTTATTAAAGCGGATTTAAAAGCTGGAAATACATATCGGTTTCAATTTGAGGTTATTTATGATAGTTCTATTAGTACTTGTAGTTTAGATTCTAATGTTCTATATACACCAGAATATCCAATAACTTCTACATGTACTGGAACTTGTACTGCAGTAAATGAAAATACTACTGGAGATTTAAAAACTATTTCTTTCCAAACAGCTGGATTATATTTAGGGATTGTAATTGTAGGTATTGCACTAATAGGGTTTTTAGTAGCTAGATTTGATAAAAGAAATTAATGAAACTACAGCGTAAAGTAATTTTTAAAGAATGTAAATTAACTCTTGGAGATAACGAATAGATCTAGGAGAAGAAAAAAATAATGAAGAAATCAAATTGTATAAGGAGAGTGATCAAGATGAGTTTGTTTCAATTTCTACATGCGCCATTGTATAAAGAGTTTAAGTTTAAAATTATTCCTGATGGAAGTAATTATAAAGTTAACGGTGAAACATTTCGTAAGATTTCAGAACTATTAAATGCATCGAGAGAAAATATATATGATGTATATTGTATTAAGTGTGAAAGAAAAATGTCTTTTTCATCAATTGGTGGTGCGTTAAATAAGTATAATTTCAGTAATGGAAGACATGCGTTAGAGGTTAGTGGTGGTACTTTTATTAATTCTAATTATAGAATTGAAAAATTAAAAACAATTGGGTCTATCACTATGACTTGTTTACATAAAGCTACTCATAAATATGAAATATATTTTGAGACGTATATACAGGATACCAGTTACTTAGTGATTAGAAAGATTGGACAAACACCTGAATTATATAAAATCGATAACTTTGAAAACTTTGGGTTTAGAAAGCAACTTGAGAAAATGAAAATTGAAAAAGACTTCAGGGATATTCATGTTATGATATCCCATGGATATTCTATTGATACTTTGCTTTATATTAGAAGATTATTAGAAAAAATGATAATGTACTTCCTTAAAGATAAAACCCCTTATGGAGATAAGTTTGCGGATAAATTCAAACTAGCACAAGAAGAACATGAATTTTTCGATCCAGAACTAAAGGATATGACAAATGTTGTTTACAAGTTATCTAGTGAAGGCATACACAGTTTAAAGCATGAACAGTGTGAAGAGTATATTAGACCACTATATAACTTCATTATTTCTCAGCTAGATTACATGAAGGAGCAAGATTTAAAAAAGATAAAGAAAAGCAAAAATAATAGTGTTATTAATAATTTATTTAGTAAAAAAGTAGACTAGGAATTTTTCCTAGTCTTTTTTTCAAGAATTAATTTAACAACAATCTCAATTCTTACCTTGCGTTTTTTCTTCATGCCCTCACTCCTTCCAAGTAATTTAATACAACTCAATTATAAATTTTAGAATAAGAGCTGTGAAGTACAAGGACTATTGTGACCGTTTTTATATGTAAATGACAATATTTGTATCTTTCCTATGCCATATATGACATATGAAAAAGTGAACGAATACTGGAGGGTATAAAATGTGTTCTAATATACGACATATCAACATCTGAAGCTTTATACATGATACTATCTTTAGGGAGGTAGAATTATGTCTAAAACTTTAACTGTAAAAGAAGTAAAAGAGAATGTTGAGAAGATAGACTATATTAAAAAGAAGCTAGAAGAAATTAAAAAGAATAGTGTATAATAATTAATAGAGGAGGGGGGGATTATATGTCTAAGATAAAACATACGTTCAAAGATATTCCAATTATAGTTAATGATGGACCTGCTATGTTTGCACCAATTTTAGTTAGCAATAAATATTGTTATAATGACACGTATTTTTCTTATTACGAAGTAGATGTTTATATAGAGAGTAATTTAGACTATTTAACTATTAAAGCATACTTTAAAAGTGAAGCTGGTGTAATTATTGAAAGTAATGAATTGACAAAGACAAATCTAATAGAGGGAAATACCTATCGTTATAAGTTTGAAGTAGTTCATGATGATGACATAGCAACATGTAATCTTGAAGACAATTTACTTTATTTTCCTGAGCAAACAATGACATCTGCATGTACTGGTGATTGTGTGATAACTAGTAATAATGATAACTTGACAAGCGCAAACAATTCAATAATTCTTGGTCTAATTGGAATTTTTGTCGGAGTTATTATTTTATTAGGGTTACATAAATATAAATCGCGTAATCAAAAAGAATAGTATAAATAGTAAGGAGTGAATAAATTGCTAGAATTTGTAAAGTATAGGTATTTAATCATGACAATCAAATAAGAATGGACAAGTTTTTTGAAATCGAAAAAAGAGATTCTAAAAAAGGAAGGAAGATAACATGGAGTATTTATTTTATCTAATACCAGGTATAATCAATATAAAATTATTTAGGTACTTTAGGAAAACAATTCCCAAAGAACAGGAAGTTTTAGCACAAACAATTGATTTGATCATCTCATCAGTAACTGTATATTTCTTTTCACTAGTTTTTTTAATTGTAAGATTCAAGATAGACTATCAAGATGGATTAGTAACTAGTCTTCAAAATTTGAAGATATTAGAGTATATAACTAATGAAGAAATTATAATTATAGCTTCACTACTAATTGTTCCCTCAATATTGACATTGGGAGTATACTTATTAGCTAGTTTGATAAGTGGGAAAATGAATAATACATCACTAGGATCCAATGCATATATAGAGTACTTTACCAAAACATCTGAGTATAAAGTTGAGGGTGATAATAAAACATATAGCTTTCCAGTAAAAATTTTTCATGAGGATAAACCAATTACAAAAGGTAGAATGATATCAAAATATTCTCTCCCATGGGAATTTAAAGAAGTATTTGTTGAAAATGATGAGAAATTAGACTTTAAGAAGTTAGAAAAAGTATACACGTATTATGATTTTGAATCTAAAATCAAATATGAGATATTCACTAATGATGAGAAAGGAGAAAATGATGTCAAATAGAAGAAGCATTATTACACATGGTTCAAGAAGTGGAACACAAACTAGAGTTGTTTCAGGGGATAGAGTTACTTCAGGAGATAGACGTCGAGTAAATGATGGATTAACAAGAGGACAATCAACAATAGTTACTTCTCCTGGTAAACCAGCAAATGCTCCGAAGAGACCAAAAGTTAAGAAATAAGATAAAAAGTATATAGCTACAGCAATGCTAACTAAAGAGTAAGTCATATATTTATGGCTTATTTTTTTTACGTTTAACATAAATCTAAATTTTTGATTATTTAATTTTTGACACTAAAATATGAAAATGATATAATTAACTACATAGAGGAGGAGTGATTTTATGAGTAATAGTAGACATGTAACACCAAAAGGAGATAAGTGGCAAGTGAAAAAAGGTGGAGCTTCTAGAGCTTCCGGTATATTTGACACTCAAGCAGAAGCGATAGACTCTGGTAGAAGCCAAGCTAAAGCAAATAAAGAGGAGTTTGTAATACATAATAGAGAGGGTCGAATAAGACAAAAAGATAGTTATGGAAATGACCCTAGAAAATCGAAGGGTTAAGAATGGGCTGGCTATATTTAGTTATTGTACTTATGATTATTTTAACGATTTTTGGAGCTTTATTTAAAACTGATAATAGATTAAAAGCTGTAAGTCAGTGGACAAAAGATGGAAGATTTATTTCTAATTTCCGTTCAATTACTGAAGCTTCACAACATACAAATGTATCCTACTCAGGTATTGGTAATTGTTGTAGAGGAACTCAAAAGACAAGTGGTGGATATGTATGGAAATATGGAAATTATAAAATTGAGCAATCTTAGTAGATTGCTTTTTTTATGAAAAGTAGAAATACCATAAAAAAAAGCTAATATTATTAGCTTCTTAATTTAAGAAATAAAGAGAGGTAGCCACGACTAAACATTAGACTATGGGGCCCACATCCTTCTTCATAAGAGCTTGTAAAATAGCTTCCATAAAGAACCACCTCCCTTTTGTTTGGCTCTATCATAAATGATACGCCTATTCTAATTTTATCATACATATATTAATTAACCTAAATGATAGAGGATATTTTATAGAGTTTGGACAATTATATATTTTAAGTTATAATAGATTAGTATAAAAGAGGGGGAATTATATGTTGAACTATAAAGAGTTATTTAATATACTTGGAATTCTAAAACCATTGGATGAGATAGATATTCTTGAAGGAAAACACTATAAATTTAAAATTTTATTATACTCAATAATTTATGGTGTTTGGTTATCATTCATGATTTTTGGATTTAGTTATATGATAATTATTCAAGGAGAAACACAAAGTAGTATTGAGTTAGCTGTAATTGGAGTAGTTTCACTTTTGGGGTTATCCTCTATGATGTTTTTAAGCAAATATTATTCTTCAAAAGTGAGTATGATACTTCCTGATATTAAATTGAAGAGTATACTAAAGAAGATGAAATCAGAGTCTGTTGAAGATTCATTATTAATAAGGTTATACGCAAATTCTTTTAGATACTTATTATATATATCTCTTATATCAGTTGCTTTAGGAGTTAGGTTTGGACTGCAATATGATTCTTTTTCTGATGCTCTATATATTATCTCAATAGGATCAGTACCAATGTCCCTTTTAGGTGTAACTGTAGCTTACCGTTTTTTATCGATAATATTTGATTATGAAATCATATATAAAGAGAGTTTATTAGGGTTGCATAATAAAAGTATATTAACAATATATCCTTCAAATAAATATGGCTTGGTGTACTGCTTATTAGAAAATGAATATGCAATATATGACAAGAGATTAGAAAAATGGATAATTATTGAAGTTATCATAGACAAATCACTTAAACATATTAATAAAATTGTTTTAAGTCATACAGTGAATAATTTGACTCTAAAGGAGGATGTAATATGATGATGAATAATATAGAGAAAATTTTCTATGAAATTGCAATTATGTCAAAGATAGATCAATATGGAGAAAAATTAAAATACTTTCACAACTTCTCAAATTTATGTGGGATAGAATTTCATCAAATAGTTAGAAAGTTAATTGAATTAAATCTTGTTGAAAAAATCATGCTAAATACTAATGAGAATACATCTACAGCATACTTAAGAGTTACAGAGAAAGCTCAAGGAGAACTATATTTGAATGCCATTTTTTCATATGAACAAATAGTTAGTTATCAAAGAGAAATATATAGCATACATGAATTTTAATAAAGAATATTCCAAGATTCCAATTTATAAAAGTCAATGAACTATTAGCTCATATATGGACTTTGCATTATTGATACTATTAAGTTATAATAGTTGTGGGAGAACTATGTAAGATATAAATTATATATGCAAATGTATAGTTAAGGGGGATATTTTTTTTATGGCATAAAATTTATCTTGTTGTTCTTCAAAAAAAACAAGGGAGAATAATATGAAAAAGATTAAAATTATTATCATGCTTATTATCATGTTTTCAGCTAGTTCATCTAGCGTCTTTGCTAAATCAATAGACAAAGGGGATAATGAGAAGGAAGTAGTATTAAATGCAGCAAACTTGGCAATATGTGATACTTATGATATTTGTGATACTCAACAAATAAAATTAAGTAAAGAGAAAGTTTATGATATGTTTATGAATTCATACGGATTCATTTACGAGTTTGAACTTAAAAACGATCAATTAATTCATGGTTATATTATTACAAATCAGACTGAACTAGGAATTGAAGTGGAGGAGATTCATTTAGAGCAATCATCTCCTTATATTTATAAAGACTATAAAAATATATATAATGGTTACAATCAATATTATGAAGTTAAAAATGATATACTTCTTGATTCAACAAATGGAGCATATTATGATTATGAGTATTTGCTAAATCAATATGGGTTAAACTCTAATGAAGTTAGTTTGATTATGGGTGCAGCCAAAGACCCTATTTTTGTTACTGTATATTACACTACAGGAGATGAAGTGTTGTATAGTTACTCTACTACGTCATCGATTAATGTGACAGATTTTCAGTATCCTACAATGAGCCAAACTGATGTAGCAAATGAATCTGCTTATTCTAGTGATAAAAATAATTGTAGTACAGTATCTGGGTTATCATTGATTGTCTTTTATGAATATTATTATCCAGATAGTTCATCATTAACAGATGTCATTTATGAACCAGGAGATAAGTACTATACATCAACTTTTTTCTTTAATGACAGACAACCGGAAGCATATAATCAAAAAGATAATTTTATAGATATATATGAGTATCTATATGTTCAAATGGATACTAGTAATTGGGGCCCACTTAGTATATACCCTGGAACAAGTCATCCGAATTTTTTATCTGCTATGAGAGATTACTATGATACAGTAGGGTATGATGTAGTGATTGATGTAATGATAGGAAATCCTTCTTACACTGCTTATTATAATAACTCATTTGATGCAACAAATACATGGGTAGATTACAAAGATAGCATCAATAATAACACTCCTGTTTTAATGCAATTAGGAGGGATAGCAGAGCCCGCTTATGCATATTTAAATGAAATAATAATTGAAGAAGATGTTGATTCTAGACCTGGACCATATGGTAGTGTAATTTGGATAGATGAAGTATATTATGAATATAAGGTAAGCATGCTTGCAATGCATACTGTTGTAGGCTATGGATATGTTGAATATAGTTACTACAACACAGGCTTGGTACGAAGAGATAAATTTGCTAAAGTATCAAACAATGCAGGGTCATTTGTATATATTCAAAGTTCTAGTAATTCTGTAAGTCAAGCATATAGCTTTTCTATAGAACCTAAAACATAAATCAAGATAAAGGGAATTGATAAAATGAAAAAATTTATTATTGGATTTAGTGTCGTAGTTACAATATCTTTGATAAGTTACTTTCTATTTTTCAGTGTTAGATACACAATGTATGAAAAAGTAAATTTAGAGGATTACATGGAAGATTATAATATTTCAGAAATTTATGACATGCAAAGTTTTTATATGGAGGATGTTGTAACTGATTTAGCATTTAGAGGCGAAGAATATCGGCCTTGGAATTACTTATTGATACATGCAGCTTTTACTAAGTATGCAGAAGGCAGCCTTGCTTTAAGTAATGACGGGAAACTATCTCTGTTTATTGTACCTAGGACAAAAAGATTCGATATACTATATCTTGATGAATATGTATTCCCGAGTCAAGAAGTTGTTCTAGCAGAACTTGACAAACTTCAGGAAATGACTGCATATGATATCACTTATATAACTGAACCAAAAAATTCATTCATTATTGATCCTCGCATTAAGGTTTTTGATATTCAAGATAAACTAGGTGATGAATTTGAAATGGCAACTTTATATGCTCTAAGTGTAGCCGATATTAATGAAAATGGTACCGAAGTATTTTTAATTATAGGTGAAGATAATACATATGCGTTTATCGAATATGATGTATATGAAAATGAAGTGTCTTTATATCATATATTTGAGTAAAATATCATAGACAATAAGTCTTTATTTGTAATTTAATTAGTAAATTACATTCAACTCCGCACCAAACTTTAACTAAAGAATAAGTCATGTATTCATGGCTTATTCTTTTATCTTTAACTAGGATCACAAATTAACTTTAATTGATACTAGCTAAAAGCAACTATTTATAGGAGTAAGTAAACTAGCTAACGACAGCTAGGTAAACCATGTCGCTGTGGTAACTGTTATAAAACCTTGAAACATCAATCATGAAATGAATACCAACGGTATGGAATACATAACAGAAAAAGAAGAAGAAGAGACGCACGTTCGTGCGTCTCTTTCGTTTGTCCAAGGCTTCGCAAGAAGCCTGAGCCGACATACAAAATTCTATGTCGCAATAAACTAGACATTTCGGAGCAATATCATGATTATGAAATGTTCTCATTCATGATCATTCGAAGAACCCATAACAAATAAGATACTTGCAACCCTATGATATTCCTAGAAAGAGTTAATACTTTAGTTACATATATCTTCGATATATATTAATAAGTTACTTATTATCTCTAACCTATTTCACTTGATTTTAACCTGTTATGCTTCTATTCGCTAATCTATTATACATATAGGCATTAAAAAAGCACTCATGAGAGTGCAATTCATTATGGTTAAAGGGAAAGAGCCACTCATTGAGAGTGACTTAATTTATCTTACATATGGTCTAGGTTCGACTTGAACCATGCCTTAGCTTTAGCCTTAGTTTTAAAGTTTGGTACATTGTCATGAGCTACTGGACTAGATAAAGTGTAGAACATGTGCTTTTTATTACTTCTACTTTGATTTTCTTCAGCTGATAACTTTGGACTAGGTTCAGTATGCTTCAGTACTTTATTAAATCTACTACTTGGATGTTCACTATCGTGGATGAAGTCCTTAAATTGGATCAATGATACCATATGTTCTGCATGATTCATGTTACCAGTATTTGCGATAGCTTGTAGTACTTCTTCCTTTCCATGTGATTTCACTAGGTTATGGATCGATTCCATTTTATGGTTGGTTAGAGTATTGATAGGATCCATTACTCTACCTTTTGACATAATGTTCCAGAATGTAGCAACTTGTACTATGTCCTGGTGTGTAATTCCTTCAGGGTCTTTTTTATGTGCAAGAGCTACTTCATTAGTCTTGCGTTGTTCCCCTTCAGTTTTATTTCGATCGATAACCTGTGATTGGTTGGCAGCGCTTTTTGAATCGGATTTACCGCTAATAATCTTATCTTTATCTTTCGTGAACGTAATAAATTGTTGTATTTTGATTAATAACCAGTGGAAGTAGTGCTTCAGTTTCCCTGGAGTCTCTTTTAAGAGCTGTTTGATTTTAGTTAGTTGTTCCTTTTGCTTATCAGTAAGAAAGTCTGTGTATGCTTCGATTTCTACTATTCTAGCTTCAGGAGTTACATTGTTTTGATAACAGAAATGTATAAAGTCTTTATGTTTCCTATTCTTCATGAACGTATAGAACTCATGAGTTAATTGTTGATTCATGTTTCCGTCTGAAGGTCTAATAACTCGATAGTTATATAATTGCTTCAGTGCGTATTGATCCTCACGAGAAATTTTGTATTTACGTATAAAATCATTTAACTTTTCAGGTGTGAAGATGTGTAAGAACTCGTATGTTCTTTGAGATAGTCTGAAGACATTAGCTCCAGCTTTCTCATGAGCTCTTGTAACATGTATATCAAGGATTCTTTCCAGGGATCTAATTATATTATATGATTGGGATTCACAACGATTGATTACTTTTGAAATTTGCCATGCAGGAAAATAGATCTTCTCTTGAGCTCTTTTTTTAGAATCCTTTTCAGTAAAATACATCATACGTGAGATGATTGCATTAAAAAGTCCAACAGCTCCACGTACATAGGGTATGTTGAATGAGTTAGGTATATTTACACCCTGGATGGCTACAACTTTGACTTTCTTATAAGTTCCTTCAGAAGATACATACTTTAATGTTGATTTCTCTATTGGTTGGTAAGCTGTACTCATATATGAATCCTCCTTTCATAGGAATTGTTAATTTATTTTTAAAACGGACATAACAGTCCTATTATTTTCAAATTAGAAATATTATAATAAATGCATGCATTTATTATTTGGCTTATTTAAGGCTTGAAAGAATAGTATTTTTTGGAATAATGTATGTAGGATGATATAATTTATTTAAAGGAGGTGAATGATATGGGCGTATTCTTAATAACATACGACTTAATTAAAGATAAAGATTATAAAAAATTATTTGAAAAACTAGAATCTTATGGGACTTATTCACATTGCTTAGAAAGTGTTTGGATGATTGAGTCTTCTGATGCTGCTGCAACAATTAGAAAATATATTGAAACTGCTATGGATTCTGATGATAAGATATTAGTTTGTCGTTTAAGCGGAAATTGGTCTTCAAATAATTTAAGGAAAAAAACAAATGAATGGTTACATAATAGAACATTTAATTGTAGTTGCGAATAATTATTTTGAAGAAGGGGTGATTGTATGGAATTAGCAACAATGATTTTGTCAGCAATAGCAGCATTATCCGGTGTAATCTCAATTTCATTTAGTATTAAGATTTCTAGAGAGAAATCAGAACTTCACGAAGTAATCGAAAAAAACATTGAATTAACTAGAACTTTGAAGACTGATATTAAGGAAGTAAGAGAAACTAAGACTATAACTGCAACTCAAGATTATGCAGCTATGATTAATCCAATGGTTGAAAAGATGAGCGCTGCTGAAATTATGAAATTGCTTGAAATGGCAAATAAAGATAAGAAGTAATGTTATATATAAGGTGGTGTTCATATTTCTAAAAATTCTGGATTTGAGAATGAAGTGTATTTAATTATAAGGTTCATAGCTAAACGGTGGTATGCTTTAGTTGTTTTTGGATTGACACTTTATAATCCGATAATTAAATTGCTAGGTTACGGAATATTTGAAAGAATTTGTGCAGCGTTTATTTTTTCATTTTTTGCAACAGCTATTGATGAACTTGCTTATGAGTATGCTAGACAGAGTTATTATTCTACGAGAGCTACAGGATTATTTCATTCAGCTATTAACTCATGGAATCATTATGCTGCAAGAGGAAAATATTCAATGGTATTGTTTGGGGGACTGAATTTCATTTGCTATGTAATATATGGAATTATTTTGTCCTGTAACTGGCTTGTATCATTATTTCAATAAATGAATATATTGGTATATAGATTACTAGTACTTTATCTGTAATATCTCTAGGAAAGATAATTTCAGTTAAAATAACTGGAAGAACAAGAAGAAGTAATATCCGTAGAACGGTGTGCTTCTCTTTTTTTTTAGTCATAATATCCTCGTTTCTCCATGTCATATAAGACCTGAAGTATATTTAAATCGATTACGTGATAACCTCGTGTCTCGTTATTGGTCAATTTTAAGTATATTTCTTGATATTATTGAGCTTGGCTAATTTTAGCCATTTTATGATGTTAAATCAAGTTCTAAAGAAGTTCATGTTAGGTAGTGCTTGGTCTCTTCGATAGAACATAGGTCAATAATTTAGCAACTCAAATTTCTACTTATAAATACACAGTAATCATCATTATTTTCTAATCTGAAATTTTCATTTCTATTTTTGAGTTCTACGTTGATCCTACTTTGAATTGAAGGGTTATAGTTGCTTCCATGAAAGAATGATTCTAAAGCTTTTTTTGAATACACAATTTTATTCTTGTTTGGGTTCACTAAAATTATTTCCTTTAATAATTTGATAACATTATTTATCATTTTGGAATCTCTCCCTTTTATTTAGAACTGTTAGCTTTGACATGATAACTAACATTTCATAATCTCGATCATAAACTTCCTCTTCACATATAGGACAATAAGATAATTCATCTATAATAGGTAAGGCTTCAATATCAAAATATAAAATACTTTCTCCACGTTTCCTAATAGGGTTAACATGAGTATTACATTTATAACAAAATAGCTTCTCAGCGTTTTCTTTATCTATCATGGACTGAACTTCCTCTTCTGTAAAAACTGGTTTCTCAAGTGTGAATAAAGGTTCATTAAACCTATGATATTCAGGGAATCTTGGCAAAGGTATTAAGATGTCTCCATAATCCATTTTTCTAATTCTCCTTCGCATTTTTTTGTTCTTTATAATAATTACGTCAAGGCTAGTCACTTACTGCGAGGTGGGAAGATTGCTTACCCTATTCGATACAACGCATTCTTTCAAACTATTTGCACGTGACCTATATTACAAGTTTCTCGAGTTCCTGGTAATATAGCGGTTTTTTTAGTGGTTTGCATTCCGCTTGGTAATTGGTGGTCTTCATGAGAATTGAACTCATGTTCTCCATGGAGTTATTACTCCTGGTGTTTTACCTTAAACTATCAACCATGAAGTGATCCTTATTTTTGGATCACTTTTAATTTTAAATAAACAATAATGATGTAGATGATATGATGATCATGATAAATATTAATTTGGCCCATATAGGAAGTGCTAAGAATCCAAGCTTTATTGTGTGAAAAATTTCTAGTAAACCAGTTCCAAATATCTTGGCCCACCATGAACTTGAAGCTACAGTTATTTTAGTAGTACCAATTGCAACTGAACCTGTAGTTTCTAGTACTTTTTTAGCAATGAACCAAGCTATAACTGTAATGAATACTCCACTAAACAATGCTGCAACAACACTAATGATTATTTTAATCGTTGCCTCTAATGCTCCACTAGCCCAATCAGGCATATTTGCAAATGGATCAGTAGGATCAAACCCTGGTAAATCTCCTGTTGTATCTTCATTTATAGCAGTACATTGATCTCCTATACATATAGAAGTTAATTCCTCACCATAATCAATTTCATATTCTAAGTACTCTTCCATTAAAGCAATGACTAGTAAAAACTTTTCATCATCAGTGAGTAAAGGGTTATTAAGAATTATAGCCTTTTCAATTTCATATTGTTCCTGAATATCAAGTCTTAGATCATCAACTTCTAAATCTGTTAATACATATGTAAATTTTACTACAGTAACGCTTTCCATTTCAGGTCCAGTAAGTAATAACATATAATCATATTCATCACCTACATGTATGTAGTCTCCTTGTAGAAGACTTAACCAATTATCTTCATTTGATGTATTACTTATGACTAGAGTATCAGAGTATGAATCCTCTCTTGAACCCATACAATAATTATCAAAAATCAAATATCCAGTACATGAATTTTGAACTGTAGTATAATCAAGTTCAATTTGCTTTAGGTCTTGTGTATCTCTAGTAAATGAAATACCTACACTTGATACATAGTAATCTTTAGCAACGTATGATGATTCTACATGTATATCTGAGACATCAATTACACCGTACCAAATACCGTCAATCTTTTCTATTCTTGTATACTGTGATTGATCAGCTAAAGATAAAGTATCAGATGAGGGCGGGTATGCTAAGTAATAGGTAACACACGCTTCAATTTGATCTAAAGATAACGGACCAATAAAGTCTGTTGCACAATAATCAGGTGGTGTTACAGTTTCCACTGAAGTATTTGAATCAGTAGTACATACTGAATAATCATATGTTGAACCTTCAACAATAGGCTCATTACAATAATCAGGTATAGGGTTATTTGGGTCGTCAATAACTTCAGTTGCATGTGATGTTTTTACAAAAGCCATGGAGAGCGCTAAAAGTGTTAATAATGTATACATCTTTTTCATTATATCTCTCCTATCTTTTACATGCCTTTTGATTTAATGAATCCAAATATTAAAACTCCAAGAATTGCAACTGAAGATACTCCTGCAACAATAATTTTACTATTCACTTCTAAGAACCCGGGTTCTTCATCAATAATATTAAATTCACTTTCAACAACTTCAAGTACAATCTCTCTAGTATATTCATTACCAGTAGAAGATATAAGACTGAAGTTTTTTTGATAGGTATTAAATACTTTATAGAAGTTTGAATAATTATCATACGTAGTTGTAAACACATATGTATAGTTTGGTAAGTCTCCAATAAACTGCAGAGTATCAATAAACTCGTCATCAGTTAATAAATGATTATCAGGAACTTCCCAATAGTAGTTATCGATAATTAAGTTTGGAATCATTTCTTTAACAACTCTTACATGAAGAGTATGATTCACATAATTCCCCTGAGTATCAGCAACTGAAATTACAATTTCATAAGTACCAGGGTTATTTGCATTTCCTACGTACTCATCACTAATTACTTCAATTCTATTTGATACAATTCCGTCATGATCATCTGTAGCTGAGAAATAAGCTAAGTAGAATTGTCCGTCAAGAATATAGTTAGAACGTTTAATTATTTCACTAGGTCCATTCATTATTGGCGCAGTACTGTCTACTACGTTTACTGTGAAAGTCTCTGAGTACTGATTACCTGAAGAATCACTAACTGTATAAAGGAGTGAGTAAGCTGCAACTATTTCAGTATCGATAAGCTCAAGACCAGTAATAATAATCTCTGAAGTAATATCTCCTTCGAATGAATCTATAGCTTTAATCTGTGGAAGGTTCGCAGCTAACAATGAGTACTGAGGAATATTCAAAGTACTTTCAGCTTGAATAACAAATTCAGGTGCATTAATATCTACGTTGCGAATCTTGATCGCATAAGTACTTTCATTATCTCCTGAATCGGTTACTCCATAAACTACAAGGTGATCTCCTAGAACACCTTCATTTCCAGTGTAATTATCTAATACAATATAAATCTCAGGTGTTAAATCTCCGTCAATATCATCAAAGACAGTAAGTTCATACTGTAGCGCTTCGACTGTTACAGGGTCATCAACATTGTTAATATATACTCCTGCGTCTGTTTCCGAGAAATAAGCTAGAGTACTGCTAACTGGTAGCAGTACAAAAGCTAAGAGAAAGAGAGAAACTAAGAGAAGTTTTTTCATAAAATCACGTCCTTATTAATTATTGAAATAATCGATTAAATCTTGTTGAGTCATTGTATTTGCGTATTCTAAAGTTAATAGAGTTAAAGTAGTAGTAAATGTTGGAGCTATATCATCAATAATATCAATAGTAATAGTCATATCAGTATAATTGCCTGTACTATCAGTAGCACGAAGAACAACAGTGTAAGTTCCTAAAACAGTAGTGTTCCCACTGAATGTATCACTTTGAACTACTATTGAAGCAGTTAAATCTCCACTATATAAATCACTAGCTGTAATTAAAGCTAATAAGTCATTTAAGTTATTATATAAACTAATATTCCATGTGTAGCTAGTTGAACCAGTAAACGTTGGTGCTGTAGTATCTCGAACAATTATAGTTCTTGAAATAGTCGTAGCTACATTTCCGTTTGTATCAGTAATATTGTAATTTACAGTGTAAGTTCCTAAGATACCAACGTTCACACTACCACTAATAACTGAAGAACCTGATACATCATAAGCGTCAGTCCATGTAGCACCTAGTTCTGTGTAGTTATCTCCGAACTCAACATAAATAGTACTATCTCCAGTTAAAGCTTGCACAGGAGCAATAGTGTCTCTTACGATTACACTTCTACTAACTTGAGTAGCAGTATTACCTGAAGAGTCTGTAACATTATAATTGATAGTATAAGTAGCAAGTACTGAGTTATTTACAGTACCAGTAATTGTAGCTGTAAGTCCTGAATCATAGTTATCTGAAACAGTTGCTCCAGGTTCACTGTAAGTAGTGCCGAATTCTACATATAAAGGAGTTAATCCAATTAAACTAATAATAGGACTATCAATATCAACAACTCTAACAATAGTAGTCACTTCAGTATAGTTACCTGATAAATCGGTAGCTCTAAATACTACGTTATAATCTCCTAGAGTTCCTTCATTTCCAGTATATAGATCACTTTGAACTACAACAGTTATTGCTCCGTCTGTTTCATCGGTAGCACTTAAACCTGCAAGTATAGTAGCTACAGTAACAGGGGCATTAACATTTGTTAAATAGACTCCAGTTCCACCATTAATGATAGGTGCAATATTATCAACAGCATCAGGAGAGTCGTAAGCTTCATAAGCAGTAGAAACTAGTCCTTCTTCAAGTTGCCAACGAGTAATATCTTCTGAATAAACATCATCACCATTTTGAATTTCGATATTAATTAAAGTATAAGCACCAGTGTTAAAAGTAATTGAAAACATGTCAGTATGATCAGTATATTCACTAAATTCTTCTTCATACTGTATCATTTCGTCAAATATAGTATAGTTAATACCGTCAAAACCATTAATAACTATATAAGGGAAAAATGCTTCTCCAAACATTACATTAGTACCAATTGTAAGTGGAATCGACAAAGTATAATCGGTATTTGCTTTTACGAAAATATTTTCATTTGAATCTACATAATTTGATTGAATAGTCCAAACCGAAGAATCAATATAGTTTTTACCATCAGGTAAAGCAATACTAGAAGCAAACGAGCTTGAAGTACCTGTGATAGTAAGTGTTAATGCTAAAACTAATAATAAAACTAAGAATTTGCTTCTAAATTGTTTAATATTTTTCATTTAAATCTCCTTTACTGAAGTAATATCTTCAGTTATTTTATTTTGTGATTCTAATATATTTCTCATATTGTAATAAACTCCCATGCTTTACTCCAAAATGAATCCCAGTAACCTTGAAAGCCATCTTTAAATGCTTGTACGTCAGTTGATGTTGTTATACCTTCAGCATTTAAGAAATAAGCTAGTAAGCCTACTAAAATTACAACAGCGATAACTCCAATTAATAATTTCATAATTCCCCTTTTCTTTGAATGATTCACATTCAATTTTTATTTTAAACTCTAAGTAAATAGTTTTATGTTTTACCTGCATTTTTAAATAGTTTGTATTTACTATTTAATTTTTTACTAATATGTTCCTGCCATTTTTCAACAATATCTTTTGTAGTCATGAACTCAATATCATCTTCACTTGCAATACTTCTGAGTTTGTCTAAAGTTAATTTTTTTAGCTTACCACGATTATGATCATGAGCTACTAACTTCTTAATCAACCTTTTTTTGTAAAAAATAAAAGTATAACGTAACGACTTAAACTCAATACCGAAATCAACAGCTAAATGAGATAGTTCTTTATTACTAAGATTTGTAAAGCTAGGAGGAATCATAGATTCTTTTCTTTGCTTTTCTTTATTCTTCAGCTTTTTAAGTTCTGTTTCTTCTTCCTTCATTTTTTGTAATACAATTGTCATTAAAGCATTAAAAGTAGCGTAGTTCATTTCTTGAATATCTTCGAACTTAACTTTAAATCCTTCCCAATTAGGCACGTCCATGAAGTGCATATTCTGGAGGATCTCTTTTGCTTCTCTAATTGTATACATGAAGTGAGTATCATATCTTCCGAAGCAATCAACAATCTTGTTAGTTTGTTTGAAGCCGTAAGTACTATAAGTAGTAACATCACTATTGTTTTCAAGAATTACTCCAAACTTAGGGAATGAAACTCTCTTTCCAACATCTTTAATATTCTCGTAGATACCTTTATAAAAGATAATGTAACCTTTACTCCACTTAGTTGCGTCTTTCTGAGAGAGCTTAGATATCTTATGTTTTATTTGATATATTTTTCTTGTGAATCGCTTCTCAACAACATTTAGTTTTATAGAACTTCGATAGATCCAACGTTTAAATTCTAGAAGTAAGATCCTTGTACTAATTAAATGCAATTTATATCTTGAAGTTTTATCTTCAGGAAGTTTCGAAGCGTTATATTTTAAGCGATTAATTTTTGCTTTGATACTCTTCTCAATAGTATTTAGTTTTCTAGCTTTTCGATTATTTTTCCTTGTAGCTAGTTTTTGTATTATGTAAATATTTTTAGAACTACGGTAGATCCAACGTTCAAATTCAAGTAGAAAGATTCTGAATTTCTTTAATTGTGATCTAAGTTTAATTATTGATCTACTAAATGTAGCTGTAGATCTAAATTTCATTTTAAATATGTGCTGATAACCTGGGTATAATTCTCTAAGAGCTTTTAATGTTCTTGTTGCGCTTTGTGTGATTCCGTAAAGAAATACTTCCTCACGTAAGATATGCCCAGCTGTAGTATAAAATTCTCTTATACCTGATTCATCTTTGAAATACTCTCCTTCAGTTTTATCAGTGTTTGAGTAGAAGATTGCTGTTTCAGTTTCAATTATGAATCCACGTTTTGGGAATGGAATCGCTGTTACCTCTTTTAACTTGAAGTAGTCCTGGGACAACTTCTTAGAAAATAGTCTTTCGATTTTCCCTGACTTTTTAATTATTTCAAATGATTCTAGTATGGGTTGATTACTCATGATGAAGTTTGGTACATAGTGATGATACATGTATAAAATAGTATATCTTTTTAACATGTCTAGAAAATGTAATCCCCCTGGAGTAAGTCCATCTTGGAAAGCAACGTCAGGAGTATATTTATCTTTTCTATATTTCCAACTGTGGAAGTGCTCTTTTAGATCTATTTTCTTCTTCCAATAATCAGCTATAAAACAATCATTTTCCTTTATCATTTCACTAAAGACTAGATTGATTCTATATTCACTGGCCACAAAGAATTTTTTACCATTCTTATTAAGCCATTTTTTTATAAGTTCAAAATCATATATATAAAGATCATGTTCAAGTTTCGACAGTTCTTTTCTTTCACGTTTAAGTATGTACTCTCTTGCAATCATTGCAGCTCCAACAGTAGAGGAATCTTTTCCTGATCTTACAGAGCCTGATATTTGATTAATCTTTGCAAGTTTGTTTACTATTACATCAGCTGACTTTTTACGATTGAACCACAGTACTATTCTCTCTATAAATGTTTTGTAAATAATAATGATGAATAGTAGTATTGGTAGTCCGTACATAACAAGCTCAATCATGAAGTCCGCAACTTGATCCAAAGACCAGTTGTCTAGTGAGTATTGCCAAATAACAAATAGTATAGTGAGTAGAATTGCAATTACGATAACTTTCCAAAATAGTCTATTTATAAGTTTTATCATTCAAACAATCCAACTTTGAAATTTACGTTTTCATCTCTTTGAGCAAACCCTTCAGCTTTAGATTCAAGCTTTAAAGCAGTATCAGTTTTTGAATAAGTATTGTATTCAATATACGGCTTATCAGGGTTGTCGTTATTGTAATGAGGTTTAACATGTATATAGTTGAAAGACTTGCTAAGCTCTTTAATATATCTCTGTATAGTACGTTCACTACAACCATATGGAATAGCTAGCTTTTTAGATGAGCTAATTAAGAACTCAGAGAATTCAAAGTGCTTTAGTATTTCAATAAAAAACTCAGAAGCTCCCTCTGAAACTCCTTCAGCTTTAATCATTCTTAGTATAAATTGTTCTTTATCATTAAATATTTTTATCTTTTTTTGAGTTCTCATGGAAGCACCTCATTTCTTATTCTTACTCCTTATGAGTCCAATTAAGTGAAGTAATTCAGGAAGTAACTTAAATGGACTCTGAGAGGAGGAAATAGTTATTTAATAGTTTGTTTAGTTTTTACTTTTGTGAAATAAAATATATAAATAATTAGAATAATAATACTTGGAAGTAATATAAAAATATTTCCTCCACTAATTTTGTATAATAAGTGAGTCCATATGAGTATATCTATTATAAATATTGTGTTTGCAATAATGTATATTTTACTCATGAGCTGTAACTTTAACTTTGTTTTTCATAAAGAATAAACTAATTATGTATATCATGATCATAGTAGCTAGATTTAAAATTAATAACATAATCGCAGCTAGATTGTCTAAAGCTTGTAATTCATGAAATACATATATATCAATTACGATTGTAAAAGTTACTATAAGTATTGCTAACATAAGTAATGTGATTTTTTCAGTCTTCATATTAGTTCACCTCTAGAATAAGATTAGTTGATTTAATTAGTAGTTGAGAATTTAAAACTAATTCAGTTTCTATTATTTGATCATAGTTCACAATTGCTTTAATTAGTAAATCTAGGATTTGACTATTTGACAATAAAATTTTTTGATTCTGATAATACTTTATTGCACGTAGTATTAAATTAATTATAGAGATTATAGTTCTCTCTTCATAAATCATAATTACTTTATTGATTCTCTCACTCATACTATTAATGATTTCATATTTAAGTATTTGAATTAGTTTATGAAAATCAGAGTTTTTACAGCAATTATCATCTACTTTATTGAGATGTATTAATATAATTTCTTTTCTATTTTGTATCATTTTCAGTCCTCCTTAATTTATTGAACCTGGCGAACTTATTAGTGAGGACTGACTCGACTAATAAGCTCGACACAAACAATAAAAAACACACGTTTTTTTAACATGTGTTAGGTTAGTTGGACTGCAACTCCGTGATCAGCGGTTCAAATCCGCTCGGGACCTCCAAATTAAAATGTGGTACTATCGAAAGATGGTGCCTTTTTTGACATATTTATGTTAAAATATTATTGTACATAATTATGGAAAAATGATTTGTATCTATAAATATTTTAAAAATTTAAATAGCGAGGTGTATTATGAGTTTATTAGATAAATCAAAAGAAAAGTTTATTCAAATATTATTAGAAAATAATTTGATGAATGAAGAGATTGAAATTATCTCTGCTAAAACATTAACTCCTTACCAAGCGGTTGGGCAACCTGAAAGAGATGATTACCCTATATTAAAAGGTAAAGAAGTATTAATTGAAGCAACTTTTAAAAACAGTAAAGGACAAGCTTATACAGATGAACCAGGAAGTTATAAAGGTAAATTAAAAGATATTCTTGATTTAGAATTAACTAATAATTTTGAACGTGCAATTCTTATTGCTACGATGAATACAGTTTTAAAGTATTTAGGATTAATTGGAGCAACAATACATTGTAAGAATGAAGAACTAGGAATATGTGCAAATCAATTAGTAAATTATATAGGTGAACATCATGGTAATCCTAGTATTGGACTTATTGGGTTACAACCAGGAATGGCTCAAGCACTATCAAAAAGTTTTAGTATTAGAATAGTAGACTTAGATAAAGATAACTTTAATAAAGTATTTAATGATGCTGTAGTTGAAGGACCCGGAGCTACAGAAGACATTATAGAAAATTGTGAATTAATTGTAGCAACAGGATCAACTGTAGTGAATGATACAATAGATGAGTTATTAAGTGAAAAAGATGTAATATTTTATGGAACAACAGTAGCAGCTATAGCATATCTAAATGATTTAACAAGATTTTGTTATTCAGCTGAATAGCTAATTATATATAAGTAGGTGAGAAGATGTATTTTGAAGAGTTTAAGAGTTATTTACCACAATGTGAACAAGAAGTAATAGATAAAAAAGCAATATTAAGTTTTATTAATAATAATAAAGATTGTCTTAATAGAACAAACTTAGTAGCTCACATAACATCATCAGCTATAGTAGTAAATAAAATGATGGATAAAGTTTTGTTTATCCATCATAATATATATAATTCTTGGGGTTGGGTTGGTGGACATAACGATGGCAATCCTAATCTACTAGAAGTAGCAGTTAAAGAAGCTAAAGAAGAAACAGGTGTTAACAATATAACTATATATAATGAAGATATTATTGGGATAGATATTATACAAGTTGAAAATCATATAAAGAATGGTAAATTTGTAGGAGATCACTTACATTTAAATGCTACATACTTGTTAATCGCAAATGAGTTTGAAAAACTAATTGTTAAAGAAGATGAAAACTCAGATGTAAAATGGTTTTATATTGATGAGGTTATAAACTATGTAACTGAAGAAAGAATTAAAGATGTTTATAATAAGTTATTTGCTAGAATAAAAGAGATAGCAAAGTCAATGACTAAGTAGATACCTCGAGATTTTTAAATATGTATGCTATAATAATTACATAATAAAGATGAAAGGAAGTAATATTATGGTAACAGTTAGATTTTTACATTTACTTAGAAGTAAATATCAACAACATACTTTTGAAGTTAAACCTGGAACTATCAATGAAATAATCTCAGAATTAAAGGGAATACTTCCTAATTTAGATTTAAAGGATTTTGAACAAGCTGTAGTCTTTGTTAATATTGATAAAGTAGTACATCCAGCAAGATTTAATGAACCTATTAATGATGGGGATGATGTTGTCTTTACTCATTTTGTTGGTGGAGGATAAAAACAATACTATAAACGACCTTTTAGGTCGTTTTTTTGCAGTATTATACTCTATTATGTGAATTATAATAAGTATGGTATAATAAGTAATAAATATAAAAAGGAGTGGAGTAAATTGGACATAAAATTACGTACAAAAAAAGGAAGCAAAGTTGTTTCATTACAAGAAATTCCAGGTGTTCTTTATGGAAAAGGTATTGATTCAAAATCAGTAAAAGCACAAAGATCTGAATTCATTCATTGTTACTTAGAAAATGGTAAATCGAAAACTTTCGAAATTAAATTAGAAGGTAAAAAACATCTTGTTTATATAAAAGATATACATACTTCTCATCTTAACTATAATCAAGTTACTCATTTTGACTTATTAAAAGTATCTCTTGATGATACTCTAGTTTCAAATATAAACTTAGAGTTATTAAATGCTGACGCAGTTAAGAAAAAAGGATTAGATATAAATATAATCTTAAATACACTTGATATTGAGTATGCGGTAGGTAAAGGGATATCTCATTTAGAATTAGATGTTTCAAGCTTAGAAGAAAACGATTCACTTCTTGTTAAAGATATCGTATTGCCTGAAGGTATAAAAGTTCTTCAAGATCCGGAAGATGTAGTAGTAAGTGCTTCTATGCATCGTGAAATAATTGAAGAAGAAGAAACAGAAGAACAAGATGAAGTTACTGAAGTTGAAGTAATAAAACAACAAGACGAATAGAATAAATAATTAAATCAAACAACACTTTATACTATTAAGTGTTGTTTTTTTTATTTTTATGGGAGATAAGAATTAAACTTTGTAGGATGTCGTGTACTACTTGTGGTTCTTATTTAAACTTAGTTGACTAGTAAAAATTCAAATGTTATAATTTAATAGTTACTAAAGACATGTAAATACAATAAGATAGGATGATTTTTATGATAGATATATTTACTATAAATCATTATTTATGGGTAATAACTGCATTTTTAATTATAGTTGTAGTTCATCATGGTTTTAAATCAAAATCAGATAAATTCAAGTATTGGTTTTTATTCTCTTTAACAATTTTAGCTTGGTTAGTACATTTTTCTCGTATTATTTATTCTGATAATTTAAGAACTTACCAACTATTTTTTACTAATTTATGTGGTTTATCTACATTGCTTTACCCGTTTTTATTTTTATCGAAATCAAAACTTGCAAAAGATTATATGTATTATGTTGGAGGATTTTTCGCATTCTTATCACTTGGTTATCCATATACAGTAGAAGGAGATCCTATATTTGCATTTAACTCAATTAGATTTTTCTTTGCACATCTAATACTTATAATGGTTCCTATACTTTTGGCTTCATGGAAATTACATATACCGAACGTTAAGAATTTAGGATGGATGTTTCTATTTGTGTTAATGGGTGCAGTTTATAATATGGCACTTTCAGCATTTTTTCTTGAAACTGGTCTTAAACCCTATTTAGAAAATTATATGGGAGTTTGGGGTAATGATGACGATGTATTTAGTGATGTGGCACTAATATTTGCACCTTGGGCAACGTATGAAACTGAATTTAATGGTATTCTAACTGAAAGACCAATACCGTTTGTCTATATGCTTCCAAGTACTATTTTATTCGCATTTCCTATTTGGTTTGGTATGTCTATTCCATTTATTAATTTTAAAAAGAGCAAAGGATAGAAATTCTATCCTTTTTTTTGTAAAAAAAAGAACTAATTTGTAGGAATTTTCTAACTGTTGTGGTAGTATTTATAAGGCTAGGAGTTGATAGTATGATCACAGTATCAAATTTAGATTTAATATTTTCTGATAAGAAAATATTTGAAGATGTAAATATTAAATTTATACCAGGTAATTGCTATGGTGTAATAGGGGCTAATGGGTCCGGTAAGTCTACTTTCTTAAAGATTCTTTCAGGAGATAAAGAGTCTACTAGAGGAGACATAATTATTGAAAAAGGAAATAGAATGGCAGTATTAAAACAAGATCATTATGAATATGATGATTTTGGTGTTATTGAGACTGTTATTATGGGACATAAAAGATTATTTGACATAATGAAAGAAAAAGAAGAGTTATATGCAAGAGATCCATTCACTGATGAAGATGGAATGAAATCTGCCGAACTTGAAATTGAGTTTGCTGAACTTGATGGATGGAATGCTGAAGTTGAAGCTGAGAAGTTATTAAATGGATTGAAAGTAAATAGTGATAACTTCGATAAAAAGATGAGTGAAGTAATTGGGCAAGATAAAGTTAAGATATTGTTAGCTCAAGCATTATTTGGTGATCCTGACATTTTATTACTAGATGAACCTACAAACCACCTTGACTTTGAAGCAATTGATTGGCTTGAAAATTTCTTACTAGATTTTGATAAGACAGTTATTACAGTATCACATGATAGACATTTCTTAAATAAAGTATGTACTCATATGGTTGATATAGATTATTATGCAGTTAAGCTATATCCAGGTAACTATGATTTCTGGAAACAGTCATCAGAATTAGCTCAAAGATTAATGCTTGCTTCTAATAAGAAAAAAGAAGATAAAATTAAAGAATTAAAAGCATTTATAGCTAGATTTAGCGCTAATGCTTCAAAATCTTCTCAAGCAACTTCAAGAAAAAAATCTTTAGAGAAAATTAATCTTGATGAAATAGTACCTTCATCAAGAAAATATCCTTTTGTAGGATTTGATATAGAACGAAATCTTGGTAAAGATGTACTAGCAGTAGAAAATTTATCAGCTTCATTTGAAGGTAAAAAGATATTTGAGAATGTATCGTTTGTTGTTAGTAGAGATGATAAAGTAGCTATTACAGGAAAAGATGATTTGACTAAAACATTATTACTAAAAGTACTAGAAGGTGAAGTTGAACCAGATACTGGGACAATTAAATGGGGACAAACTGTAACTCACTCTTTATTACCACTTGATAATACAGATTACTTTATTGATCCAAAACTATCTTTAATTGATTGGCTTAGACAATATTCAAAAGACCCTCATGAATCATATATTAGAGGATTTCTTGGTAGAATGTTATTTAGTGGTGATCAAGTATTTAAAAAAGTTCAGTATCTATCTGGTGGAGAGAAGATGCGTTGTATGTTATCTAAGTTAATGTTATCTGAAGTTAATACATTATTAATGGATCAACCTACAAACCATTTAGACTTAGAATCAATTTCATCTGTAAATACAGGATTAAAAGAATATAAAGGTTCTTTATTATTAATATCACACGATCATAGACTATTAAATACAGTTACTAATAAAGTAGTGGAAGTTGGAGATTTAGGTTCTTATACTTTTGAAGGATCATTTGATAATTTCTTAGGTAGTGAAAAAGCTAAAGAACAAGTTTTAAAATTATATAAAGATTAAATAAAATGCATTCCAAAAAGGAATGTATTTTTTTATAAAAATTTATAGTATAATTATATAGACAAGCATTTTAATATTTATGACTTGGAGGGATATATTATGCTAGATATGTTTAGTTTAAATCACTTATTTTATACTGGATTAGTGCCTTTACTAATTATTGGATTATACTATGCTTTTAAAAACAGATCTAATAGTTTTAAATATTGGTTTCTTTTCAGCTTAACAATTTTAGCTTGGGTAATTCATTTTTCTAGATATTGGCTAGAACCTGATTTAAAAACGTATGAATTATTTTTTACTGATTTATGTGGTTTCTCAACTTTAGTTTATCCATTCTTTATGTTATCTAAGAATAAGATATTAAAAGATTATATGTATTATCTAGGTGCTGTATTTGCATTCTCTTCACTTCTATATCCGAATAATATAGCAGGTGATACACTATTTGCTTATAACACCATTAGATTCTTCTTTGCACATGTAATATTAGTTGGAGTTCCATTATTATTAATAGCATGGAAATTACATGTTCCTAGTATTAAACATTTGGGGTATATGTTCTTACTTTTAATGTTTGCGGCGATGTATAATATGGCTTTAACAGCCTTCTTTGTAGAAGTAGGTTTAAGAAACTATTTTCCAAATTATATGGGTATTTGGGGTAGTGGTAATGATGTGTATGTCTTATTTGAATCAGCAGCACCATGGATTACTTATCAAAAAGAAATAAATGGAGTATTAGTAGAAAGACCAATTCCATTTGTCTATATAATTCCAGGAGCATTCTTATTCTATATGTCTCTATGGAGTATAATGTCTTTACCTTTTATTAATATAAAAGAAGTTATAAGTAAATTAAAAGCAAAAATCAATTGATTCTTGCTTTTTTATTTCACTTTTAGGTTGAGTATGTTATTTCTCTTAATAAAGAGAAGAAGTAATAAAATTCAACCTTAGGTTTAGATAATTAAACCACAAAGTTATACAAATAATATTAATTGTATTGTATTATGAAAGTGAGGTGGTAATATGTTAGAAAATAAAACTGCATATTTACTTACAAAATTACGTAAAGATAACAATTATACACAAACAGACTTATCAGAAAAGTTAGGAGTATCATATCAAGCTGTCAGTAAATGGGAAAGAGGAGAGAATCTTCCTGATTCACTATTGTTACTAGAAATCGCAAAACTCTATGATATTACTGTTGATGAAATACTAAAAGGGAAGCTCATTGTAAGAGAATATAAAAAGGTTTTATCAAAAAGAAACAAGTTGATTATGATATCAGCAATTGTATTGCTAATTCTTTCACCAATTTCAGTCTTTATATTTGGATATGAAAACTATAACACTTATACAATTATAATATTGAGTATAGCTGCACTATCAGTAGCTATGTTATTATTCGTTAGTTTTGATATGGGTGGTTATAATTTTAATTCTGAAGCGAGTAAAGAGGAAAAAAGACAAGAAGATATGGTGTACTCAGCATGTGCTGGTATATTTCTTATACTAGGTTTAGTATTTAATTTATGGTACATTGCTTGGGTAGTATTTATATTTGGATATGTAGTAACTTTATATCTTAAAAAATAACAAAAAAAGCAAGAATCAATTGATTCTTGCTTTTTAAATACTATTTTTTACAATTCTTTCCACGATGTCTAGCAATTATCTTTGGAATATCATCGCTAGTTACTTTACCATTAAATTCGTCATTTACCATAATTACTGGAGCTTGAGCACAATCTCCAACACATCTAGTATGAGCTAAAGTAAAACATCCATCTTCAGTTGTAGAACCATACTCAGTATCAAGTAAAGCTTCAACTCTTTCAACTAATCTTGAAGCTCCTTTAACATAACATGCTGTACCTGTACAAACACCTAAGATATGTCTACCACTTGGTATTAAACTAAACATTGAATAAAATGATACTACACCGTTTATTTTAGCTGTAGTTATATTCATTTCTTTACTAATAAATTCTTGAACTTCTACTGGAACACAACCGTATCTTTTTTGTGATTCTTGTAAGATTTGCATTAAAGGACTTTTTGTATCCCTGTATTTGTTTATAACTTCAATTTTAAATTCATTTAATTGTTCTTCTAATACATATATACTCATTTTACTCACCTATAACTTTCCATCAATCTGAACAGCGCAAACTTTAAGTTCAGGGATATTACATGTTGCGTCTAATTCAGTATTTGTTAACATATTTGCTCCATCAGCGAAATGGAATGGCATAAACATAACTCCGTCTCCGATTTTATCAGTTACGTGAACAACTGCTTTTGTTGTTCCACGTCTAGATGAAATACTAGCGTGATCCATGTGTTTAAGTTTATAACTTTCTGCCGTTTTTGGACTAATTTCAATAAAGTTTTCAGGAACTATCTCATTAATTTCTTCATTTTTTCCTGTCATTGAAATTGTATGGAAGTGATATAATACACGTCCTGTAGTAAGAACTATTGGGAAGTTTTCATCAGGTAATTCTTTAGCTTCTGCGAATTCTACTTCACTAAATAGACCTAGACCACGTGCGAACTTATCTTTGTGTAGGTACTTAGTACCAGGATGGTTATGGTCTAAAACTGGCCATTGTAATCCTAATTCTTGTATTCTATCATAACTAACCCCTCCGTAGATAGGAGTTAGAGTAGCAACTTCGTCCATAATTTCGCTTGGAGTTAATATAGGTTGATTGTATCCTATTTTATTCATGATTTCTTGAATGATTATATAATCAGCTTTACTATCACCAACAGGTTTAATTGCTGGTCTTATCATTTGAACACGTCTTTCAGTATTAGTGAACGTTCCTTCTTTTTCTGCATATGAAGAAGCAGGTAAAATCACGTCTGCCATTTCAGCAGTTTCAGTCATGAATAAGTCTTGAACTATTAAGAAGTCTAAGTTTCCTAATGATTTCTTAACATGTGTAGTATCTGGATCACTTACTACAGGATTTTCACCCATAACATATAAGAATCTAATTTGGTCTTCATAAGCACCATCAAGTACATGAGGTAAGCTTAATCCAACTTTATTATCTAATTTAACACCCCAAGCTTTTTCAAACTTAGCTCGTGCTTCATCATTAAATACTTTTTGATATCCAGGGAATACATCAGGTAATCCACCCATATCACAAGCACCTTGAACATTATTTTGTCCACGTAGTGGGTTAATTCCACCAGATTCAATTCCTACATTACCGCATAGTAATGCTAAGTTAGCTATACTCTTAACATTGTTAGTACCTTGTGAATGTTGAGTAATACCCATAGCATAATATATTCCAGCTTTATTTCCAGCAGCATAAATTCTAGCTGCTTTTCTAATATCTTCTGCGTCTATACCACAAATTTCTGCGGCTTCTTCAATATCAGTGTTTAGTATTGTTTCTAAAGTAGTTTCAAAGTTTTCTGTTCTTTCTGAAATATAATCAATATCATGAAGATTTTCATTATAAATTACTTTCATCATTGCGTTTAATAAAGGTACATTAGTTCCAGGTAATATTTTTAAGAATACATCAGCACCTTCAGCTAATTCAATTTCACGAGGATCAGCAACAATTATTTTAGAACCTTTAGCAATTGCTTGTTTCATAAATGAACCAATAACTGGATGAGTTTCAGTAGTATTAGATCCAATAACAAATATTACATCATGATCTTTTACTTCAGCGATACTATTAGTCATTGCACCACTACCTAAAGTAGTAGCTAGCCCAGCAACAGTAGAAGCATGGCATAGTCTAGCGCAGTGATCTACATTGTTTGTACCAATTGCTGCACGGAATAATTTTTGGAACATATAGTTTTCTTCATTAGTACATTTAGCACTCGCAAGACCTGCGAATGTTGCTGCACCGTATTTATCGTTTAATTCAGTATACTTACTAGCAATTAAATCATAAGCTTCATCCCATGAAGCTTCTCTAAATTCACCGTTTTCTTTAATTAAAGGTGTAGTTAATCTACCTTTATGGTTAATGAATTTATAAGCAAACTTACCTTTAACACATAATAATCCTTCATTAGGAGTTCCAGGAGCCGGGTCTATTCTAACGACTTGTTCTCCTTTAGTTACGATATCAAATTGACAACCAACACCGCAGTAAGGACATGTAGTTCTAGTTTTCTTAGTTTCCCAACTTCTAAACATTACATTACTTTTTTCCATTAATGCACCAGTTGGACAAACACTAACACAGTTACCACAACTAACACAATTTGATTGTTCCATACCATTATCAAAAGCGAATGAAATAAATGTATCATGACCACGTTTGTTAAATCCTAAAGCTTCAACACCTTGAAGATCTTTACAGACATAAACACATTTACCACATAAAATACATTTTTCAGGATCGATATAAAAGAATTTATTAGAATCATCAATACTAAAGTTTCTTTTATGTCCATCATATTCAGGAATAGAAGTTAAATTATATTCATATGAATAATCTTGAAGTTTACAATCTCCATTAGCATCACATACAACGCAGTCATTTGGATGACTTGCCCAAGTTAATTCAAGAACATCTTTCCTAGCTTCCATAACTTCAGGTGAATGAGTTTTAATTTCCATTCCATCAGTTGCAGGAGTAGCACAACTAGCTAGTAGTCTATTTATTCCTTTAACTTCAACAACACACATTCTACATGCACCTTCAGGTTTAATTCTTTCATCATGGCAAAATGTTGGAATATCTAATCCAAGTTCTACACAATAATCTAATATATTTTTACCTGCTTCAACAGATATTTCTTGATCGTTTATTTTTAAATTTATCATCTTCATCGTAGTCACCTCTACTTAGTAATTATTGCATCAAAATTACATGATGCAAAACATTCTCCACATTGGATACAAGCATCTTGATCAATAACGTGAAGACCCTTTCTCTCGCCAGTTATACACTGAACAGGGCATCTTTTAGCACATATTGTACATCCAACACAGTTATCTTGGATTATGTATTTTTCAATTAACCCTCTACAAGAACTTGCTGGGCATACTTTATGAGTAACATGAGCTAAATACTCATCGTAGAAATGTTCTAATGTTGATAAGATAGGATTTGGAGCTGTCATACCAAGTCCACATAAAGAAGTTTTCTTAACTGCTTTAGATAGTTTTTTAAGTTTATCTAAATGAGCCAAAGTTCCTTCACCATTAGTGATTTTTTCTAATAATTTATAAAGTTGGATAGTACCTTCTCTACAAGGAGTACATTTACCACAACTTTCATCTACACTAAAATCTAAATAGAATTTAGCGATATCAACCATACAGTCATGATCATCTAAAACAATCATTCCACCTGAGCCCATCATACTTCCAAGAGCTACTAGTGTATCAAAATCAACTTCTTGATCCAAATGTTTTTCAGTTAAACACCCACCACTAGGTCCACCAGTAAGAACTGCTTTAAATTTTCTCTTATTCCCAACACCACGACCGATATCATGAATAATTTCACCTAAAGTTATTCCCATAGGAACTTCAATAAGTCCAGTATTTTTAATTTTACCAGCTAAAGCAAATACTTTAGTTCCTGGAGACTTTTCTGTACCAAATGATCTAAACCATTTACTACCTTTTAATATTATTTGAGATATATTAGCTAACGTTTCAACGTTATTAATAATTGTAGGTTTACCATATAATCCTTCAATTGCTGGATAAGGAGGTTTATTCTTACTCATACCTCTATTTCCTTCTATTGAAGCAATTAACGCTGTTTCTTCACCACAAACAAATGCTCCAGCACCTAATCTAATTTCAATATTAAAATTAAACTTAGTACCAAAGATATTTTCACCTAAGATATTAAGTTCAAGTGCATCATCAATTGCTTTTTGTAATCTTTCTGCTGCTAGTGGGTACTCAGCTCTAACATAAATAAACCCAGTTTCAGCTCCAATTGCGTATCCCGCAATCATCATACCTTCAAGAATACTGTGTGGATCTTTTTCAAGTACTGAACGATCCATAAATGCCCCTGGATCTCCTTCATCAGCATTACATATTATATATTTCGTATCATTTTCATTTTTATAAGCAAAGTCCCATTTTCTACCTGTAGGGAATCCACCCCCACCACGACCACGAAGTCCAGAATCAGATATAACTTTAATTACATCTTCTTGTGACATTTCTGTTAAAATCTGATTAATCGCAAAATAACCATCTTTAGCAATATAATGGTTAATATCTTCAGGATTAATAATGTCACAGTTCTTAAGAACTACTCTAACTTCTTTCTCATGTAAGTTCTTATGTGGCTCATTTAATTCAGGATTAGCCTTTAGTGTTTCAACTTTAATTTTTTCTAATATGTTTTTATTCATAATATGCCTCCAAAGTGTTTTGATATACAAAATAATTCCTTATTACTATCATAACATAAAAACGCTTACTTTCTATACAAACAATTCTAGAATTGTAATGATTTTAAATAACAAAAAAAGCAGTTCAAATTGAACTGCTTGTCAACTATCTAAAGAACATGTTGATGTTCTAAATAATCCTGGTCATGCTTAGGTATTTCATGTGCTTGATCAAATGCCCATTTAACAATAATCTCACCAAATATTTTATAAATAACAGTAGCTGCTAAAATAACTGTAAGGATAGTAGAACCAATTTCAGCTAAAGCACTGTTTGTCTCATTGGCAAGCTGTATAAATCTAAATTCAGCTAGTATTGCCATATCAATTGCTACCCCGCCTTGAGGTATTAAAGCAACTCCTAAATATTTTACAACATCACCGTTTTCACCAATGATTTTTGATGAGAAACTAGTAGCTAAGTATTTAGCTATTAATCTAACAACTATATAGATCAAACCAAGCCCACCTATTTGCCATAATAAATGAATTTTAAGTTCAGCTCCAGATAAAGTAAAAAATATAAGTAATAAGGGTAATATAATAGCGTCAGTATTTTCTTTAATCTTAAACATAAATTCCCTTTCAAGACCATTCGCTATTAATACTCCTATAGTTAATGGTAACAAAATAGCTGAAATCTCGACTGCGTATCCAATTGCAATTCCAAATAGTATCCCAATAACCACTATTAAGAGTAATGAAACATTATCTCCTTTTTTAAAGTGATCTAAAACGTATATTAAAATCAATCCAATTATACTACCTATTAGAATTGAAAAACCAATTTCAAATAGAGGTCCAATAATTAAAGTAGTTCCACTTATTACTTCTCCACTATGTCCAGCTAAGTAAACAGAGATAGGTAAGACAAATGCAAAAATCATAATACCAATAGCATCATCAAGTGCAACCATAGGACATAATAAATCAGATAGTCTTCCTTTTACGTTATAACTCTTAATACAAGCAAGTATCGGAGCAGGAGTAGTAACTGTAGCAATTGCTCCAAAAATAAGTCCATAAGTCCATTTATACTCATCTACAAATAAAACTACAGCAAACATAACCATAAGGAATGTTAATATTGCCTGACTAAACGTAATAAATAGTACATGTCTACCTGAACTCTTTAAATTAGAAAAGTTCAGTTCCATTCCAATATTAAAACCAATAAAACCTAAAGCTAAGATTTTAAATGGTTTAAAACTATATAGAACTTCTGAACTCAGTAAATGAAGGGCACTAGGTCCTGCGATTATACCAATAATAATATATCCTGTAACTTTAGGTAGTTTAACCAAATTAGCTAATTTACCACCAATTATACCTAGGGTTAATAGTAATGCTATATTATAGATAATACTTTCAGTTAATACTTCATAAAAAGAAACAAAAGCAAAGTTATCAAGTGTCAACAAAGTTTCCATCGTGCACCATCCTTTTGAAACATTAGTTTTATTATAAAACCATTATAACACCCTTGTATAAAAAAACCAAAACTATTAGTTTTGGTTTTTGATATCTTCAGTGTACAAATGATAGATGTTTTCTGCTAATTCCTCTAAGGTATGTGAACTTGTATTTACAATGTGATCTAGATGCTTAAACCTAGATTTTCTAAAATGTTTTTTATCTTCTTTAAATCTTGATTCAACATTTTCTAGTTTATCTCCTCTATTTAGCATTCTAACTCTTCTTATAAGCTGGTCTGTTTCCAAATAGATAAATATTGTCTTAGGAAGATTTTTTCTAAATATTGAGTTAGCTCCTTTAGGCTCAACAATGATGACTTTCATTTCATCTGCGCCTTTTTTAGGTGAACCATAATAAGTGTTGTGATATTGTGCAGTTTCTAAGAATTCTCTCTTCTTTTTCTTCTTTTCAAACTCTTCAATAGAAATGAAATGATAATCAATTCCATTTACCTCACCTTCACGCATATCACGTGTTGTATAAGTAACTAATTTACTAAATCCGTACTTCTCAATTAGTATTTTTGCTATTTCTGTTTTACCACTTGCACTTGCACCAATCATTACTAACATATTTATCACTCCTAGACTGACCCAATTGTATCAAATTTTACTACACTTGTGAAGACTATTAGTAGAAATAATTAAATTAATTATTTTTGGAAACTAATAAACAAATTAACCTTATAATGTTATAATAATTTAAGATGCGGTCGTGGCGGAACGGCAGACGCGCTACCTTGAGGGGGTAGTATCTTAGGATGTGTGAGTTCAAATCTCATCGACCGCACCAATTCATCTGTAACAAGGAGTTACCGTGAAGCATCTTGTAATAGCATCTTTTCTATATTCAAGCCGTTTATGCGGCTTTTATTATACTATTTAATTTTTGTTATTAATTGTATTGACATACTGATAAATAAAGTGTAAAATTACACTAAGGTGTAAAATTACACTTTATGAGTTACCCGTGAATATAATGATTTTTCAGGATTATGTAGGGGTACCAAGTAATGAATAAAAAACAGATAGAATTTTTCTAGGAGGGGAAATTAATATGGGAGTTATGTTAAAGGTTAGTAAAGAACATTTTATTATTAATAAATATATTTATATATTTTTTTCAATTTTTTCAACATTTTTTATCGGATGGGTTTTGAAGGAAACTTATGAATATATAGGTTTCGGTGATGGATTTAATATATATTTATATGGTCTGTCTTTAATACCTATTTTAGGTTTTTTTGTATTGCACAAATCAATGAGTATAAAAAATTATCACACTTCAAATCGAAAGTTATTGGATTATCTAGCTATATTGTTATATCCAGTACTTTCAGTTCTATTTTTTATGATGATTTTCAATGTAGGGATGTCATTTAAATACGATTATACAATATTATTTATGCTATCATATTCCCTACCTGTTGTAGGTATTGGGTTAGTGATGTATTTAGTCATTAATTTCCTTTATCTAGAGATAAGAGATATCTACGAAGACTTGCCTACAATCAAAAAAGTAGTTTTGTTTGTTGGAAAACTTTTTATGTTTTTATCATATTTTATTTTATATGTAATCATAGAATTTCTTGCAAGAAACTACTTCTGTTCAGGATATATTTGCCCAGATAACCATTATCGTATTTTAGGATATATAATGATGGGTATATTTATAGTATTCTCTGTTCATTTAGCAATACATGTTACTTCTAAGTATTTAAAAACAATTTAAAAGAATACATACGATGTATTCTTTTTTTTGATAAAAGCATATAACTCCTTTAATTACAGTAATAATGATATAGTATATATAGAAAATATATTGTGATTTGAGGTGAAGAAATGAAAAGAATTATATATATTATATTAGGATCTATAATGCTAGCAATTGGAGCAATTGGAGTAGTGGTACCCGGCTTACCTACAACAATATTCTTAATAATGGCTGCTTATTTCTTTACGCATAGTTCGGACAGATTATATAACTGGTTAATGAATAATAAGACATTTGGACCTATTATCACTAACTATACTAAATATAGAGGTATAACATATAAAGATAGAAGGACTGCGGTAATTACAATCTGGTTTGTTATATGTATGAGTATTATTCTTTCCCAAAGTATTTTATTTGGAAGTATCTTATTTCTTGTAGCAATTCTTCATACTATATTCTTATATAGATTAAATATAGTATTTAATTAAAGATTATATGGATTAATTTATTAAAAATATCACTTAATATCAAAGACTAGAAAATTCTAGTCTTTTTATTTTACTAGGTATAAAAGAATTATAAAGACCTAGTAAAAATACTAAACTATTGTTTTACTAGGTATAATATGGTAAAATGTACCTAGTAAGGAGTGAAAATATGAAAGTTTATGATTATTCATTTTTAAAATCTGATCGTATATCTAATAATGTTTTATCATTATTAGTATCAATTGAAAAAATTCAAGCAGTTGGAATAATTAATAGTGAAATGTATCCAAAAGTATTTAGCAATCTAGAAAATATTTCAAAAAGACAATCTGTAAAAGCATCTAATGCTATTAACGGTATTTTTGCTACTGATAGAAGAATTGAATCACTTATAGATAAGGACATAGATCCTGCTAATCAGGGTGAGGAAAAAATAATAGGTTATAGTGATGTAATAGATGAAATCTTCACAAATTATGATAGCTTACAATTTAACGAATATATTATAAGAGATTTTCATAAAACATTGTTAGTACACACAGGAATAAATTCAGGTGGATCTTATAAAGATAATGATGTTATATTTACTGAGAATTTACAAGATGGTACTAGGAGAGTTATCCTTAATCCCGTAAGTTACCAAAATACCAATGAAGCTATGGAAGCTCTAGTTAAAGCATATAAGATAGCAATAGAAGATAGTACTATTCCAAGACTATTATTAATACCTTGCGTAATTTTCGATTTTCTTTGTATTCATCCATTTAATGAAGGTAACGGAAGAATTTCAAGACTATTATCATCACTACTATTATTTAGAAATGAATATGATGTTGGTAAATTTGTTTCATTTGAGAAACAAATTTATAACTACAAATCTGAATATTATGAATCTATTAGATTATGTTCAATAAATTGGGATGATAATAGTAATGATTACAATCCATTTATTCAGAACTTTTTAGAATCTTTATATTCATGTTATATCGAGTTAAATAGCCGTTTTAGAATTATAGATAATGAAAAGAAAAGTAAGAAAATTAGAATTGAAGAAACAATTAAGAAGAGTTGGAATCCTATTTCAAGAAAAGAGATTCATCTCGTATGGCCTGATATATCACATGAAACTATTAAAAAAGTTATTAAAAGTCTATTAAATGAACAAAAGATTAAGAAAATAGGTAATTTTAAAGATGCTAGATATAAAAGAAATTGGTACGGAAAAACTACACAAAATGAGGATAATATGGTAATATTTTGATAGTCAAACAAAATGAAGGAGATTTTATGAAAAATTTTACTAGATTAATAAGTATCTTAACAATAAGTATTATCATTAGTTTCTTTGCATTATCTACTCCAGTTCCTAATACTGAAGATGAAGATGTATTTAATACGAAATTTGCAATTGAATATATCGCAGAAATTGCTAAGGAACCACATAGTGTGTTTGATGAAGATGCACATGAAGATGTTAGATTGTATTTAAAAGACAAGTTAGAAGAATTCTTAGGTGCTGAAAATGTAACTGAGATGGATTATGATAGAAGTCTTGTTGAACTATATAGTGAAGATAGTGATGAATTAACTTATGATATTCATAATTTACTTGGTGTAATACCTGGTAAAAGTGATACAGCTATTTTACTTATCGGACATTATGATTCAAGAGGACATATTGGTAGAACTGGTGAACTTGGTAATTCACTTGGAGCAGCTGATGATGGTTATGCTATAGCGTTAATGTTAGAAGTAGCTAGACTTTACGGTGGTAAAGATCTAGAAAATACTATCTATATATTAATGACTGATGCTGAAGAAACAGGTTTATACGGAGCACAAATGGCAGCATTAGAGGGATTTGTAGATAATGTTGGATTTGTTATTAATATTGAAGCTCGTGGCGTACAGGGACCTGTTTATATGTTTGAGACTAGTACGGGTAATGAAAAGATAATTGATTTTTATAAAAATGCTGAGTTACCAGTTAGTTATAGTTTAGCTACTGCAGTATATACTGTAATGCCAAACTCAACTGACTTTACTAAGTTTTTAGCTCAAGATAAAAATGGAGTAAACTTTGCAGTATTAAACGGATTATATTATTACCATACTCCACTTGATAACTTTACGAATATTAATCAATCAAGTATTGAACATTATGGTGTACAAATAATGCCGTTAGTTGAAGAGTTTGCTTTGAATGAACAATATAGTGATGTAAATTACTTTGATGCTGAAGGTGATCAAGTATTCTTTACTTTCTTACCTAATGTATTTATAGCTTATAATGAACTAACTGGAACTATCGTTCATGTTTTATCATTAGTATCATTATTAGGTCTGGCTGTAGTATTAATTAAGAAAAAAGAAGTGCAAATACTTAAAATTGGTAAATCAAAAGCTTTAATAATAGGATCATTAGTTGTTGCTGCAATTCTTGGAAGAATTGTAGGAGGATTTATAGCATTTATTTCTAAAGTACCATATGAGTTAACTTATGTTAGAACTAACTATGGTGATTTACCTGCATTATTAACTTTATTATTTATAGCTGTAGGACTAGGATATCTATATAAAAAATATATGATTGAATATAAAAAGGAAGTTTTAATAGCTGGTGGATTTATTAATATCCTATTAGCATTATTAACTGGTATTGTATTAAGTGGAGCTTCATTCTTATTCTTAGTTCCAGGACTTAGTGCAATAATAGTTATAGCTTTAGAAGCTTTCTGTAAAACAGCTTTAGTTAAGAAAATAGTATACGGGTTTGTATACGCAGTTAATATAATATTAATTATCCCCATTATTTTCTCGCTATATTTAGCACTTACAATAGGTGGATTACTGGCTTTAGGAGCTATCTTAGTATTCTATTTAGCATTATTAATTCCATTAACATTTTTACAAATAGATTAATTTTAAAAGGCAAGAATTTCTTGCCTTTTTTTAGTGCAATGTAAATGATATAATGAATTATAAGCATGTAGTGAGGTGTTAAAATGAAGAAATTAATAATTGCGTTTAGTTTAGTACTTATAATAGGATTGCTTTCTGGATGTGGATGGAGAGAAAGATTACTTGCTCCACCGGATGAGTTCACAGTTCCAGAAGGTTCTTTAGTCGCGGTATGTACTAAAGATGATGATGTATACAAATTCGTCTTTAAGGATGATGGAGTATATCAATATTTCATTAATGATGTAGAACAAAGTGAAGATGATATGGAACCTATCTTAGAACAAGCATATCTACATGACTCAAGTGTTGAGAACTATTTAAATGATGAATATCCAGGTGCATGTACTATTACTGATTACGTTAGTGAAGAAGAGTAAATAAAAAAGCAAATCCAATTGGATTTGCTTATTTTTTATATATTATTCGATATTCATGATCAAGAAGATCTATATATAGAATTTGATTAACTAGAGCTTCTTTTTTTAATATGAATTTTACAAATTCACTAATCATCATATTAGCTACTATACCAGGAGTAAAAGTAGGACTCATTAGGACAGATTCAATACCTTTTTCTTTATCTTTATACAATTCACTTAAGATATTACTACCAGGCATTATTATACCTAGTTGTCCGTACCATCCGGCTATAGCACCATGAATAAGTGGAATATTAAATATAGAACAATATTTCTCTATTAAAACTTTAGATTTTATATTATCAACTGCATCAAATACAACATCTATTCCTTCAAAATAAGTTTTATCAAATAATTCATCTAATTTTGAATTAACCGCGGTAATATTTAGCTCTGGATTAATATCTAATAGTTCTTGTTTAACAACTTCTACTTTAGATTTGTTAATTGTTTTTGAAGTTGCGAATAATTGACGATTTAAATTTGAATCGTCAAACTTATCAAAATCAACAATAGTAATTGAGCTAACCCCAATTCTAACTAAACTAGATGCAATGTATCCACCAAGGCCACCTACACCTACGACTAAAGCTTTAGTCTTTTTAAACTTTTCAAGTTCAAAATCGTTCATTATTCCCATATTTCTACTATATTTCATAATTTTAACCTCCTGCCATTGGAGGAAACAGATGAAGTAATGCTCCATCTTTAATTATTCTATCTAACATAATATCAGGAGTGCTGTCAAAATTATCTAAGATAATAATAGATAACTCTTTTAGAGGTATTTTTAAATCTTCAACAATATCTCTAACTGTAATTCCATCTTTATGATCAAAAAGAACTTCTTTCCCACCATATTTTCTTACTGCAGAATATAATTTCACTGTAATCATTTTCAACATCACCTACGTACATCTTATTATATTTCTGTTCCATAAACAGTCTCCACAACTAGGAGAATTACCTAAGCAGTCAAACTCTGTATCATCAACATAACTACATCCATCACGTAAATCGCAATCAACACAACTAGGATGATCTACATGTAAAACTGAGTCTCTAAATATCTTGTACTTTTTACCTTCATAAATATCATTTATACTATCTTTTAAGATATTCCCAAACGAATGTTTTAGGACTGTTTTTTCTCTTCCAAAAACCCATTCAGTATATGTATTAGCAAATCGGTAGCAAGGGCTAACTTCACCAGCATAGTCAATATATGTGTAGTCGTTTTCTACGAAGTGACATATTCTATCTGTTTTAATTTCCATAAATGGAAAAGATACTACAACCCTCATTCCAAAGTAAGCATATTTATTAACTAATTTAACATATTCATGTCCTAATTCATTATAATATTCTGTATAACATATTTCATTTTGTTGATGTAGATTTTGCGGAAGTAGATGAGACATTAATATTTTTTTAACATTGTTTCTACTAGCGCAGTCAATTACTTTATATATTGCTTCTTTGTTAACTTTTGATATTACAAAAGCGAATTCCATTTCTGGTAACTTTTTATCATTTTTCTTACGGTAATTATGGATGTATTCAATAGTTCTTTTCACATTTTCAAAATCTGTTTTCCTAATATCATAATAATCTGCTTCTGTACCATCTACACTTATTATAACATTTTTAAAATTTTGACATATTAAAAGGAGTTTTTTTTCATTCATAATTCCGTTTGTAGTAATTTCTAGATCAAATTCTTTAAATTTATCTACTGCGTATTCAAAATTCTTAGCAACAGTTGGTTCTCCTATACCACCAAATACCATGGTGATAGGCTTCTCTATCTGATTATATAATTTATCGATTGTTTCTTTGTCCATATCACCAAGGGTATTATCCCACGAATGCCTGTAACACATATCACAAGTTAGATTACATCTATTTGTGAGTTCTATATATATTTTTTTTATCATATTAAGAAGGAATGAATATTGCTATTCATTCCTTTTCAAATTTATAATCCTAAATCTTCTAATCTTTCTTTTGTTGGTGCACCTTTACTGTCCCAACCTCTTAATTCATAATATTCAGGTAATAATTCGCTTAAGCGATGGACATGTCCTTCTGTAGGACCAGCAGGCATTGGTACTTTTAAGAATCTCTCAGGTAGAGTATCTTCTTCAGGTAAAATTCCTGCTTCTATGTTAAATTGTTTTTCAATGTTATAAATTCTTTCTCCGGCTTTAAGTACATCGTCACCATTCCAGTTTGTTCCTACTATACTATTAAAAATCTTAGCATAGTCATCTGCACCAAGTGCAAATGATGTAAATAAGCATAGACCAGTTGAATCAATAAATGCAGTTAAATCTTGGAATGTCTTAGTCCAGAAAGGTTTATCTTTAAGTTCTTGTCTTTCAAGTTTAGCTGGTAAACCTAAGATTTCAGGGCTAATCATATATCCACGAACATGACATCCACCACGGTTAGAAGTAGCATAGTTTAATCCATGTCCTTGCACACCACGAGGGTCGTATGCTGGGATTTCTAGTTTCTTAACTGACATTGATAAATCAGCACGACCATATTTTTCACATAGTCTGTAAGATCCATCAGCCATTTCGTCTCCGAATCCTTCTCTTAGAGCTAATTTCTTAGTCCAATAAACGATAGCGTCATCGTTACCAAATTCGAGTTTATGACCTTCGAAATCTACATGATCTAGTAAACCAATTTGACTTAATTCCATTGCAGCAGCTAAAGTAGCTCCAGCAGAAATAGTATCGATACCATATTGGTTACACCAATAGTTAGCTTCGATAATTTTAGCTAAATCTTTAACTCCACAATCTGCTCCAAATGCCCAGATAGTTTCATATTCTGGACCTCCACCCTCAACTTTATCAGTTTTAGTGTAACGTCCACATCCAATAGGACATCTGTGACAAGGATCTTTTCTAACTAAATATTTCTCAGCAAGAGTTTCTCCTGAAATTTCTTCTGCATTATCAAATACACCTTCTTGGAAATTGTTTGTTGGGAACATTCCGTTTGCGTTAATTACGTTAACAAGTACTGCAGTTCCGTAAGCTGGTAACCCTTCACCAGTAACTGGATTATCTTTAAGTTTTTGTGTAGCTTCTTTGTTGTTAGCTTTAGTAGCTTCTTCATCAAATAAACTAACTTTTAAGTTTCCTGTTACTACGATAGCTTTAAGGTTTTTACTTCCCATTACTGCACCAACACCACTACGTCCTGCAGCTCTATCTTTATCATTCATAATAGCAGCTATTTTACTTAATCTTTCTCCCGCAGGTCCGATAGCTAAAACATTAGTTTTCTTTTCTTTTTGTAAAATATCTGTAGTTTCTCCAACTGTTTTACCCCATAAATCAAATGCATCATTAATTTCAACATTTTCTTCAGTAACAGTGATATAAACAGGCTTATCAGCTTTACCTTCAACAATAATTCCATCATACCCTGCATACTTAAGACGTGCACCCCAAGTTCCTCCTGAGTTTGATGAAGCAATTGTTCCTGATAAAGGTGATTTTGTGACAACCATGTAACGTCCACCTGTTGGGGTAGGAGTTCCACTCATTGGTCCATTTATAAAAAATAATTTATTCTCTGGACTTAAAGCATCAATTTTAGGATCGATTTCATCGTAAAGCATCTTAGTTCCTAGTCCTCGACCTCCAACAAATTTCTTTGCAAGTTCTAAATCTAAGTCTTCAACTTTTATTGAGTTATTTGTTAAGTTGATTCTTAGAAGTTTACCCATGTATCCAAACATTATTTAACCTCCCTAATTTTTATTTTAGTCTATCCTTATTATAATATATTGTAAGCGCTTTTACAATTAAAATTTAGCTTAATTATTATAAATAAGAAATGTCAGAAAACGTTTTTATGTGGTATAATATAATTAATAAAAGTATTCCGAGCTTACAAGTCTAAGGGTAACTATGACTTCAAAGCCGATGGGTATATAAAGAAATTTATGTGCCTCCCACGTTTGGAAAGGATTATAGACTTTTTACTCCTTTTTTGGCGTGAAAAGTCTTTTTTTGAGGTGAAATAATGAAAAAGCTATTACTATTAATGACTTTACTACTAACCATTTTCTTAAGCTCATGTAACAAAGAAGAACTAATTTTAGTTACTACAACGTCTCTAGATAACTCAGGTTTCTTAGAGTATATTCTTCCATTTTTCGAGGAAGAATACGATGTGAAAGTAAAAGTAGTTGCTTTAGGTACTGGTGCAGCTTTAGAACTTGGAAGAATGGGAGAAGCAGATGTTTTGTTTACTCATGACTATGACAGTGAAATGATATTTATGAATGAAGGTTTTGGTGAAAAAAGAAGTAATGTTATGTTTAATCATTTTTTAATAGTTGGTCCAACCGCTTTAAATTTAGGAAGTGTTGAAGCAACGTTTGCATACATCTATGATAACGAACTTGATTTTTACTCTCGTGGTGATTCTTCAGGAACTCATATGAAGGAATTAAAACAATGGGATTTATTCGGATATGATGTATCCACATTTGGAGATTGGTATAAAGAAACAGGACAAGGGATGGGAACTACTTTAAATATGACATCTCTTAGTGGATACTATACTTTAACTGATATAGCTACTTTTTGTGCTATGGAAGATAATCTTGAATTAGAAGTAGCTTATGAAGATGTAAATGAATTACTTAATCAATATGGAGTTATAAAAGTAAAACCTGATTTACATAATAGAGATGACAAGAATGCTGATTTATTTTATGATTGGATTCTTAGAAGTGATACACAGGATTTAATTGCTGATTTTATTATGTGTGAAATGCAGATGTTTTATCCTAACGCGGAGTGATAGCATGATATTAGAAAGTATTATTGAAGCATTTAAGTTATTAATATCGTTTGATCCAGAAATATATTCAATTATATTTCTGTCTTTAGCTATATCAATTTTAGCTACATTAACTGCCGCAGTAATTGGTACTTTCTTAGGAATCTTAATAAGTATTTCTGATTTTAAATTAAAGAGGTTTACTAAAAAGATTGTATTTACTTTAATGGGAATACCACCAGTAGTACTTGGACTTGTAGTTTTATTATTAATTACTGGACCATTTGATGGAATGAATTTACTATTTACTAAATCAGCTATGTATATAGCTCAAACACTTCTTGTTTTACCGATTATTATTGGAAATATTATTATCACAAGTGAGAAAACTCAAAAACAAATTTTAGAAACAGCAACAACTTTAGGTGCTTCTAAAATTGATAAAATATTTCTCTTAATAATTGAAACTAAACCATTTATATTTATGAGTATTATCTTAGGGTTCTCAAGAGCTTTAAGTGAAGTAGGTGCAGTAATGCTTGTAGGTGGAAACATTAAAGGTGATACAAGAGTAATGACTACTTATATTGCTTTAAATAATAGTATGGGTGAATACTCAATGTCTATCGCAATGGGATTCATTTTATTATCTATTGCGTTCTTACTACATACTTTACTCGCAAGGTTTAGAGGTGATTTTTATGATTGAGATAAGAGACTTGAAAGTAAAAATGAAATCTTTAGAATTTATCTTTGAAGATTTTAGATTTGAGAAAAATAAAGTTACTGTGATAAGTGGCCGTAATGGCGCAGGTAAAACAACATTACTAAGAGTGTTTGCTTCGTTTTTAGATTACGAAGGTTCGTTAAAGATTAATGCTAACGTTACTTATAATAGTCAGGAACCAGTTATCTTTAATAGAACTGCATACTGTAATATTGTATATCCTTTAAAAGTTAGAAAATTAGATATTAGTTTATATCATGATAAGATTATTGAATATGCTAAGTTATTAGATATTGAACACTTGCTTGAAAATAATGCATTAAAATTATCTTCAGGTGAAAAAATGAAAGTATCGATAATTAGATCAATTATCTTTAATCCAGATATAGTATTACTAGATGAACCAACAACTCATCTTGATTTAGAGTCTATAAATGAATTAACTCAATTAATTAAAAAACTTAAAAGTAAAATTACTTTTATTATTGTAAGCCACAATAAATCTTTTGTTGATGATTTAAAAGATGTGGAATACAAGGTAGGAGGTAAAAATGTTCTTAGTTAAATCAATTGATGAAACAATTAAATTACTTAGAGATAATTTTAGTGATTATAATTTAAAAACTAAAAAGATATTACTAAGTAAAGCTTTAAATTATGTAAGTGCTGAAAATATTATATCAAAAGAAGATGTACCTCATTTTAATAGAAGTATTGTTGATGGATATGCTGTTGATTTTAATAGTGTTAAGTTATCAACGTCTTCAACTCCGTCAATCTTAAAATTGACAGGAGAAGTATTGATGGGTAAAGAAGCAACCGATACAGTTACTAAGAGTACTACAGTTTATGTACCTACTGGAGGTCATTTGCCTAAAGGGGCAAATGCCGCAGTTATGATTGAAAATACTGAATTACTAGGTGATGAAGTAATAATTAATAAAAGTGTTTCGATAAATGAAAATGTCTTATTAAAAGGTAGTGATATCTTAGAAGGACAAGTCATAGTTAAAAAGAATACATTAATAACTCCTCTAGTAATTGGAGCTTTAAAAGCAATTGGAATTAAAGAAATTAATGTTTATCTAAAGTTAACTGCTTTAGTAATTTCAACTGGTGATGAAATTGTTAAAGATAAAGAAGAGTTATTAATTGGTGAAATCAGAGATATTAATACGTATACTGTTAGTAACCATCTAAAAAATAAAAATATAGTAATAAATGAATCATTGATTATCAATGATGATTTTGAGGCATATAAAGAAGCTGTTTTAAAAGGATTTGAAAATAGCGATGTAATATTTAGTAGTGGTGGAAGTAGTGTTGGAGATAAAGATTATACACTGGCTATTTTAGAAAGTATAGGGGCAGAATTACTAGTTCATGGGATTAGTATTAAACCAGGTAAACCTAGTATTATAGCTAAATATAACAATAAGTTATTCTTTGGTCTTCCTGGACAACCAACTTCTGCGTTCTTTGTATTAAATACATTTATTAATGAAATAGTTAATACGATTTATCATCTAGACAATGTATTACCTATTCCTTATTTTGAAGCAAGATTAGATACTAATGTACATTCACCCTCTGGTAGAAGAATGTATCAATTAGTTAGAATAAGTAATATAAATAATGAGTTTATCGCAACTCCACTTTTCGCAAAAAGTGGAATGATTAATTCTTTAAAAGAAGCAAGTGGATATATTATAATTGATGAATTTAGTGAAGGCTATTTAACTAATTCAATTGTAAAAGTATATAGATTGGGGGACTAATATGAAACGTAATGTGTATTTAAAAAGTACTGATTTAAAAGATATCAGTCCGATAATTAAAATGCTTGTTTTGAAACATGCTTTAAAAGAAGAAGTAATTAGTGTAGTGGATGCTTTAAATAGAATTACAGTAGAAGCAATTTACGCAAAAGTGAGTAGTCCATATTACAGTGCTTCGGCGATGGATGGAATTGCTTTAAAAGCAAGTTTAACTTACGGAGCAAGTGAAACTACTCCGGTTATACTTAATAAAGAAGATATTGTATATATTAATACAGGAAATGAAATACCTGATAAATATGACGCAGTAGTTATGATTGAAGATGTTTATGATAATAATGATGGATCTATCTCTTTAATTAAAAGTGTTAGACCTTATCAAGATATAAGACCAATAGGTGAAGATATAGTTGAAGGAGATATGGTTATTCCTAAGAATCATTTAATTCGCCCTGTAGATATTTCGGCATTATTAAGTGCTGGGATTGGTGAGATTAAAGTAATTAAGAAACCCAAAGTCGCTATTATACCGACAGGTGATGAAATAGTAAGAGATGTTAAAGATTTAAAAAAAGGAAAGATAATTGATTCTAATTCTTTCTTTATGAAGAATGAATTAGAGTTACTAGGTGCGGTATCAACTATCTTTGATGTTGTAGTTGATGAATTTAGTTTATTAGAAAATGCAATACTAGAAGCAGCGAGTAAATATGACCTTGTATTAATTGGCGCAGGAAGTAGTGCTGGTAGTAAAGATTACGCTAAAAATATAATTGAGAAGAATGGTATTGTCCATGTTCACGGTATTAGTATAAAGCCAGGTAAACCAACCATTATAGGAGAGATTAATAGTACTCCAGTAATTGGTATTCCAGGATATCCAGTTTCTACATTTATAGCTTTTGATTTAGTAGTTAAACCTATAATTAGAATGTTCTTAAATATAGAAGGAACAGCTAAAAAGATTGTTAAAGCTAAACTTACTAAAAAGATTTATTCATCTTTAAAGAATCATGAATTTATTAGAGTGAAACTTGGAGTAATTAATAATGAATATATCGCAACTCCACTCGATAGAGGAGCAGGAGTTACCATGAGCCTTGTTAAGGCTGATGGGATAATGATTATTGATAAGAACTTAGAAGGATATAACGCAGGTAGTATAGTAGAAGTTTATTTACTTAAAGATATTAAAGAAATTGAAAAATCTTTAATATCAATTGGATCTCATGATATCTTACTTGATAAGGTTGATGACTTAATGAGTAATAGTAATTATCATCTATCTAGTTCACATATTGGTAGTTTTGGTGGAATTATGGCAATAAAATCAAAAGGATGCCATATTGCTCCTGTACACGTTTTAGATGATGATGGTACATATAATAAAAATATTCTAGATAAGTATTTAAACAGTGATTATTCCTTAGTTAGAGGTGTTTCAAGGATTCAAGGGCTAATGGTTAAGAAAGGTAATCCTAAAAATATTAAATCTTTAAATGATTTATTAAGAGATGATATTACTTTTGTGAATAGACAGCGAGGTAGTGGGACTAGAATCTTACTTGATTATATGCTTAATAAAGAAAAGATTGATGGAACTAAGATTACTGGATATGATTTTGAACTTAGTACACATATGTTAGTGGCGTCTTCAGTTAAAGATCCTAGATTCGACTTGGGTATGGGTATTGTTAGTGTAGCTAATTTAAATAAGTTAGATATAGTAGAAATAGGAAAAGAACATTATGATTTCTTAGTTTTAAAAGAAATAATTGATACTCCAATCTTTAATGAGTTTATTAAAGTGTTAAAAAGTACTGAATTTAAGCTTGAACTTGATAAGCTTGGTGGGTATGAAATTGATAATATTGGAGAAATAATAAAGTAAAGAGGTGGCAAGTATGAAAGATGCATTTAAAAGAGAAATAGATTACTTAAGAATATCTGTCACAGATAGATGTAATTTAAGATGTCTTTATTGTATGCCTGATGGTATTCAAGATAAAAAAGAACATGATGAAATTATGCGTGACGAAGAGATTGTTAATGTGGTTCAGGAATCTGTGAAAATTGGGATTACTAAAATCCGTATTACTGGGGGAGAACCTTTACTTAGAAAAGGGATATATGATCTTATTAGAAAGATTAAGGATGTAAAAGGGATAAAAGAAATTACTATTACAACTAATGCTATTTTACTAGTTGGTAATGTAAAGAAATTAAAAGATGCGGGAGTATCACGCGTTAACTTTAGTTTAGATACATTAGATAGTGAGAAATTTAAGTTTATATCAAATACTTCATTAACGTTAGATTATATTTCATTAATTGAAGAATTAATTGAACATGATCTACAACCAATTAAAGTAAACGCAGTTTTACTTAAAGGGTTTAATGATTCAGAAATTCCTGGGTTTATTGAGTTAGCTAATAAGTATGATATAAGTATTAGACTTATTGAGTTAATGACTGTAGGGCATTTAAACTTTGATTATGATAAATACTATATTAGTAAAGATGAAATCTTAAAAAGATATAAAGAACTTAAGTTTGTTAGGAAAGATAGTGTTTCTGAATATTATAATGTAGAAGGTAATAAAGGATATATCGGATTTATTAATCCGATAAGTCATAAATTCTGTAGTGACTGTAATAGAATTAGATTAACAGCTGACGGACATTTAAAACCTTGTTTACATAATAATAATGAAATCTTAATAAAAGAGATTCAAGGAGAACCATTATTAAATAAATTAAGAGAAGCAATACATGCGAAACCAATAAGTCATACTCTTGATGAGTCTAAAGATAATAGATCTGATAGACCAATGAATAAGATAGGAGGATAAATTATGGATTTAACTCACTTAAATAAAGAAGGTAGAGCAAAAATGGTAGATGTAACTCTGAAATCAGATACATTTAGAAAAGCTGTAGCTAGAGGTACTGTAGTAATGGAACCTAGTACTTTAGAAAGAATATTAACTGGGGGAATGAAAAAAGGAGATGTTCTTTCTGTTGCTCAAGTTGCAGGAATAATGGCTGCGAAAAAAACATCAGAATTAATTCCTATGTGTCATCCGTTATTAATAACGCATGCAGATATTAGTTTTAGTCATGATGTAAGTAAGAGTGAATTATATATAGAAGCGACAATTGCTTTAACTGGTAAAACAGGAATTGAGATGGAAGCATTAACCTCAGTTAGTGTTGCTGCTTTAACTGTTTATGATATGTGTAAGGCAATTGATAAAGGTATAGTAATAAAAGATATAATGTTAATATCTAAATCCGGTGGTAAAAGCGGAGAATACAAGAGGAGAGAAAAATAATGGCGAAAGTACTACAAATAAATACAAGTAAAACAAAAGGAGTAATTAAGGAAGCTGTGAAACAAGCATCATTTAAACTTGATCACGGAATAGAAGGAGATGCTCACGCAGGGGATTGGCATAGACAAGTTAGTATGCTTGGGATTGAAAGCTTTGCTAGAATGGAAATGACTAATGGAGAATTACCTATGGGATCTTTCGCTGAAAACTTAACTACTGAAGGAATTGAATTGTTTACTCTTCCTATTGGGACTAAATTTAGAATCGGAAAAGAAGTATTACTAGAAATGACTCAAATTGGTAAAAAATGCCATACAGGTTGTGCAATTTCACAACTTGTTGGGAAATGTGTAATGCCTCAAGAAGGAATTTTTACTATCGTACTTGAAGAAGGAATTATTTATCCTGGTGATGAAATAGTAATAGTTAATTAAAAAAATAGTAAAGGATGATAGATATGATATTTAACGCAGCTGTAGTAGTATGTAGTGATAAAGGAGCAAGAGGAGAAAGAGTTGATACTTCAGGTGAATACATTAGAGAGTTCTTACAAGAAAAGAAATTTAATGTAATTGAAAAAGTAATTATTACTGATGATATTGATACTATTAAAAATAAGTTAATATATTATGCAGATGAAATGAAAGTTGATTTAATAATAAGTACAGGAGGAACAGGTTTTAGTCCGAGAGATAATACTCCTGAAGCAACAAAAGAAGTAATTTATAGAGATGTTCCAGGTATTGGTGAAATGCTTAGAGCTGAAAGCTATAAGGTTACTCCTAGAGCTTATCTTTCAAGAGGAGTTTCAGGGATAAGAAATAGAACACTTATTATAAATCTTCCTGGTAGTTTAAAAGCAGTGAAGGAAAACTTATCGTTTTTAGGTGATGTTTTAAATCACGGATTAAAGATTTTAAAATTAATAGATACTGAATGCGGAGTATAAATAAAAAAAGAGGAATTTTTTCCTCTTTTTTATATCACTTTATATTCGTTTACTATACTTTTTATATCTTCTTTAGTAGCTTTTTCATATATCTTACTATTCACAGTTACATTTGGTGCGCTAGCGCAATTACCAATACATTGTTGTGGGATAATAGTAAACTGTTTATCATCAGTAGTATGTCCTTTTTTAATTCCTAGTTCGTGTTCTAGTTCTTCTAGTAATCTATAATGATGAAAATCATCACAGTTAATTCCTGAACAGACACCTATTTGATATTTACCAGTAGGAATCATTTGAAACATTTCGTAAAAAGATGATACTCCTACAATATATGAATGTGATAAACCTGTTTTATTTTCAATAATTTCTTGAACATCATTTGGAATAAATCCAAACATATTATGAGATATCTTAAGTAAAGAAAGTAGTAAGTTCTTATCTATGGTTAGCTTATTAACATCCTTTAAATATAATTTTATATTCATCTTATTAGCAACTAACATTATTAATCCTTTATAACTCTTTTTGAATGAGTGTAAATATTTAATTTATTACCTCTAGCAAAACCTATTATTGTTATTCCAAGTTTATCTGCGAGTTTCACAGCTAAGCTTGTAGGTGCGCTTCTTGAGACTACTAACCCAATATTTATTAGCGCAGATTTTAATAATATATCAGATGATATTCTACCACTAGTAATGATGTAAACATCATCTCTTTTTATTTGGTTTTTAAGTAAGTATCCTACTATTTTATCAACTGCGTTATGTCTACCAATATCTTCAAATAATAACTTCTTATCACTATATACTAATTCAACTGAGTGAACTCCACCTGTTTCTTTAAATAGGACTGATTCTTTATTGAATACTGATACTTGTTCAAAGATTGTTTTTAAGTTAAATTGGTAATTATTATTTACTATAGGTAATTTAGATTCATCAATTTGTGGTTTACTTGAACTACCACAAGCACTTGATAAGATATTTAATCTTTCAAAATTCTTAAAGTTAACCTCATGGTTAATTAAAACATCACATCTGTGAGTTTCTAAGTCTAAACTAAATTCTATTATTTCATTAATATCTTTTATAATCATTTCACTATGAAGTGCTCCTATAACTAAGAATTCTATATTCTCAGGAGTAATCATCATTGTTGAATAATGATGATTATTTACATATATGTTTACTGGATATTCTGTGATTACTTTATCAGTTACATGAAATGATTCATCACCTATAACTTTAGTTACATCAAAGTTTTGATAGTTGGATGTTACACTATTATAATCATTATATAATTCAGATTCATTATTTATGTTTTTAAACATATCAAATTCTTGTTGGTAAAAAGATACTGTTTTTTCTGGGATGTATTTTGTATTTAATAATCTAACCATCTTTTGGAATCCATAATTCCCAGTATTAATAAACTCTTCAATAGTATTAACTATATTAGAACTATATATAGCATTAAATGGTTCTATATAGTTATGATATTTAGATACATAAGCATCATGTTCACCTATTAATGATTTTAAATACTTAATAAATTCAAAGTTAATAAAAGGCATATCACAAGCAATAACATAACTATATTCATTTGTTGAATGAGTTAATCCTGCGTGTAAACCTATTAAAGGAGTATTACCGTTTAAGATATCAGGTACAACATGTACGTCTAATCCTTTATAATGGTTTAAGTTATCACTAACTACAATAATTTCATCAAAAAAATTCTTTAGTTCATTAATTTGTTTATGAACTAAAAATTTTTCTTTAATTTTTATATATTCCTTATTAAATTTCATTCTAGAGGATTTACCCCCAGCTAAGATGATCGCACTAGTATTTTTCATAGTTTTCATCTCCTTTTATTATGTTTTTTCACATAAATAATTATAGCACATCTATAACTCATTAAAAAACAATGTAGATTAAAAAAAACACCACAACAATTTGTGGTGTTTAAATTATAAACTAATTGTATCATATTTAATTTTTTTATCTTTAGTTTGATAGTTTATTTCAAATTGATTACCTATTACATCATAATTAATAATGAATACATATAAGTATTTTTTAGTTAGTTTCCCTAGATTGGCTTTACAAAGGTTTTTAAAACTAGTGGTATCAGTCATTCTTAAGTCTATACCAACAAGTTTTCTATTAGAATAATTGTTTTGAATTACTTCAAAATCAGCTTCACTTTTAACATCATAATCAAGTGTTTCATAGTAATCATTAGTAAAGTGTGATTTTAATAAAGCTGTGATATTTTCCTCATAACTTTCAATTGGAATTTTGTCAGCTGATTTAGCTTTAATACGATAATCACTTAAGTATTCAGATAGGGCTTGTGATATTAAAGTCTTAACTTGTGATACATTACTGAATATTCTTTCACTAATAAATTGATTATTGTATTTATCAAATAGATTAGTTAATTCAATTATTTTTAAATACTTATTATAATCTACAATTACTTCATTGTAGTTATGAATTAAGTTATTACGATGGAAAATGATTTCTTTAAAGTCTTTATAGTATTGTTCTAAGACTGGGAAGTCTTTTGAAAGATTATCTACTATATCATATAACGGTAATTCATTTACTAATGAATTATCATTTTCATTTGACAAGTAATCTTTAATTGAAGTTTCTAATGTTAAATATTTTGTAATAAATCCATCAAGTGTAATTACAGTTTGACTTGGTTCTAAAGAACTCTTTGTCTTAGTATCAAATTCTTTTAGTACTTCAAATATTCTATCGGGATCAAATAATCTCCAAATATATATTACTACAAACTCAACACTTAGTAATGTGAATAAAGTGGCTAGCACAGCGTAAACAAAGTAAAACTCAAAGAAAAGAGCACCTAGATTTATAATTATTGATAATAAACTAAAAATAATTACAAACATCATTTCATAATATACATCTTTTTCTAGTTTTTTTAAGATATAACTATCAAACTCTTTACTCTTTTGATCTTCTACCTTTCTTAAGTAAAAACTAAATGAGATTGGAAGTAACGCAATTAACGCAGCTAATGTTTGCATTGAAGCACTATATATCCAAGTATAGTTAGTAGAATTTTCACTTAATATATTAAATTTAAGTAAAATAAATGAAAAAATTAGTACTGCGATCATTAAAAATAAGTTGTTCCAAAGTAACAAGAATTTCATTATTTGTTTGAAAAATGGGAACCTCTCTTTATTCAACATTTTATCACCTTCTAGTTTAATTATAGACTATTGAAAATTTAAAATAAACTCATATTTAATAATTATAAATAATAAAGCATTTAGTTCTTTACTTTTGTGCTCACTGTGGTATCATTAGATGTTTTGTGGTATAGGAGGATTTATGTTATACGAAAATAAACAAATAGAGAAATCATTACTGGAAATGGGATTCGAGAATTTCACTGAAATTCAAGAAAAAACAATTCCGCTAATAAAAGAAGGAAACGATGTTATTGGACATTCCCAAACAGGAACGGGAAAAACAGCAGCATTTGCACTTCCAATATTAGACGGTATAGATTTCGACAACAAAAGTATTCAGGCAATTATTTTATGCCCGACGCGAGAGTTAGCAGTACAAGTAAAAAGAGAAATTGACAAAATCGGAAAATATGTACCTAAATTAAAAACTGTAGCCGTTTACGGTGGAGAAGCGATCTCCAATCAAATACACAGTTTAAAGAAAAAACCACAAATCATAGTAGGTACTCCTGGTAGAACAATCGATCATATTAATCGTAAGTTAATAAAACTTCACGATATAAAATTCTTAGTACTAGATGAAGCAGATGAAATGCTTAAGATGGGATTCAAAGAAGATATTGAAACCATTCTTGGAGCAGCTAATCAAGACCGTCAAACTGTAATGTTTTCAGCAACAATGCCGAAACCAATACTAAATATTACTAAAAGATATATGAAAAACCCGATTCATATCTCAGTAGTTAGTGGAGATGAATCAAACAAAGATATTACACAAACATATTACAACGTAAGTGAATCAAATAAAGTTGAAGCAGTAGGAAGACTACTTACAATTTATAATTCAAAACTTACATTAGTGTTCTGTAATACAAAAAGAAAAGTTGATGATGTTACTCAAAGACTTATATCAAAAGGATATAATGTCGACAAGATTCATGGTGACTTACCTCAAACAACAAGACTTGATGTTTTAAACAAATTCCATAAAGGTGTCTTAGATATCTTAGTTGCAACTGATGTTGCTGCACGTGGATTAGACATTAAAAATGTTGAAGTTGTAATTAACTTTGATGTTCCTGAAAAAGCTGAATACTACGTTCACCGTATAGGTAGAACAGGTAGAATTGGAGCTAAAGGACTCTCATTTACTTTTGTAACTAAAAAGGATATGAGAAGACTTCAAGATATTATCAAGTTTTCAAAATCAACAATCAAAAAAAGAAATATTCCTACAATGGAAAAAGTTATGGCAGTTAAACAGGAAAAAGAAATTGAAGAAATTACAACATTAATTAAAGAAGACAGCACTACTGCATTTAAAGATTTTGCACAAGAATTATTAATCTCAAATGATCCAGTAGAAGTAGTATCGGCGTTATTAAGCAAATTAGCTAAAAATGATTCATCAAAAAAAATAGATGGAGATATTAACGAAGATACGTCAAGAAGCTCTCGTCAACGTGGACCTAGAGATAGATATAACAGTAGAGGTGGAAAAGGAATTAAACGATTCCATTTAAACATTGGTATTAGTGATGGTATCACTGTTCAAAAATTCGCAAACTTTGTAGCACAAAAAACTAACTTAAGAAACTCTCAAATTAGAGATATAACAGTTAGACAAAACTTTGCATTCTTCTCAACAGACTCTATTCATGAAGCTTCAGTAATGAAGAAAATGAAAAATGTTAAATTCCAAGGTAAACAAACTTCAATTCAATTAGCAAAAGAAAGAAAAAGATAATAAATTAAAAGCACTCATCTGAGTGCTTTTTTTATGATATAATGAACATAACCAAAATAATGAAAGAGGAAAAGCATATGAATAGATCAGGTAAACTAGCAATACTAAGTATTTCATTATTAACAATTATGGCAAGTGCTGCAATTTCGCCTGCTCTTTCTACGATACAAGCTCATTTTTATGATGTTGATGAACTTTTAATTAAAATGATTGTTACTTTACCAGCTATCTTTATTATCCCTGTCACGTTACTTACTGGTAAACTAGTATTTATCTTTAAAAAGAAAACATTATTAATCACAGGAGCAATCCTTTATGTAATAGGTGGAGTAAGTGGTGGATTTGCAAATTCAATTTGGACATTACTAGTATT
>LGVF01059848.1_pt2 | contig 67508 bp, 51 predicted proteins | sample 469901 | NCBI WGS metagenome assembly LGVF01 (sample SAMN03893561, study PRJNA290197) | marine sediment metagenome | material: sediment; isolation source: combined push core samples #3730, #5133, and #5579 collected at Hydrate Ridge | place: Pacific Ocean: Hydrate Ridge
AGTTGATTGTATTTAGATTAATTAAACTTTACACATGATGTTATTGTATTTAGGAATGTTCTAATAGGGGGATTCTTACAATATGTACTAAGAGTTAAGTAATATATTTCTTCATATAGAAGAAAAATAATAACCAAATACAATAAAAACCTTTTGTTAAAAGTGGTTTTTGAGTTTTTTTTACTAACATTTTTTCAAGAAGTTTAATTTTGGAATACGGTGTGTTAAATTGGGAATAACAATTGAAATACTGTAACTTACAATTGTGTATTGCTTATGAAAAAATTTACTACAATTATATTATCCTTACTTTTCTTTACCCAATCTTTTGGGCAAGATTATTCTGCGAAAAACCCAAAATCAGACTTTCTTTTTGAAATTGAAGAGTGGAGGTATGATAATATTTCAGACATTGAAGAGAAATTTAACCTCGCAAGACATCACGAAAGTATTGAAGTGAATTTAGACTTACCATCCTTAAAATTTCCAAATAATTGGGAAAAATATCCTATTGCAAAAAAAATGAAATGGCTTATAGATAATGAGCGAAAGGTGAGAAATCAAGTTCCTTTAGAAGAGATTAGTTCTAAAATAAATAAGCTAGCAAGAATAAGCACTAAAGAGTTAGTTGTAAGCTTAGGTAGTGAAATAAATAACTTGAAATTAGGAACAAGTGTTATTTTAAATAATGAAAACTACAAAATAGATAAAAAAGAATTAAGGGAATTTAAATTGAATAATGAGTATTTAGATAATAACCAATTACACGCATTTATTAGTAATATTCAAGATGTTCCTATAGTTGAAATGTTGTTTTTTAATTGGATGTATGCCGATTCTGAAAATGATTGGGAGAACAGAGATTTTATTATTAATACTAAGTTCAAAGAAAATGGAGGTAATCCATATTCAGAAGGCTTTTTAGGAGCTTCGTTGCTGAATTTTCCAGTGTTAGGATCAAAGCACGGGATTTATGTGTTAACAGTACAATTTTATGATCCAGGTAATAATTGGAACTATGGCATAAAAACAAATACATTCGAAAATTTAGAATTCAAGGTTCATGCATCATCTGGTATGTTAACTTTAAGTACTGAAGAGGTATCAGATTCGCTAAAAGTTGAAGTTTATAACTTGTTAGGTCAGCAGGTATTACAAAGCAATGTTGATTATAGAGTTACTAATACTTTCAATATAGAAGGGCCAAAAGGATATTATTTAGTCAAATTAAGTGCAAATGCAAAATCAAAAGCAGTTAAGGTTTATATTCCTTAATTGTGATTGTTATAGCTTCTCTTTCTATCCTAACAAATAAAAGAGATTCATTAAAAAAATAAGCCGAAATATCGAAAGATATTTCGGCTTTTATATACTGTGCTTTAATTTAAATCATTAAATCATAAAAACATTATATCATTGTATTGTTACATCATTCCTGGCATACCACCACCGCCCATTGGAGGCATAGCCATAGGCTCTTCTGATTTGATGTCTGATATTGTTGCCTCTGTAGTAAGTATCATTCCCGATACTGACGCTGCATTTTCTAAAGCAATACGAGTAACCTTTGTAGGGTCAATAATACCCGCTTCTAGCATGTTTACATATTCCTCTGTTTTAGCATTGAAACCGAAATCTCCTTCGCCTTCAGAAATTTTATTAACAACAACAGAACCTTCACCACCAGCATTACTAACAATCTGACGTAATGGTTCTTCGATAGCTCTGTAAATTATTGCAACTCCAGTAGCTTCATCATCATTATCAGTATCAATGTTTGCAAGGCTACCTTGAGCTCTAACTAAAGCAACTCCACCGCCTGCAACAATTCCTTCTTCAACAGCAGCTCTAGTAGCATGTAATGCATCATCAACACGGTCTTTCTTTTCTTTCATCTCAATTTCTGATGCCGCCCCAATATAAAGTACAGCAACCCCTCCAGCAAGTTTAGCCAAGCGCTCTTGCAGTTTTTCTTTGTCGTAATCAGATGTAGTAGATTCTATTTGAGATTTAATTTGATTTACTCTAGTTTTAATCTGCTCTTCATTACCATTTCCATTAACAACAGTAGTGTTGTCTTTGTCGATAACTATTTTTTCTGCAGAACCAAGCATGTCAATAGTAGTATTTTCTAGAGTAAAACCTCTTTCTTCAGAAACAACTGTTCCACCTGAAAGTGTAGCAATATCCTCTAGCATAGCTTTACGTCTGTCACCAAAACCTGGAGCTTTAACAGCTGCAATTTTTAGCGAGCCACGAATTTTATTAACTACTAATGTAGATAAAGCTTCTCCATCAATATCTTCAGCAATTATCAAAAGTGGCTTACCCGTTTGAGCAATAGGCTCAAGTATAGGCATAAGCTCTTTCATTGTTGATATCTTTTTGTCGTAAAGCAAAATGTAAGGAGTTTCTAAATCAGCCTCCATTTTATCTGGATTAGTCACGAAGTATGGAGAAAGATACCCTCTGTCAAACTGCATTCCTTCTACAACATCTACATGTGTTTCTGTGCCTTTAGCTTCTTCAACAGTAATTACACCTTCTTTACCTACTTTTCCCATTGCTTCAGCAATAAGTTTACCAATAGAATAATCGTTATTAGCCGATATAGAAGCAACTTGCTCAATTTTTTCAGATGAAGAACCAACTTCTTGAGATTGACCTTTAAGGTTTGCAACTATAGAAGAAACAGCTTTATCTATACCTCTTTTTAAATCCATTGGATTTGCTCCGGCAGCAACATTTTTCAAGCCTTCTTTTACAATAGCCTGAGCTAAAACAGTTGCAGTTGTAGTACCATCGCCAGCTTCATCGTTAGTTTTTGAAGCTACCTCTTTCACCATTTGAGCACCCATATTTTCTATAGGGTCTTCTAGTTCAATTTCTTTAGCTACAGATACGCCATCTTTAGTGATAGTTGGGCCTCCAAATGATTTTGCTATAACCACATTACGACCTTTTGGGCCTAAAGTTACTTTTACTGCATTTGCAAGAGCATCAACACCTCTTTTAAGTCCGTCTCTTGCTTCAATATCAAATTTTATTTCTTTTGCCATTTTTCTTTTGCTTTTAGCCATTGACTCTTGGCCATTGGCTTGGTTATTTTTCATTAATAAAGCTAAGGGCTAGAGGCCAATAGCTAAAGGTTTTTATATAATCGCCAAAATCTCAGATTCGGGCATGATTAGGTAATCAGTCCCTTGATGCGAAATATTTGTACCTGCAAATTTAGCGTAAATAACTGTATCGCCAACTTTTACAGTAATGTCGTCGTCGTTTCCAATCGCTATTACCTTTCCTTGCGAAGGTTTTTCTTTTGCATTATCAGGGATATAAATTCCTGAAGCAGTTTTAGTCTCAGCAGCTGTAGGTTCTATTAAAACTCTGTCAGCAAGTGGTTTTATACTCATATTAATGTGTTTTTATATATGTCAGTTTATTATTTTGGCGTTCCCTACGGTCGGGCTTTCGCCTATATCTTTTTTTTATTACAAATCCTTCGCCTTAGCTCAGTGTTTGTAATAAAAAAAAGGATGCCGGCTCTATCCCTAACGCAACTGGATAAGTAGCATAAAAGAAATTTTTCTTTTTTTTATGCCATTTCAAGACAGTTGCACAGGGAAGTGAAACAATCCCTAACGTGTTAGAATTTCTGAATAAATTTAGTCAGAAATTGTGCCATTAGTATTATGGCAGATATATAAACAAAAAAATGCCGACTTGTCATAAAGTCGGCATTTTGTAAGCTATTTTGTCAGATTCGATATTACTTCGATTCTTCAGCGTTTTCTTGTTTTACTGGCTCAGGCTCAGTAGCAGCAGGAACGTTAATTTGTGGCGCATTGTCCAAAATTTCGTTAATCTCTGATTGGTCCTGAATATTAGCATTGTATCTTGGTATAACAAAGTTAGATAATAAAATAAACCCAACTAATGCAGCAACTAAAGTCCAAGTACTTTTTTCAAGGAAATCATTTGTTTGCTTAACTCCTCCTAACATTTGACCACCGCCACCGCCGAAAGAAGAACTTAAGCCTCCTCCTTTAGGGTTTTGTACTAAGATAACTAAAATCAAAAGTAGTGATACTATAAGTATTAATACCGCAAATAATGTATAAGCATTCATATTGTAAATAATTTGTTCTAATTTTTAATGTTCAGATAATTTCTTTATTTCTCTTATCCGGTCGGCAAAGAAACCACTTTTTTCTGGATATTTCAAACCTAAAATCTTGTAAGCTTTAATTGCCTTCGAATATTTTTTTTGTTCGATATAAACTTGAGCTAAAGTTTCTGTCATCCAACCGTCATTTTCCTTAGCTCCTGATAGTGCAATGTTACCCGAAATAGCTTCATCCTTTGGTGCTGGCCTCAACTTTGGGTTATTGTCTATAAATTTATTTATGAGGTCAAATTTAGAATCATCAATGATTCGCTTTTTTTCTTTTGTGACTAAAATTTTATTCTTTTCGTTAATTTTCTTGTCAATTTTCCTATGAATTTCTCTAACATTTGAAAGTTGTAGCCATTCATTAAACGAAAATCTATCATTTTCAGAAAAATCTAATGTACTATGAGTCTCTTTAGGTACTTCTTTTATTTTATTATCATCTTTCTTATTAATGTTAATATTTTCGGCTGCTACTATAGCTTTTTCAACATTGTTATCATCATTAACAATATTGTTTTTAATGTTAGGAACCTCAGTTGTTATTTCTTCATCTTCCTCTGGTATAGTTGTGATATACTCAAATAGAACAGTTCTATCGCCAACGTAAGCAGCAGTATTTTTTAAGTAAGAGTTGAATTGAAAATTATGCTTTATACTAAGATTTTTCAAGTACAACATTCTTGCGCTTTGGAAAAACGGAAAGCTTTCCAAAACGGAATCTAGCTGTTTTAAATCTAAATTCTTAACAGCATTTTTGTTGTCTAAAAGTTGTATGAAATCTTTTGTATTCATTACCAGTTTGCAACCGATTCGTTAAAAATATTTTCAAAAATACGCTCTAATATTAAATCAACAAGCCCATCTTCTACTGATCCGGATAATTGTAAATTAGCACTAAAATCTTCGTAATGAGAAAATGTTTTTTCAAAATTTTGTTCCTCATCTTTATTATTGTAAAACCTTACTTTTATAGCAATAGTTAAACGGTTTTGTGCAGCAGTAGACTGTGCCGTGTTTGCTGATGGTGTAACTCTATATTCGGTTATTTCTCCTTCAAACTGTAGATCCCCATTATTGTTTACCAAACTCAAATTTGTCTGATTAAGAAATAAATCTTGTAACCCTTGAGTAAAAGTTTGTTCTAATGCAGGGTTAACTAATTTAGCATAATTAGGAAAATCACTTACCTGAACCGTCTTTACATCAGGAGATATTGAGGCTCCAGTAAATGAATAAACACCACATGATTGTAAAAATGAAAACGATATTAATAAAGCAACTATCGTTTTTGATATATTTTCAATTATTTTTTTCACTATTTTATTTTTTTCGAAAGTACTCAATATTTTGAAAGGTTAAAAGGTTAAAAGGTAAAAGATTATAGGGTTAATAGCTAAGAAGGTTGAGTAAAGTTTAATTGTTGACGTTATACCAAATAACCAAATTGCTACATTACTGCCCCTACAAATTAAACTGCTTTATTTTCCTGTAAAGTGTTCGTTCAGAAATACCAAGTTCTTTAGCAGCATCTTTTCTTTTGCCATTATTTTTTTCTAATGACTTTTTTATCAATTCAATTTCTTTTTCAATTAAGGATAAACTTCCTGATTCTTCAATGTCAATAATTTGATGATCTTCATTGAAAAATTCATTTTCGTTATTCTTTTTATAACCAACAACTGGTAGCGAATTAGGTATAGGTACCAAAGCCGTTGATTGTGAAATTTCGCTTTTATTGTCTTCCTCCTTAAAAAGTTTACTTATTAAAGCATGGTTCTTTTCGTAAAAATCAGGGTTTTTATTTTCTTTCAGAAACTCTAATGTTAATTTTTTTAAATCTCCAATCTGTGATCTAAGTTCAAAGAGGACATTGTAAAGCATATTTCTTTCACTTGCAAAATCACTATTTTCTTTTTCATCAGGCGTTGTTATAGGGAAGCTTTGTTTAGTTTGGTCTGGTAAATAATCTAATAGAACTTCTGGAGAAATTAGTCTGCTTTTTTCTACAACCGATATTTGTTCAACAAAATTACGTAGTTGTCGAATATTTCCTGGCCAACTAAATTTTTCAAGTATAGATACTGCATCAGGGTCTAATCTCAGAACTGGCATTCTGTATTTTTCAGCAAAATCAATAGCAAATTTTCTAAAAAGTAAGTGAATGTCACCTCTACGGTTTCTTAGAGGTGGAAGGTGTATTTCAATAGTATTTAATCGGTAAAATAAATCTTCACGAAACTTGTTTTTATGTACTGCTTTAGACATGTTAGTGTTTGTAGCAGCAATAATTCTAACATCAGTTTTTTGAATACTTGATGATCCAACTTTAATAAATTCACCAGTTTCTAGTACACGTAGTAGTCTTACTTGTGTTGTTAAGGGTAATTCTCCAACTTCATCTAAAAAAATTGTACCTCCATTTGCAACTTCAAAATATCCTTTTCTTGTTGCTATAGCACCGGTAAAAGCACCTTTTTCGTGACCAAATAATTCGCTATCAATAGTGCCTTCTGGTATAGCGCCACAATTTACTGCAATATACGATCCGTGTTTTCTATTTGACAGCTGATGAATTATTTTTGGAATATTTTCTTTACCAACACCACTTTCACCTGATATCAATACTGATATATCGGTAGGGGCTATTAGCATAGCTTTATCAATAGCTCTATTCAGTTCATCATAATTACCTATTATCTCGAAACGTCGTTTTATGTCTTGAATTGTTGGCATCTTTAAGCTTTGTGAGCTGAAAGCTGAAAGCTGAAAGCTGAAAACACAATATTTCTATTTAAGAAATGGCTTTCAGCTTTCAGCTTTTAGCTTCGAGCTAATTAATTATTCTCAGAATATCCTATTGGCTTACCTTTAAGAGTAGCAGTAGTGGCATCGTAAATCTTTACATTCACAAACTCTCCAACTTTGTAATCTTCTTTAGCGAAAACTACAACAGAGTTTTGTGATGTTCTTCCTTGCCATTCTTCATCAGATCTTTTCGATGTAGACTCTATCAAAACTTCAAAAGTTTCACTAATTTTTAGTGTATGTATTTGCTTTGAATGTTCATTCTGAACATCAATTATTTCAGCTAGTCTACGTTTTTTTACCTCCAACGGAACATTGTCTTCCATTGTTTTGTAAGCACCCGTTCCAGGACGTTCGGAGTAAGCAAACATGTATCCAAACCCATATTTTACATATTCCATCAAGCTTAATGTCTCCTTATGGTCATCTTCAGTTTCATTAGGAAAACCTGTAATCATATCGTGAGAAATTACACATTCAGGAATAATACTTCTGATGTTATCTATCAGTTCTATATATTCTTCACGGGTGTGCTGACGATTCATCTCTTTCAATACTTTTGTACTTCCCGATTGCACAGGTAAGTGAATGTATTTACAAACATTTCGATGTTTTGCAATTACATGCAACACATCTACCGACATGTCATGTGGGTTGGATGTTGCAAATCTTAATCGCATTTTTGGCACAGCTTCAGCAACTTGGTCAAGTAATTGACTAAATTTTAATGCATTTTTCTGATCTTTCTCACTTGCTTTGTGGAAGTCTTTTTTAGCTCCGCCACCATACCACAGGTAAGAATCTACATTCTGACCAAGAAGAGTTATCTCTTTGTAACCTTGATGCCAAAGACCTTTTACTTCTTTAAGAATAGTTTCAGGATCTCTACTTCTTTCGCGACCTCTAGTATACGGTACCACACAGAAAGTGCACATGTTGTCGCAACCTCGAGTAATAGAAACAAAAGCTGTAACTCCATTTCCTCCTAAACGAATAGGGCGAATATCAGCATAAGTTTCTTCTAGCGAAAGCTGAACGTTTACGGCATCTCTACCGCTTTCAACTACGTGTACTAGGTTAGGTAAATCTTTGTAAGCATCTGGTCCCACAACTAAATCTACAATTTGCTCTTCTTCCAAAAATTGAGTTTTCAACCTCTCAGCCATACAGCCCATAACACCAACTTTCATATTGGGGTTATACTTTCTTTTTACTGTTGCATATTGTCCAAGACGTTTTCTTATAGTCTGTTCTGCCTTATCTCTTACCGAGCAGGTATTTACTAAAACCAAATCTGCATCTTCCAATTTCTGAGTAGTAATGTAGCCCTCTTTTTCCATTATTGAAGCTACAATTTCGGCATCAGAAAAATTCATCTGACAACCATAACTTTCAATAAATAATTTCTTTTCTCCATTAAGGTTAGAGGTTTTTAAGACCTCACCTTGTTTAGATTCATCAATTACTTTTTCCATTAAAAAATTTCTATAAAAATTACAATTTGCAAAAGTACGACATTAATAATTAATATGTCAATTTGACATGTTGTAATGTAAGTAACAAATGTTATGTATAGAAAAGATAGGGTGTATGAGTGTTTATTAACGAAAAAAACTATTAATTTAGAGGGCGAAAAAAAATTTGGAAACCAAAAATGGTTTTTTGTTACTTTGTAGTCTTAAAAAATAGTGATGCTCAAATTGAAATAATATGGCGAAGAATTTAGTGATAGTCGAGTCACCTGCGAAGGCGAAAACGATAGAAGGATTTTTAGGGAAGGATTTTCAAGTAGAATCTAGTTTTGGACATATAAGCGATCTTGTGTCTAAAGATATGGGTATTGATATAGCTAATAACTTCAAACCTATATATGAAGTATCTAAGGATAAAAAGGATGTAGTAAAGAAACTTAAGAAATTAGCTAAGGAAGCAGATACTGTTTGGTTAGCATCCGATGAGGATCGAGAGGGAGAAGCTATTGCTTGGCACCTTTTCGAAAATCTTAAGTTGAAGAAAGAACAAACTAAACGTATTGTTTTTCACGAGATTACTAAAGGCGCAATAACTAAAGCCATAGAAAATCCACGTGAGATTGATTATAATTTAGTAAATGCCCAACAAGCACGAAGAGTACTCGATAGATTGGTAGGTTTCGAAATTTCGCCAGTATTGTGGCGTAAGGTTAAAGCTGGACTTTCTGCAGGACGTGTTCAAAGTGTAGCAGTTAGGTTGATAGTTGAGAAAGAAGATGAAATTCAGAGTTTCTCTTCTGAATCAGTATATAAGATTGTAGGAGAGTTTCTTAATTCTAATGGCAAGCTATTAAAAGCAGACTATCCTACTAAATTCAAAACGAAAGAAGAGGCATTAGAGTTTCTAGAAGCTGCAAAGATTAGTGATTTCGAAGTAAGTGATGTAGAGAAAAAACCTGCAAAACGTTCGCCATCAGCACCGTTTACAACATCTACTCTTCAACAGGAAGCGTCTCGTAAATTAGGTTTTGGAGTGTCAAAAACTATGGTTGTTGCTCAACGTTTGTACGAGTCGGGGATGATCACTTATATGAGAACAGATAGTGTTAACCTTTCGGAAGACGCTATTAAAGCTGCTGAGGCAAGTATTACTGATTTGTATGGATCGGAATTTGCTAAGTCACGTCGTTTTTCAACAAAGAATAAAGATGCTCAGGAAGCTCACGAAGCTATCAGGCCTACAAATTTCACTCGTCAAACAGCAGGAGAAGATAGTGATCAAAAACGTTTGTACGAACTTATTTGGAAGCGTACTATTGCCTCGCAAATGGGTGAAGCTCAAATTGAGCGTACAACTGCAAGAATTTCGGGAACTAAAATTGAAAAAGATTTTACAGCTAAAGGTGAGGTAATCTTGTTTGAAGGTTTCTTGAAAGTTTACCTTGAAGGTACTGATGATGAAGATCAAGAAGAACAAAAAGGAATGTTGCCAAAGCTATCTGTTGGTGAAAATATAGATGTAATCGAAATTGTAGCCAGTCAAAGATATTCGCGTCCACCATCACGTTTTACAGAGGCATCACTAGTTAAGAAGTTAGAAGAATTAGGGATTGGACGACCATCAACTTATGCTCCAACAATTTCAACAATTCAGCGTAGAGAATATATTGAAAAACTTTTCACAGAAGGAAAACAACGCGAAGTTGATAGACTTGTTTTGAAAGACTCAATAATTGATGTTAAGAAAATTACAGAAGGATATGGAGCCGATAAAGGTAAACTTGCTCCAACCGATATTGGTACCGTAGTAAATGGTTTCTTGGTAGAGAATTTCCAAGATGTATTAGACTATAGTTTTACAAGAAAGGTAGAAGAGGAGTTTGATTCTATTGCTGATGGTCTAGCACCTTGGACAAAGATGATAGGAGAGTTTTACTCAGGATTTCACGATAAGGTAGAAGATGTAAAAGAGAATTCAGAGAGAGCGTCAGGTGAAAGAATTATTGGTAAGGATGAGGCAACTGGACATACTATTTTAGTTCGTATTGGTCGTTATGGGCCAATGGCTCAGATAGGTACTCCAGAAGAGGTTGAAAAACCAAAATTTGCTAGTTTACGCAAAGACCAGTCAATTGCTACTATAACTCTTGAAGAGATAAAAGATTTGTTTAAGTTGCCACGAGATATGGGAACTTACGAGGATAAAAAAGTGGTGGTTGCTATAGGTCGCTTCGGACCTTATGTAAGGCATGATAGTAAGTTTGTTTCTATAAAAGAAAAAGACGGAGACGACCCTTTAACTATTGAGTTGCCACGTTGTATAGAGCTTATTGAAGAAAAACGTCAAGCAGATATAGAGAAATTTATTAAAGCTTTCGATGAAGAAGAGCCATTGATAGAAATTCTCAAAGGGCGTTGGGGACCTTACATCAAAATAGAAAAGAAGAATGTTAAGATTCCTAAAGATGTTGATCCTTTAACCCTTACCAGAGAAGATTGTTTGAAGCTAGAAATAGAATCAGATAAGGTAAAAAAGGGAGGTAAAAAAGCTGCTACTAAGAAAGCACCAGCTAAGAAGAAGCCAGCAGCTAAGAAAACGACGACAAAAAAGCCAACAACCCGAAAAACTACTAAGAAAAAATAATGATTGAAGATTTTCTAACCCCCATAGACGATTCTATTATAGAATTAACCAGTAGTCTTACAGAAGCTAATATTGGTAGTAATATTTTGATGCATACTTCATCTGGTCTTCCTAATCTAGATGAAGTTAAGTTGGCCTTATTCTTTGTTAATGAAGGGCGTTCAGCCGTTGGCAATAACGAAACAGGACATGGATTTGATATTATTAGAAAGTATTTCTATAAGTTGTTTATGGGAGCTTGGGATGTTAAAATTGCTGATTTAGGAAATTTACAACCTGGATTTGAAGTTGCTGATACATATTCTGCACTTAAGGAAGTAACATCTTTTCTATTGAAAAAAAATATAATTCCAATTGTAATAGGTGGAGGTCAGGATCTTACATATGCATGTTATAGAGCTTATGATGCATTAGAGCAAACAGTTAACTTGGTAAGTGTTGATTCAAAATTTGATTTTGGAAATGTAGATGGCAAATTAGATTCAAATTCATATTTGAGCCATATTATTTTAGGTCAACCTAATAATCTTTTTAATTTCTCAAATATAGGCTTTCAAACTTATTATAATTCGCAAGAAGAAATAGATTTAATGGATCAATTATATTTCGATGCTTTGCGTTTAGGAAATGTATCCAAGGATTTAAGTTCGGTTGAACCTATACTTAGAGATGCTGATATTGTTAGTGTTGATTTAGGCTCGATAAGAAAAAGTGATGCTCCTGCAAATAGAAATTCTTCACCAAATGGTTTTTATGGCGAAGAATTATGTGCAATAACGAGATATGCCGGTATTAGTGATAAAGTAACTTCGTTTGGAATTTATGAGTATAATCCAATTTTGGATAATGAGGGACAAACAGCTCATTTAATAGCGCAAATGATATGGTATTTTGTAGAAGGAGTTTCATTTAGAGCTGATGATTATCCATATTGTACAAAAGAGGAGTATTACAAGTATATTGTACCAGTGGAAGACGAAGAACTATATTTTTATAAATCTAATAAAACTGATAGATGGTGGCTAGATGTTCCTTTCCCAGATGGAGGGAATACTGACTATATTAGGCACGCTCTTATACCTTGCTCCTACAACGATTATTTAAAAGCTGCTGACCAAGAGATACCTGATCGTTGGTGGAAAGCTTTTAGAAAGTTATTGTAAATCTTTATCTATTGTATTAAAGAAACATTTTTGTAAATTGTTACCTCAAAAAAACTAACCTAATTAATAATTTGAGACTACTACTATCTACATATTTATTTGTTGCGTTTAATTTAGCATCTAGTATAATAAATGCTCAGCAATCGCCAATTCTGACACAGTTTATGTTTAATAAAAATGTGTTCAATCCTGCAGCTGTTGCCGAAGGTGATAAAATATGTGTGTCTACGTTTTATAGAGCACAATGGATAGGGATTGAAGGTTCACCAACTTTTATGGGAATAAATGCTGTGATGCCAAAACTTTCAAGAAACATGGGAGTCGGTTTGTCAGTATTCAATGATAATTTAGGGAAATACAATCGTATCCAAATTGAAGGTAGTTATGCCTACTCAATTTATTTTAAGGATGCGATTTTCAGTATGGGGTTAAAGGTAGGTGTTCTAAATATGTCATTCAATGATTTGAATTGGATAACTCCTGATACTGAGGTAGGTGGTGATCCAAATATTGTTAAAGATAACTCGAGTTCTTGGTCTCCAAATTTCGGTATTGGGTTTCAATATATAGAAAAAAAATGGTACGCTGGAGTATCAGTTTCTAACCTGCTGGAACAAAATAATTCGTTTAGTGAAGTACAAATCCGTCAGAAAAGACAGTTTTACTTTACAGGTGGATATACTATTAGATTAAATTCTACGTTTAAATTAATGCCTAATATATTTATGCAAACAGATTTATTAGCATATCAAATTGATGTAAATGTTAATACTAAGGTATATGACAACTTAATAGTAGGTGCAACTTACAGATTACAAGATGCATTTTCTATACTGTTGGGATATAGTATTTTGGATGATTTACATGTTTATTATTCTTATGATATGGGAATAAGTAAAATTAGTTCATTCAATAATGGTGGAGGAGCACATGAATTAAGCGTTAAGTATTGTTTTTCCATTGCAGAGAAGGTTAAAAAAAGTAAGAAGAATCGAAACGTAAGATTTTTATAAACTTTCGAAAAAAAAGGTTGAAATAGTTAAAAAAAATTATAGGTTTACCATTCTTATGGTTAATCTAACTTTAAAGAGGAATAAAATCCATTATTCATGAAGAGAATATTAGTATTAGGAATAGCAGTTCTCACCTTAATTGGTTGTACTCAAAAACAACAAGGAGAGCTGGTAGGTGCAGAAAGAGGAAAGTCTTGGATAGCAGAACAACCTACAGGGATGTCATACATACCTGCAGGATCGTTTACAATGGGAGCAGCTGATTACGATGTGGCATCTACAATGATAGCACCTTCGAAAACAGTATCTGTTTCATCATTTTATATGGATGAAACTGAAATAACAAACAATGAATATCGACAATTTGTACATTGGGTAAGAGATTCGTTAGTAAGGTATAATCTTGCAATGAGAGCTTTTGAAGATAACCTAGTTGATGACGAAGGTTTAGGGTATTATAGGTTTAAAGATGTAGATACATCAGAAAGCCCATATTATCAATACTTGATAGACAAAAATGCTGGTTCGCTTGAAGAAACTGATATTTTAGAAGGTAGATCTTTAGATTGGTCTAAAGAGATAGTTTGGGATGTTAATAGGTATCCAAGTATTGAGTATGCAGAAGTTATGGACTCAATGTATTTACCAGTTGAAGAACGTTTCTATGGTGAAAGAACTATCGATTCAAGAAAATTAAAGTATACTTATTTCTGGGTTGATTTGCAAAAGGCAATCAAAAGAGGAGGTAATAGAAAAGATTATATAAATAAAGAAGAATTAGGTATTTATCCTGATACAACTGTTTGGGTGAGAGATTTCTCATATTCATACAATGAGCCTATGCAGAGAGATTATTTTTGGCATGCTGCTTATAATGATTATCCTGTAGTTGGTGTTACTTTTGATCAGGCTAAGGCATTTTGTGCTTGGAGAACTAAGTATAAAAATGATTATTTAAAATCAGAAGGAAAATCAACAATTAATCCATTTAGACTTCCAACTGAAGCAGAATGGGAATATTCGGCCAGAGGAGGTCTAGAGTATGCTACTTATCCTTGGGGTGGACCTTATGCAGAAGATGATAGAGGTTGTTTTATGGCAAACTTTAAACCTATGAGAGGAGATTATCTTGCTGATGGAGCATTATATACTGTTCAAGCTGATGCATATTTCCCTAATGATTATGGGTTGTATAATATGGCAGGTAATGTTTCTGAATGGACTAACACAGCATATGATGTATCTGCATATTACTTTGTGTCTACTATGAATCCAAACTATGAAGATTCTAATAATAAAAGAAAGGTGATACGAGGTGGATCTTGGAAAGATGTTGCTTACTATTTACAGGTAAGTACAAGAGATTATGAATATAAAGATTCAGCCAGATCGTATATAGGTTTCCGAACAGTACAAAGTTACCAAGGAACAGGTATGAAGTAGAACCACAATAATTATTAAATAAATAAATTAACTTTTAATCAAAAAAAACGTAATACCATGGCATTTATCGACTTTGAGTCAAAGAAGGGGAAAAAGCAAATGAACTACATCTATAGTATAGGTGCAGCTGTTGTAATTATTGGAGCATTATTTAAAATTTTGCACTTACCAGGGGGTGATATTGTAATTGGAGTTGGTTTAGGGACAGAAGCATTTATTTTTGTTATATCTGCTTTCGAACCAGTACATATGGATTTAAAATGGGATAGAGTTTATCCTGAATTAGCAGAAAATGCTGATCCAAGTATGTTCTCAAAATCAAATGGACAAGCAAATTCTAATGATATTGAAAAAGCTTTTTCAGAAAAGTTAGATAAGTTATTTATTGATGCTAAGCTTGATGTCGCTAAAATTGAAAAATTTGGTACAGGTCTAGATAAATTTTCTATAGCTACGCAAGGTTTAGTAAAGGTTGTAGATGCTAATAAAAATGCTCAATCATATTCTGATCAATTGGCAATTGCAGCAAACCATATGAGTACACTTAATAACTATTATGCTACTCATGCTGAACAAACTGCATCACAAGGAGAAATAAGTAAATCATTTATGAAAGCTGCAGAGTCTTCTTCAAATTATGGAAAAGAACTTACAAAAGCTGCTGAGCAAGTACATTCAATGAATAATATGTACGGTGAACAAATCAAAAACATGAATGCACAAGTAAGTGCAAGTGGAGATATGGTAAAAAATATTGCTGTTTCTGTTGAGGATGCAAAATTGATGCATGTTCAAGTGAAAGAATTAACAGGTAATTTAACTTCTCTTAATAATGTTTATGGTGGAATGTTGTCTGCTATGAATGTTAATAAGTAATAAAATAAGTTACTGAGAAGATGGCAGGTGGAAATATAAGCCCTAGGCAGAAGATGATTAACATGATGTATCTCGTGTTAATGGCTATGTTAGCTCTGAATGTTTCAAAAGAAGTTCTTTTGGCATTTGGACATATTAATGAAAGTATAGGAACGACAACGTCGCAGTTAACGGCTAGTAGTCAGTTTATTTATGCAGATTTAAAAACTAAGAACGAGAATAATCCTGAGAAATACGGGAATATTTATGAACGATCAACTACAATTAAAAAGGCATCTGATAATTTAGTTGCTGAATTAGAAAGTCTTTCTAGATTATTAGAAAAGAGAGCAGGAGATCGTGATGAGAATGGTGAGTTACCATGGAAGGATATGGATAACTCTGCAGGAGATGAAATTTTATTCCCTGGAGGTAGTCCTAAAGCAGGCAAAGGAGCTGAAATTCAGAAAGCAATTTCTGATTACCGTGAACTAATGCTTACTATGACTATAGATGAAAATGTAAAGGCTCAAATTTCAAAATCTTTAAATACAGCACCTTTTCAAGAAAAGGATGGTGTTAAAAAAGAATGGATTAAGCATAAATTCGAGCATTATCCTTTAGCAGCGGTTATTACTTTTATATCTCAAATTGAAGCTGATGTTCGTAATGCAGAATCTAGTGTTCTTTCTAAAATGATGAAAGAAGGTCTTGGAGAGCAAATTACAGTAAATACAATGAGGGCTTTGCCTTTGGCAGTTTCAACTACAGTAATGAAAGGAGCTAAATTTGAAGCTAATGTTATGTTAGCTGCATATGATTCAACTCTTGAACCTGAAATGTATTTATGGAAGGTTGATAAGAATGGAAATAGAATTGGAGATTATGAAAAAAGGCTTAACCTAAAAGGTGGAGCTGGAATAGTTGAAATTCCTACTGGAAGTACAGGAGAGTTTTACTGGGGAGGTGTTGTTAAGGTTATGTCTGAAGATGGAAGTGAACCTAAAGAATATCCTTTCTTTAACAAGTACAATGTTAATGAGCCAGCAGTTGTTATTTCTGCTGATAAAATGAATGTACTTTATAGAGGTGTATCAAATCCAATATCTGTATCTGTTCCAGGTGTACCTGCAAATCAGTTACAAGTTAGTGGACCTGGTTTAAGACAGGTTAGTGCTGGAAAATACATTGCTAATGTTACTAAAGTTAAAGGTAGAGAAGCAAATATTGTTGTTACTGCTACTATGGCTGATGGTACTAAGAAAACTTTCCCAGGTCAGAAATATCGTATAAAAGATATTCCTATGCCGATGGGAGCAATGGGTGGAAAACCAGAAATTAACCTACCTGTTACTAATATAACTAAGTTACCAATTGAAGCTAAACTAGTTAATTTTGAGTTTGACTTAAAACTTAAGGTTACATCGTTTAGTTTGAAAATACCTGGTAAACCAACATTTAAGGTTAAAGGAGATAGAACAGATAAGAGAGTTAATGATGCGCTTAAAAGAGTGCCAATAGGATCGGAAATCACTATACGTGATATAAAAGTACAGATACCAGGAAATTCTAGTTATAAAATTGCTAGAGTATCTCCTATCGTTGTAACTGTATCAGGACGATAAGAAGTCTTTTAGAAATTATTAAGGATAGAACTCATGATTAGAAAATATTTTTTGTCAATAATAGCTATAGTTTTTGTATCTAATATAGATGCACAAAACTTACTTAATGCGAGAACACCGCAGGATGTAGATAATAGTCATATTGTTGAAAATGAAGAAGGAGAGTTAATTACCGAAGAAGATAACCCTATGGATTATGCTTATATAGCAGATAGGGATATTATGTGGTCAACTACTGTATGGGAAATAATTGATTTGAATGAGAAATTAAATCTATCTTATTATTTTCCTATTGATACAATGAATATTGGTAGTGAGCGTAGATCTTTATTTGATGCTTTACTTAGAGGGGTTAAAAATGGTCACATAACAGAGATTTATTCTGATGATTATTTTACAGCAAAGAAAACCTTGAAAGATATTAGTGAATCTTTAGTAAGGATTGATACACTTGATGTAGGTATTGAGCAATATAATGCAGGTGAGCCTGTCTCACCTGAGTATATTACAAAAACTTCTTTAAGTTCAAGAGATATTACTCAATACAAAATGAAAGGTATTTGGTATTTCGATAAGCGAAATGGGGAAATGAGATATAGACTTTTAGCTCTTGCTCCTGTATCTCCAGATGTTAACGAAATGCAATCTGAAGATCCTGATATGGTTGAGCTTTTCTGGGTTTGGTATCCTGATGCGCGTAAAGTGTTACAAGATGTTAAAGTTTTTAATCCAAAAAACACATCATTTTCATTGTCTTATGACAATTTATTAAATGCTCGTAGATTTGTAGGGGTTATTTATAAGGAAGATAATGTTTATGGAGATAGAAAAATATCAGACTATATTAAGGAGAATGCAATGTTTCAACTTATGGAGGCTGGTAGAGTAAAGTCTAAGATAAGAGATTTCGAAATGGATATGTGGAATTATTAATATTATCACATAAAATATATTTAAATAGCCCTCGCTTTATAGCGAGGGCTATTTTCTTTTTAATACTCGATAAAAAACACCACTTTTGCAAAATATTTCAAAAAACATAAAATGGTATCAATAAATAATTTAACGGTTGAATTTGTAGGTAAAACATTATTTGATTCAATTAGTTTCACTGTAGATAAAGGTAATAGAATTGGTTTAGTAGGCCGTAATGGAGCCGGTAAATCAACTTTGTTAAAGATAATATCCAAAAAGCAAGAATCTACAAGTGGTAATGTTATTGTGCTAGGTGATATACGAGTTGGTTATTTAGAACAGGATATTGATTTTATTGATGGATTTACTGTGAAGGAAGAAGCTGAGAAAGCATTTTCTGAGCTCAAAGATATTGAAGAAAAAATAGATAACATAAATATTCAACTTTCTGAGCGTACTGACTATGAAAGTGATGCCTACATGGATTTAATTCATGATTTGAATGATTATAATGATAAAATTGAACTTCTGGGAGGTAATCAGATTCAGGGAGATATAGAGAAAGTATTAAAAGGGCTTGGTTTTACAGGGGATGATTTTGAAAGGCAATCTAATGAGTTTTCTGGAGGTTGGCGAATGAGAATTGAGTTAGCTAAATTGTTATTGAGTAAGCCAGATGTTCTATTACTCGATGAGCCTACAAACCACCTAGATATTGATTCTATCATGTGGTTGGAGTCTTTTTTACAAAATTATAACGGGGCAGTAGTTTTGGTTTCACACGATAAAATGTTTCTAGATAATGTTTGTAATAGAACTATTGAAATATCTTTGGGTAAAATCTTCGATTACAAAGCATCTTATTCAAAATATCTTCATTTAAGAGAAGAGCGTTACGAAAAACAAATACAGTCTAAAATTAATCAGGATAAAGAAATAAAGCATACTGAAGACCTGATTGAAAAATTCAGATATAAAGCTTCAAAAGCTTCTTTTGCTCAAACTTTAATTAAAAAGTTAGATAAAATGGAGAGGATTGAAGTTGAAGGATTTGAGAATCAATCAATGAAATTGAAATTTAATGTTGGAGTGCAATCGGGGAAAGTTGTATGTGAAGCTAACAATCTTTCAAAGTCGTATGGAGATAACAAAGTTCTAAGTAACATTGAGTTTTTAATTGAGCGTGGATCTAAAATAGCTTTTGTTGGCCAAAATGGTCAAGGAAAAACTACTTTGGCACGAATGATAAACCAAGAGCTGAAGTATGATGGCGAATTAAAAATCGGACACAACGTTGATATAGGTTATTTTGCACAAAATCAATCGGGCTTGTTTGATGATAACATTACAGTTTTACAAACATTAGAAGATGCAGCTGATGAAAATAGTAGAACTAAGGTAAGGGATATACTTGGAGCATTTTTATTTAAAGGTGAAGATGTAGATAAAAAAGTAAAAGTGCTTTCTGGAGGAGAGCGTGGGCGACTTTCGTTAGCTAAGTTACTGCTTAGACCTCATAATGTATTAATACTTGATGAGCCTACCAATCACCTTGATATGAATTCAAAAGACGTATTGAAGGAAGCTTTGAAAAGCTATACCGGAACTTTAATATTAGTTTCGCATGATAGGGATTTTCTACAGGGGCTTTCTGATACTGTTTATGAATTTAGAGATGGTATAATTAAAGAGCACCTTGGAGATATAAATTTCTTTATGGAGCAGAAAAAAATGGAGGATATGCGTCTTTTGGCTTTAAAAGAAAAAGGGAGTGTTCATAACTCGTCAAAGGTTGGAAAATCAAATAATAAACAAGATTGGAAGAGTAATAGAGATGCCGAAAAGAAAATTAAGCGTATCAAAAATCAAATTAATAATTTAGAAAAACAAATAACTCTATTAGAAGAAAAAATTAGTATATTCGACAAAGATCTATCTAGGTCAGGCGGTTATGAGTTGATGATGAGCCAAGAAGGTAAGTTTGAGACATATGAAAATGAGAAAAAACAGCTTGATGAACTAGTTAATAAATGGGAGGAACTAGATAATGACTTAGATAGCATACTTAAATAATCTGTTTGATTAATAACCAACAAACATGACGTACATCATCGTTTTTGTAGTTGATATGTCATTCATTTGTTACGTCAATATAATAAGATATAAAGATTATTAAATATTTCTAATATGAGTTCAGTAAAACATCAAATTGTTTTTATTGGTGGGGGTACAGGTACAATGATGACCGCTAGCCAAATGTTTCGCTATGGAGGAAAAGATCTCGATATAGCAATAATAGAACCTGCAGATACACATTATTATCAGCCAGAATGGACATTAGTAGGTGCTGGAATAATCCCAAAATCTCACACTGCACGTTCAATGAGTGAGACTTTACCATCAAAAGCCAAGATAATTAAAGATTATGTTGTAGATATCAATCCAGATAAAAATACAATTATCTTAAAAAGTGGTGATACTGTAGAATATGAATATTTAGTAGCTTCTCCTGGTATAGAAATGAGACTTGACCTGATAGAAGGTTTAGAGGATGCTATGGGTAAAAATGGAGTTTGTTCAAATTACATGGATCCAGATTATACTTGGAAAGTGCTTCAAGAGTTTAAAAAAGGTGTTGGTTTGTTCACTCAAGCTGCTACTCCGATTAAATGTCCAGGAGCCCCTCAAAAAATCATGTATCTTACTGCTGATTACATGAGAAAGAATAATTTAGATAATGATACACATTTAGTATTTGCTACTCCAGGAACAATGATATTTGGTGTTGAACCTTTTAAAACTGAACTTAAAAGAATAGCGAACGAGAAATATAATATTGCTCAACGTTACGGATATAAGTTGGTAAAAGTTGATGGAGAGAAAAAAGAAGCTCATTACGAACGTCTTGAATTGCCAAGTGTTCATGGTGTTTCTAACTACGTAGTAAACGATGAACGTAACGCTGCTGGTTGTATTGGTTATGTTTGGGATGAAGATGGTGAAAAGTACGCAGTAGAAGAATCTAATCACAAGTTAGAGGAAAAACAACAAGGTGCTCGTTATATTATTAATTATGACATGTTGCATTTAGCTCCACCTATGTCAGCTCCTCGTTGGTTTCAAAAAACTAAATTGGCACATACAGAAGGTCCAAATAAAGGTTGGATGTCTGTTGATCAATATTCTTTACAAAGTAAATTCTATCCAAATGTATTTGGGGTAGGTGATGTTACTGATTTACCAACAGCTCGTACTGGAGCAGGTATACGTAAGCAAGCTCCTGTAGTTGTTACAAACATAATTAACTTAATAAAAGGTAAGCCTATTTCTGATATGAAATATTCAGGATATGCATCTTGTCCTTTAGTTACATCTTACCACACTATGCTTTTGGCTGAATTTGGTTATGATGGTGTACGTATGACGGATCCTATGTTACCTAACTGGTTGACTGCAAAAGAGAGATGGTTAATGTGGATGATGAAGCGTTATGGACTATCTTTCCTATATTGGAACTTGATGAGAAGAGGTATTAGGTTTTAGTAAAAACTCTTTTTTTAAACATAGAAAATGTCACTGCAATCTTGTAGTGACATTTTTCGTTTTTAATTAGGATGTAATGTATTAATGATTACCTTTGCAGTCGCAAATATCGCGGGGTAGAGCAGTAGGTAGCTCGTTGGGCTCATAACCCAAAGGTCGCTGGTTCGAGTCCAGTCCCCGCTACTAAATTTTTGTTTTTTGTTGAGTTATTTTTGTTGGTTGTTGCTTTGTCAATTACACTAAAAATAACAAGTAGATAACAAATATAAGATACATCGCGGGGTAGAGCAGTAGGTAGCTCGTTGGGCTCATAACCCAAAGGTCGCTGGTTCGAGTCCAGTCCCCGCTACTAAAGTTTTTGTTTTTTGATTAGTTGTCTTTTGTTGAGTTGTTATTTTATCAGCTATGCAAAAAAAATACACCAGACAAATAACAAATAAAGATATATCGCGGGGTAGAGCAGTAGGTAGCTCGTTGGGCTCATAACCCAAAGGTCGCTGGTTCGAGTCCAGTCCCCGCTACTAAGGTTTTTGTTTTTTGATTAGTTGTCTTTTGTTGAGTTGTTATTTTATCAGCTACACAAAATACATCAAACAAATAACATACATAAGATACATCGCGGGGTAGAGCAGTAGGTAGCTCGTTGGGCTCATAACCCAAAGGTCGCTGGTTCGAGTCCAGTCCCCGCTACTAAGATTTTGTTTTTTTGTTGGTTGTTATTTTATCAATTATACGAAAAACAACAAATAAAAAAGAATATAAGATAAAGGCTGATCTTCAGCCTTTTTTTGTATTTAAAATTATAGCGTTATTTATTTATTGTAAATTTGCTAACTATTAAATCAGGTGAGTATTAGGGCTTTACTTGGTTTGTTTAACGAAATTGAAGTTAGTAGTAGTATTGTTTTGCGTTAGGGGTAGAGGTGGCATCCTTTTTTGTTTTTCACAAAAAAGATATAGCCGAAAACCCGACCTGAGCTTTTTTGCGAAGGGAACGCCATAATAATGAAAAAAGCAATTCTACTTATTACTTGAATAGTCTAATAAAAAATAGATAGAATATGAAGCACAGGGCTGGTTATGTGAATATTATCGGAAACCCGAATGTAGGAAAATCTACATTGATGAATGCTTTGGTAGGCGAGAAGCTTTCAATTATTACTTCGAAAGCTCAAACCACACGTCACAGGATACTTGGTATTCTTAATGGTGACGATTTCCAAGTACTTTTTTCTGATACACCTGGAATTATTAAACCCGCATATGGCTTGCAAGAGTCGATGATGGATTTTGTAAAATCTGCTTTTCAAGATGCCGATATACTTATATATATGGTTGAAATTGGAGAGAGGGAATTAAAAGACGAATCGTTTTTTAATAAAATTAGAAATGCAAAAGTACCTGTATTATTGTTGGTCAATAAAATTGATACTACAGAGCAAGATACAGTAGAAGTGAAGATAGATTACTGGAAAGAAAAAGTTCCTAATGCAATGGTATTGCCAATTTCGGCAAAAGAAGGGTTTAATGTAGATGTTGTTTTTGATAAAATCATTGAACTTCTACCTGAATCACCTCCATTTTATCCTAAGGATCAATTGACTGATAAACCAGAAAAGTTTTTTGTAAACGAAATAGTAAGAGAAAAAATTCTTATGCATTATAAGAAGGAGATTCCTTATGCTGTTGAAGTAGTTACAGAAGAGTTTTTTGAAGAAGAAGAAATTATCAGAATGAGGACTATTATTTATGTAGAAAGAGAAACTCAAAAGGGGATTCTTATTGGTCATAAGGGTAGCATGCTTAAGAGAGTTGGAACTGAAGCACGTAAAGATCTTCAGAAATTTTTCTCGAAACATGTACATATAGAACTTGTTGTGAAAATTGATAAAAATTGGAGAAGTAGTAGCCGTCAGTTAAAAAAGTACGGGTATAATTCTTAGAATTATCAAGGCAAAAGTTCAAAAGTAAAAAGGCAAAAGTTTATAATGTACTCATCTTATAGTAAATAATTTGGCTCATATAAATATTTACCCATTAGACATTGAACTCATTAAATCATTAATAAAAACACGTCGGGAGACGAAATATATATAATTGTAATGGGAAATATAGTTGCAATAGTAGGAAGACCAAATGTTGGGAAATCAACACTTTTTAATAGACTTGCACAACGTAGGCAAGCAATAGTTGACTCTGTAAGTGGAGTAACACGAGATAGACATTATGGGAAAACTGAGTGGAATGGACAAAGTTTTTCTATAATTGATACAGGAGGCTATATTACTGGTTCGGATGATATTTTTGAAGGGGAAATAAGAAAGCAGGTTAATTTAGCTATAGACGAAGCAAACGCAATTATTTTTGTTGTTGATGTTGAGGCTGGAGTTACTTCGTTAGATATGGAAGTGGCAAACTTGTTGAGAAAAGCTAAGAAACCTGTTCACTTAATGGTGAATAAAGTTGATAATTCAACTCGTCATGCTGATGCTACTGAGTTTTATGCTTTAGGATTAGGAGATTACCATACGGTTGCTGCAATAAGTGGTAGTGGTACTGGCGAATTGCTTGATGCTGTTGTTGAGTCTTTAGAGCCAGAAGTAGAATTGGAAGAAAGCGAATTACCTCGTTTTGCTGTAATAGGTAGACCTAATGTTGGTAAATCTTCTTTCATAAATGTATTATTAGGTGAGGATAGAAATATTGTTACCGACATAGCCGGAACAACACGTGATTCGTTAGATTCTAGTTATAACAGATATGGGCAAGAATTTACTCTTGTTGATACTGCTGGATTAAGAAAGAAAAGTAAGGTTAGCGAAGATTTGGAGTTCTACTCAGTAATGAGGTCAATTAGAGCTATAGAAAATGCAGATGTTTGTATGATGATGCTTGATGCTACTCGTGGTATTGAACAACAAGATTTAAATATTTTCCATTTAGCTGAAAAAAATAAGAAAGGTATAGTTATTCTTGTTAATAAATGGGATTTAATTGAGGATAAGGATAGTAATACTCCTAAACGTTTTGAAGCAATGGTACGAGCACGTACGGCTCCCTTCACGGATTATCCTATTGTTTTTGTATCAGCATTAACAAAGCAACGTGTTTTTAAAGCTATCGAGACAGCTGTTGAAGTTGCAGAAAATAGGAAACGTAGAATTGCTACTAGTAAATTGAATGAGGCAATGTTGGATATAGTTCAAGATTCACCTCCTCCTGCTACTAAAGGAAAATATGTGAAGATTAAGTTTTGTACTCAGTTGCCAACTTATACTCCTCAGTTTGCATTTTTTGCAAATTTACCACAGTATGTTAAGGAACCTTACAAGCGATTTGTTGAAAATCAACTTCGTCAAAAATTTGATCTTTCAGGTGTTCCGATTCAGATATATTTTAGGAAAAAATAGATGTTATATAGTTTTGACTCTAAGTAGATAAAAAAATAGCCACTAATTTATTAGTGGCTATTTTTTTATATCACATATTTGGAATTTTGTTTTTAAAGGTTGTCGCTCCAAGGCAATCTTTTATTTTTACTTTTACTATGTAGTAGATATGTTATACCAATTGAAAAATTAGCAGTGTGATCATATCTCCACCATTTATCGGGATTGTTGACATAGCTGTCAAGCCCATCGCTGAAATCCCATTCTAAATAACCCTCTGCAGTGAGAGTAGTATATTTATTGAGTTTAAATTTAGCACCTAAACTACCTTTTAAAGTGGTGTAAAACCCACTACTGGCTGCTCTAGATCCATATGCTTTTGTAGATCTGTAAATTGCATTTATACCAGCACCTATATATGGTGTCCAAGTTTTTGATTTGTATTGAATATCTCCAAAAGAAAACCAATTATATTCTAGCATTGCATCAAACATCCAAAGATAATCGAGTGCTTTATTTTGAGTGCCTTCAATATTCATTTTCGCATAGGTGGTAAGTCCTAAACTATTTTTAATAACTAAATTTGAACCTGCAAAGTTGATTCTATTATCAAACTTAAATCCAGCTCCAGGAATCAAACCAAAATCAGAGTTCATAAGTGAAATATTTATACTTCCTCCAAGTTCATCAGCTACATTTTGAGCTTTAAGAGAATTTGATGATATGAAGGCTATAATGATTAGATATAAATATTTACTCATAGTATTTTTGATTTTATAAGAAATATGATAGTCCTATAGTCATCATAGCCATATGGTCTACTGACGTGCTTAAGGGATCTTTTGAATCAATATTTCTTCCATCTATATTGTCAGAGAAGCTATAGTCAAAGGCTGCTTCTGCATGTAAAATAGTATTTGGAGATATCTTGTACTTTATTCCTAACGATCCTTTTGCTGAAAAGGTTATTCCTTTGTCATAGCTTGTTCTTGTTTGAGGGTTTTCTCTATCGTATAAACTAGTATAATAATAAATTAAGTTACCTCCAATACCAAGGTATGGTGTCCAATTATTGCCATATCTACTTAGTAATCCAAATTTAAGGAAATTATATTCTCCCATAGCCCCAAATTTAATAATATAATGATAGGCATATTTTGAATTTACATTATTAATAAACTCTGCACCAATATTATTTTTTAATTCAAAATTTGAATCTATAAATTCCAATCGATGTTCTAGCATAAGTCCAAAACCAGGTAGGGTGCCATAGTCAGAATTGATTAGAATGCCCGAAACGCTTCCTCCAAGTTTTGAAGCGATACTTTGTGAACGTCCAGAAATAGAAAATATTGTAATTATTGAGAGAATGAGAAGTTTTTTCATATTTATACTTGTGGTTTTAATGCTATTATACCAATCACTTTTAATCATAACTGGTATTAAACATGGTAATTCATATTTTTTTTGATGCACTAAAAATAAGTAATATCTAATAAATAAGCCTGATTTAATTAAAAATCAGGCTTGATGAAATTATTCATAATTGTTATGTGTATGGTCTAAATATAAGACTTCATCTCTTGTTGAATTTCAGTAGCTTTAGCTCTTGCAACTTGAGCAAAATTTTCGGTATTATCGGCATATATTATACCTCTGGATGAGTTAATTAATAATCCAATATCTTTGTTTTTACCGAATTTGACTACATCAGCTAGACTGCCTCCTTGTGCACCAACTCCCGGAACCAAAAGAAAATGATTTGGTATAGTCTTTCTAATTTGTGATAGATATTCAGCTTTGGTAGCTCCAACAACAAACATTAATTGTTCTTCGTTAGCCCATTCAGAAGCTTTTTCCATTACATGCTGATTTAGTTCTTTTCCTTCATCATCTTTTATAAATTGGAAATCGAAAGCACCTTGGTTAGAAGTTAAACCTAAAAGAATAACCCATTTGTTTTTAAACTCTAAAAATGGTTTAACAGAGTCGCTACCCATATATGGGGCAACTGTTACCGAATCAAAATTTAAATCTTCGAAAAATGCCTTTGCATACATTTTAGAAGTATTTCCGATATCGCCACGTTTGGCATCGGCTATAGTAAATATTTCGGGATATTTTTCGTTGATGTAATTGATGGTTTTTTCAAGAGAAATCCAACCTTTTACACCATGGGCTTCGTAAAAAGCAGTATTAGGTTTGTATGCTACGACTAAATCATGTGTAGCATCAATAATTTCTTTGTTGAAAGCAAAAAGAGGATCTTCATCATTTAATAAATGTTGAGGTATTTTAGTAATATCAGTATCAAGACCAATACACAAAAATGATTTCTTTCTTCTTATTTCTGAAACTAGTTGTTCTCTTGTCATCTTTTATAAGCTCGAAGCTCGAAGCTAAAAGCTAAAAGTGGTTTTGCTTCCAACTTCCAGCTTCTAGCTTCCAACTATTTACAATTCTTCTCCCGCTTTTAATTTAGCAGTATTATCAGCCAATCTTAATTCGTCAGATATTTTCTGAATATCACCATTCATAATGTCTCCTAAACTGTAAAGTGTAAGGTTGATACGGTGATCTGTAACCCTACCTTGTGGGTAGTTGTAAGTACGGATTTTTGCCGATCTATCACCAGATGTAACCATTGATGCACGACGTTCAGAATCTGCCTCGTTACGGATGGCTAACTCTCTTTCGTAAAGTCTTGAACGTAAAACCTTCAATGCTTTTTCTAAGTTTTTGTGTTGAGATTTCTGATCTTGACACTGACATACAATTCCTGTAGGCTCGTGAGTAAGTCTAACGGCAGAGTAAGTAGTATTTACCGATTGACCTCCAGGACCAGACGAACAGAAGAAGTCTTTTCTAACTTCGTTCATGTTTATTTCTACATCAAACTCTTCAGCCTCTGGACTAACCATAACTGTAGCTGCTGATGTGTGAACACGTCCTTGAGTCTCAGTTTGAGGAACACGTTGTACACGGTGTACACCCGCTTCAAATTTCATAGTTCCGTAAACATCGTTTCCAGAAATATTAAATATCATTTCTTTGAATCCTCCTGATGTACCTTCGTTGTAATCAACTACATCAACTTTCCATCGTCTAGATTCTGCATATTTTGTGTACATACGGTATAGTTCTCCAGCAAAAATACTAGCTTCATCACCGCCAGCACCTGCTCTAACTTCTACTACAACATTTTTACTATCCGTAGGATCTTTAGGAATAAGTAAGAAACTGATGTGTTCTTCCAAAGCAGGGATTTGCTCCTTAGCTTCGTCTAACTCCATCTTCGCCATCTCTACCATTTCGGCATCACTTCCATCGGCAATTATCTCGTTTGCTTCCTCAACGTTTTCTAGAAGAGTTTTGTACTTGTGGTATGCCTCTACTACAACTTCAAGGTCTTTGTATTCCTTGTTTAGTTTTACGTATCTTTTTTGGTCAGTGATAATATCCGGTTGGATAATTAAATCTGCCACCTCGTCAAAACGAGTTTTTATATGATGTAATTGATCTATTAATGCCATTTTTTTGTGCTTTTGGCTTTTAGCTTTTGGCCTTTAGCTAGAAGTAAGACTTCGAGCTTCGAGCTTCAAACTTCGAGCTATTTAGTTATTGCTACAAGTTTCTATCTCAAAATAACCAACTGTGAGCAGTCAGCCGTGAGCTATTAGCTATTTAGTATTCGAAAGTACCAAATTCTGAATTGATTGTCAATTTCTTACCTTCGTAAGATTCAACTCGACCAACTATTTTAGCTTCTATTCCGAAACTCTCTGATATATCTATAATTTCTTTTGCAAATTCTTCAGGAAGATAAATCTCCATGCGGTGTCCCATGTTGAATACTTGGTACATCTCTTTCCAGTCGGTTCCAGATTGCTCTTGAATTAACTTGAACAAAGGTGGTACTTCAAACATGTTGTCTTTAATAACGTGAACATCTTTTACAAAGTGAAGAACTTTTGTTTGAGCTCCGCCACTATTGTGTACCATTCCGTGAATATCTCCTCTATGATTTTCTAAAATCTTTTTTATTACAGGTGCGTATGTTCTTGTAGGCGATAAAACTAATTTACCAGCATTTAGCGGCGAACCTTCAACTTCGTCAGTAAGTTTTACTTTTCCAGAATAAACTAATTCTTCTGGAACAGCTGCATCGAAACTTTCAGGAAATTTTTCGGCTAAATATTTATCAAATACATCATGTCGGGCAGAAGTTAATCCGTTACTTCCCATACCTCCGTTGTATTCCTTTTCGTATGTTGCTTGTCCTGATGATGAAAGTCCAACAATAACATCGCCACCTTTGATGTTGTGGTTAGATATAACATCGCTGCGTTTCATACGAGCAGTTACAGTAGAATCAACAATTATAGTCCTAACTAAATCTCCAACATCGGCAGTTTCACCACCTGTTGAATGTATGCTTACTCCATGTTCTTTTAATTCGGCAAGTATTTCTTCAGTTCCATTAATTATTTGAGAAAGAACTTCGCCTGTAATCAAATTCTTGTTACGACCAATTGTCGATGAAAGCATGATATTGTCAGTAGCTCCAACACAAAGCAAATCGTCAATATTCATAATCAATGCATCTTGAGCTATACCTTTCCAAACCGAAATATCTCCGGTTTCTTTCCAGTACATGTATGCCAAAGACGATTTTGTGCCAGCACCATCAGCGTGCATAATTAAGCAGTAATCCTCATCGCCAGTAAGGTGATCAGGTACTATTTTACAAAATGCCTGAGGGAAAAGCCCTTTATCAACATTTTTTATAGCGTTATGAACGTCTTCTTTAGAAGCCGAAACTCCTCTTTGTGCGTAGCGTTTGCTTACTGATGAACTCATCTGAATATTGTTTTTGTAACCTAAAAAATTTGGTGCAAAAGTAGGTATATTATATGGTTTGTACTAAAATTATCATGTGTTTTAAATCGAGTTTTTGAAGTTGATCTTTAGTCCAATATATATGTTTATACCTTGGTTATTAATTCCAAGAGATTTTAATCTAGATAGATGATCTATGTACTCGGTATTGAATATATTTTTTACTCCAGCTTGGAATTCTATAGGTAGTTTTTTATTATTTAATTCAAATTCAGTTCCTATGTTTATAAGGCTATATGCTGAAGTTTCTGTTTCGAATAGACTAGTTCTATCTTGTTTTAGCTTTGTAGTATTTTGAATAAAGACATTATTAATTCTAAACAATCCATCACTATAAAATTGAGCTTTAAATGTTGTATTTATCCTAGTTGCTGGTATTAGAGGTAAAGGGTTGTCATTATTATCTTGAGCAAAAACGGTAGATAAATTACTGTTAATATGAAGCCAGTGAATGTTGTGAGGGTGGTAATGGAATCCAATTTCGCCTCCATAAAGAATAGCATCTATTTGATTGTATTTGTAGACAGGTGCATTGTCTTCAATTTCTCCTGTTGGGTTTAAGTATATGTAGTTGTTGATTTTATTAATAAATGGGTTGATGGAAAAGATTAAATGATTATCAGAATAATCTAATTCTAAGTCTAGTTGATTTGCATTTTCACTAATTAAATTCTGATTACCTTTTATATATTGTCCAGATCCGTGATGGATACCATCAGAAAGTAATTCTGTAGTGTTAGGGGCTCTAAATCCACTTGATAAATTGGTTCTAATTGTAATGTCATTGTCAAATTTATAACTAGCTCCAAAAGAGTAATTGTAGCCAATATATGTTTTGTTTAATTCCGGAAAATGGGTATCGTGTTCATGATTGTGGTCTTCATCATGACTACCATGAAATTCTTGTTCTGCAGAATATATATTCCTAGAATCTAACCTCAATCCTCCTTGTAGGTTTAATTTATCCAAGTCATAATTAATCATTGAAAACATCCCAAAATCTTTAGTCGTAGCATCAGGTATTAATACTTCTTCACCTTCGTTTTTGTTAGTTTGATACATTCCTTGTGATCCTACAATTATGGATAACTTATCTATGTATTTAGGTGAATTCCATTTTAAATTATAAGAGCCAGTTTGCAGAATCATATTTAAGCTTGGATGATTTTGTTCTTCCTCAAATTCTTTTCTGTTATTGATAGTGTATCCAAGGGATAAATTGAATTTTGATTCATTTGCAAATAATATGTTTTCGAAACTAAAATTATGGTTGTCTATTGTTTGGAAAGGGAGTTCTAAATTTCGATCAGACTTACCTGTATATGTTGAGTCTTTCTCAGTTATTCCAAAATTATTTTTTAGATAACTATATCTCAAGTTAGAAATCCAATTGTTTTTTGAATACCCTATTGATGTTTTAATGTTTTTTTCGTCAAACCTCGTATTGAATACTTTTTTATTCCCTGGAATTGAATAATCAGCATTTGAGTTTATTGCTCCAAATAAGTTAAAGCTGAAATTGTTTTTATTTAACTTAATACCAATATTGTTGTATAAACCTTGACTATTTGAGAAGTATTTTGATTCGGCATAAACATTAACACTATTTGTGTTAGTATATCTTTCATCAACAAAATATAATACACCTCCAAGAGCATCTGCACCATATAATAACGAAGCAGGTCCTTTAATAACTTCAACACTTTCAATACCTATATCTCCTACGCCTAATCCATGCTCAGATCCCCACTGTTGATTTTCAAGTCTAATACCTTGTGTGTATGTAACAATCCTGTTGCCTGTTAGTCCTCTAATAACGGGTTTACCTATTCCAGAACCTGTAGAAATTTGATCTATACCAGGTAAGTTACTCAGTGCTTCTGCAAGTGATACTGGAGCAGATTCTTTTAATTCTTTTATTTTTTTACTTTCAATGTTAACTATATTTTCGCCTTGAAGTTTCCCGTTTGGTACTGAAATTACTACATCTTTTAAGGAGATATGACTTTGTTCTAAATAGAATTTTTGTTGCTTGTTGAAATTAACTTTTCCTGAATATGTTTTATACCCAATCATGCTAATTGTTACTGAAATAGTATTAGTTGGAGCATCATTTAATAAGAAATGTCCATTTTCATCAGTAATAGTACTTGAATGTAATTCAGGGAAATAAATTTCAGCATATATAATAGGGATGTCAGTTTCTTTTTCTAAAACTATTCCTTTATAGTTTTGGGCATTTGCATTTATTACTAAAGATAGTAATGATAATATAGTATATAATTTATTCATCTTTTACGGAATATAATTAATCCTGCTATAAGCCTTATGCTTTAGCAAAGTTTTTTTAATTACAATTCTATTTAAATTTAAATAGAACTAATTTAGGCCTATTAGTTTGATTTAATATTGTTGCAATAATATATATATTGTTTTTTTTATTTTAAAGGGAACTACCTATATTGAATTTAACTCCTAAGTAATAATTTATTCCTTGTCCTTCAATATCTAAATATTTCAATCTTGATAGGTGGTCTATGTATTCTGTATTTAAAATATTTTTCACTCCCGTTTCTATCATAAAAGAATAGTTTTTTGATTTTACTTGAAACTCTGCCCCTACATTTACTAGATTATAGCTAGGAGTTTCAGTTTCAAACTGACCAATTCGGTTTTGGTTGAACTTATAGATGTCTTGTAAAAAGATGCTTCTTATACTGAAAATTCCTTTTTGCGAAAATTGAACTTTAATGGTGTTATTTAGCCTTGTAGCTGGAATTAATGGAAGAGAGTTTCCTTCTTTGTCCTCCGCAAAAACAGTAGAAATATCGCTACGGATGTGTAGCCAGTGCAATCTATGCGGGTGAAAATGAATGCCCATTTCTCCTCCGTATAAAATAGCATCTTTCTGTTCGTATTCATAAACAGGTATGTTATCTATTAATTCGCCTTTTGGTGCTAAAAAAATGTAGTTATTTATTTTGTTGAAAAATGGATTTATCGAAAAGTTTAGATGGTCATTGGTGTAATTAAATCCAATATCAAATTGGTTAGAGAATTCGCTAACTAAATTTGGATTTCCTTTTACATATCTATTTGCGCCACCCAAAGCACCGTTGCTAAGCAGCTCTGCCGAATTAGGAGCTCTAAAACCTGAAGACAAGTTGGCTCTAATACTAATATTATTTAATTTGTAAGAAGTTCCTATAGAGTAGTTCAAACTTTTGTAGTCATTAGAAAATTCGTGAAATCTAACTATTTCTCCAACCTTTTTTTCCTCAGAATCAATTTTTCTATTATCTCCTCTCAATCCTCCTTGAATATTGAATTTACCCAAAGTGTAATTTACTAGCGAAAATATCCCTATATCTTTTGTAGAATAATTCGGGATAACCATTCCTAAACCGGAATTATCATTACTTTGATGCATTCCTTGCGAACCAAAAATTATTGACAAGTTATCGTTTATTTGAGGCGAATACCATTTCATGTTATAAGTAAAAGTCTCTAATTCCATATTAATATTGGGTCTGTTGAAATCAACTTTATGGGCTTTTCGAGCATCATTTGAATATCCTAAAATTAGATTAATCTTAGAGTCTCCAGTAAATAAAGTGTTATCGAAACTAATGCTGTTTGTAGTAAGGTTAACAAAAGGTACTTCTATTTCTTTTTGACTACTACTTTCGTATGTTGAGTCTTTTGCCACAATTCCATAGGAGTTTTCAAAATATGTATATCTAAGATTAGAAATCCAGTTTTTATCAGAATAGCCTACAGATAATTTTAGGTTTTTATCTTCAAAACGAGTATTATAAACGTTTTTGCCAGAAGGTAATTTGTAATCGCTAGCTGTGCTTATACCACCAAAAGCGTTGAAACTAAATTTGTCTTTATTAAATTTTATTCCGAGTTGGTTATTTATCTGCTTATTATTTGTGAAGTATTTTGATTTAGCATAACCTTCAATACTATTCTGATTTGCATATCGTTCGTCAACAAAATAGATTACTCCTGCAAGAGCATCAGAACCATACAAAAGAGATGCAGGGCCTTTAATAATTTCTACAGATTCTATTCCAATATCACTAACTCCTAAACCATGATCTGCTCCCCATTGCTGATTCTCTACTCTTATTCCTTGAGAGTAAGTAAGAATTCTATTTCCCGTAAGTCCTCTAATTACAGGTTTCCCAACGCTGGCACCAACAGTAATATTATCAACTCCAGGTATTTCGGCAATAGCTCCACTTAAATTTATTGGCGACGAAGAATATATTTCTTTTAGCTTGCGATTCTCTATGGATACTATGTTTTCGCTTTGGAGTTTCCCGCCAGGAACCGATACTACAACATCTTCTAATGTTATATGGCTAGTTTCTAGTTCCAATACAATATTATTATCTGAAGTATTAATATGAGTCACCAAAGTTTTGTAGCCAATAAATGATATTTGTACTTTGATTTTTGTTGAGGATAGATTTTTGATTACAAAGATACCGTCAATGTTTGTAGTAGTTCCAGTGTTTAAATCAGGAAAATATACATCAGCAAAAGCTACAGGTTTTTTATTAGATTTATCAATAACCTCTACATTCTGGCTAAAAATATTGTTGAATGTAAAAATCAGTAATGATGTGAAAAGTATTTTTCGCAACATAGTTTTTTATTTTAATATATAAACAATTAGCCTCAAAATTAGTTTTGAAGCTCTAAAAATAATATTATAAAATAAGTGAAACTGGTGGTGCTCGTGGTGAAGAATTGTTTACTTCAAATGTATATTCAATACTATCATATATTGAGATAAGGATAGTATTAGCCGCTAAATTTAATGATTCAAAGCCTATTTCATTTGGTAAATCAAATGATGCAAATTGGTATTCGTAAGCTAGACATTTTTCTTGAGAGTGCGATAGAGTCAACTCTCCTTTAGTATTGTGCTCATGATAATCTCCATGATGTAAAACAACATGAAGAGGTTGGTATATCATCGGAAAAATGAATACCAAGGTAGAAATTATAGATATGAGAGTTTTATTATTTCGCACTTGGTTGCAAAGTTATAAAATTAACTTTCGAAGTTGATGAATTTAAGTTAAAGTATTATTCCATTAATGAAGTTTATTGTTTTACTGATAACAAGTTCTTCTTCTTCGATATGTGGAAAATGCCCGACATTTTTTAATACAACTTTTTCTATATGAGATTTACTAGTAATATTATTAATTTGAGTTAATGAGGTGTAATTATCATTACCTCCATGAAAAGCCAGAATAGGGATATCTATTTTCTGAATTTCTTTTTTGATGTTCCAATTTTTAAATATGTCGTTCCTCCAAATATTACTCCATGCGTAGAATACCTTTTCAGAATTATCCTTGTGTAATTTTCTAAGGCCGACACTTAATTTTGAGTTCTCTTTTTCAAACTCCTCAGTTACTTTGGTAATGGATTTATAAATCTTACTCTCGTTTGTGGTATTGCCAGATATTATTATTGAAGCAATATGACCTTCATTGTTTTTAGCCGAATGAATTAGGCTAATTGTGCCACCGTCACTATGACCTACTAAAATATACTTTTTAATACTCATTTTATTGATAAACAAGTTAAGCTCTTCAGTATAACGATGTAGGTAAAAATAATCTCTATCAATGTTTGTAAATGTAGATTTAGAGTATGAACTTCTATCGTATAAAACAGTGTTTAATTTACTTTGCTCTGCTATTTTTTTAGGAAAACCTTTCCATTGGGCAACCGACCCTAATCCTTCATGAAGAAAAATTAGGGTTGGGCTATCTATACTTATATTAGTATGAATATAGGATTTAGTAAAAAGTTTAACTTTTCCTATTTCAACAAAAAAATCTTTTTCTATCACTTTTCAGATTTTGATTTTCTTTCAATCCACTTGAAATTATCTGATTTGAATTTCTCAAGGAATATATCATTTAATTCTGTTGGAGGAGGGGTTAGTTTTCTTAGTTTTATGTCTATCCATGCACCTTCAACGGTAATAATAGCAGCTAAAGTATTCTCATTTTTATAAATGTGGTGTAGCATATTCCATCTGTCGCCACTTTTAGAGAGACCTATTATTTCTACATCAACAGTTAAGTTTTCACCAATATGTACTTCTTTAATGAATTTTGTTTCTTCGCGAAGTAAAACAGGCCCTAGTCCTAACTTAGTTAAAGTTTTCATGTCGAAACCATTTCTAACTAGAAGATCTAATCTAAGTTGTGCTGCACAGTCGTTGTAAACAGTGTGACGCATATGGTGATTAGCATCGAAGTCACTCCATCGTGTTTCAAATAATTTACTGAATTTGTTATTCATAATATTCTGATTGATATTGGTTACTATGTTTAATTGTAGATGGTATAATTAGGCATTTGCATTTTTAAAATAAGTATTAACTTTTTTAATCCAAACTTCTTTATCATTTTCATCCATCATACTAGCTTGGAAAGAGTTTTCTGCCAATTTTTTTATTTCAGAAGAATTCAAATTTAAACTCTCTGTTATTTTGATGAAGTTGTCATTTATGTATCCTCCAAAATATGCAGGGTCATCCGAGTTAACTGTAGCTATCATGCCAAGATCTAACATCTTTTTTAATGGATGAAATTTTAAATCTTTAACTACTTTTAACTCCAAGTTCGATAAAGGACAAATAGTTAGAGCTATTTTGTTTTTCACTAGATGATTTACAAGTTCCTTGTCATTTAGAGACGTGTTTCCGTGATCAACTCTATCAATATTTAAAAGATTTAATGCAGACCAAATATAATCAACAGGACCTTCTTCACCGGCATGTGCAACTAATTTAAATCCAAGTTTTTTAGCCTTTTTATAAACTCGTTCAAATTTTTCAGGTGGATTTCCTAATTCACTAGAATCAAGACCTATTGCTTTAATTTTATCAATAAAAGGGAGTGATTGCTCTAGAGTTTCAAAAGCTTCTTTTTCTGATAAATGACGTAAAAAACTCATTATTATCAAAGAAGTAATTCCGTATTTTTTCTCAGCATCTTTTGTTGCTTTATAGATGCCGTTGAAAACAGTTTCAAAACTAATGCCTCTGCTAGTATGAGTTTGAGGATCAAAGAAAAATTCGGTATGAACAATATTTTCTTCATGAGCTTTTTTTAAATAGGCGAATGTTAGGTCGTAAAAGTCTTCATTTGTTCTAAGTACATTTGCTCCTTGATAATATATATCAAGGAACTCTTGAAGGTTATTAAATTTATATGCTTTTTTTATTTCTTCAATTGATGAAAAAGGTAGTTTGATGTTATTTTTCTTTGCCAAATTAAACATTAATTGAGGTTCAAGAGTACCTTCAATGTGCAGATGCAATTCTGCTTTTGGCATATTTGTTATTATGTTGTTTAGTGAAACTTGTTCTTTCATTTTATTTATTTTTAGCGAGAATAAAGGTAGAGGCATTTTGTAAATAAACAAATGTCATTATTTATATAGAGAAGAAGGGTTGTCACATATTGTATTTTAGGTAGTTGTGTTTAGTGATGTGTAGCCTATTAATAAGTAAAAAATTATTTTTTTATAATTACTATTTATTAAGAATGAATATACGTTTAGTATAAGGTAGGAAACCTCTTATGAAATAATTGATTATTAGTAAAATAGTATATATTTGCCACAATCAATTTGATGCAACTATATTACAATATACAGGGTTATTTGGTGAATAATTTTGACTAACAACAAACGAGTCTTCATATATGGAGGAATATTTATATTTATTTGAGCTTTTTGAAACAAGGTTTTTCCTTCTGTTACTTACCTCATTTGCTATTACTTATATTGCTATACCTGCAATAATAAGGGTAGCAAGGATGAAGCATCTTTTCGATGAGCCTGATGATAGAAGTTCTCATTCAGCTAAAGTTCCAACTTTAGGAGGTGTTTCTATTTTTGCAGCTTTTATTATTACTATTAGTTTATATGCAAACGAACGTTTTGTGGATTTTGACTTGCTTAATGCTTCAATGGTAATACTTTTCTTTTTTGGTATTAAGGATGATATTTTAATGATATCACCAGTTAAAAAGTTTTTTGCTCAAATAGTTTCTGCTTTAATGATATCAATAGGTTCGGATGTTAGAATTCCACAGATGTTTGATATTCTAGGTTTTTCTGAAATTCCTTACTGGTTTTCAATACTCATTACTGTTTTTGTAATTATTTTAATAATCAATTCATTTAATTTAATTGATGGTGTAGATGGGTTAGCCGCATCAGTAGCAATATTAGCTTCTGTTGTATTTGGAATATGGTTTTATATGAATGAATACACATCAATGGCTCTTGTATCTGCAACGTTGACAGGAAGCCTATTTGCGTTTTTGAGATTCAACTATTCTAAAGAAAATAAAATATTCATGGGAGATACAGGGTCTATGATTGTTGGCTTTATCGTGGCGCTACAGGCTATTGAATTTATTAATTTTAATAGCGGAGTTTTGCTGAATGGCAGTAAGGGAATAAATACAGCACCTGTAATAGCTATTTCAATTTTGATAATTCCTTTAATTGATACTCTAAGAGTGTTTATGATTAGAATGCTAAATAAAAAGTCTCCGTTTCATCCAGATAAAAATCACATACATCACCGCCTGCTTGACTTAGGCCTATCGCATGCTAAGATTACAATTATCATGATTATTGCTAACTTGATTTTTGTATTACTTGCGTTTCATATGAAAGATACTGGCATAGATAAATTTATTTTACTAATAGTTAGTTTAGCCCTTTTTGTATCTTCGGTACCGTTTTTAATAAAGACGAAAGAAGAAAGATTGATTGAAAAGAGTTCTGAAATTCCTGTCATTAAAATGTCAACTAATAAGGGAGGTTCGGATGGAGAAAATAATAAGAAAGTTAATGGATAAAATATGGTTGTCGTCGCCACACATGGGTGGAGATGAATATAAATATGTAACAGAAGCATTTGATACTAATTGGATAGCTCCAGTTGGCCCACATATTAATCAATTTGAGAGTGATATTAGTAGCTACGTTGGCGGACATAGTGTTGTAGCATTAAGTTCAGGAACAGCAGCAATCCATCTTGCTCTTATTATGATGAATATAGGAGAGGGTGATGAGGTAATTTGTTCAACTTTTACATTCTCCGCATCTGCTAACCCGATAGTATATCAGAAAGCTATACCTGTTTTTGTTGACTCTGAGTTTGAAACTTGGAATATGTCACCTGAATATTTAGAAATAGCAATTAAAGATAGAATTTCAAAGGGAAAGAAACCAAAAGCTATTATACTTGTTTACCTCTATGGTAGCGCAGCTAAAAACGATGAGCTTTTTGCCATAGCTAATAAATATGATATTCCTGTAATAGAAGATGCTGCCGAAGCATTAGGCGCTACTTATAAAGGGAAGTCGTTGGGTACTTTTGGTGAGATAGGCATCTTTTCTTTTAATGGTAATAAAATTATTACTACATCTGGAGGTGGTGCACTAATATCTTCTAATAGTAAATATATTGATAAAGCAAAGTTTCTATCTACTCAGGCTCGTGACGAGGCTGTACACTATCAACATTCAGAGATAGGGTATAATTATCGCATGAGTAATGTTAGTGCTGCAATTGGAGTTGGACAGCTTAAAGTACTTGATAAGCACGTAGGTTTTAGAAGAGATAATTTTGAATTTTATAAGAACGAACTTGAAGAATTTGGGATAGAGTTTGTTGAAGAAATAGAAGGGAGCTATTCCAACAGATGGTTAACTTGTGTAATAATTGATCCTAAAAAAACAAAAGGAAAAACTAGGGAAGATGTTAGATTGGCTTTAGAATCAGTAAATGTAGAATCAAGACCTTTATGGAAACCAATGCATTTACAGCCTGTATTTGAAAAATATCCTTATTATGGAGGAGGTGTTTCAGAAAGTTTATTTGAAAATGGATTATGTTTACCATCGGGTTCAAACCTGAAAGATGAAGATTTATATAGGGTAATAGATTCTGTTAAAAAAACGTTAACTTCGTAATCCTTAATATTTTACCTGTTTTAACTACCAAAAAATGAACGATGTATAAATTATTGCTTAGATATTTCTCCAATAGATTCCTTTCTAGATGGGTAGTTCTTGCTTTCGATATATTTATTGTAGCAGTTGCTTTTCAATTTGCATATTTAGTACGTTTTGGGTTTGATTATATTGATGTTGAAAAACACATAAATATAAATCAAACAATATTCGTAATAGTCTTGTATACTATATTATTCGTATTCGTTAAATCATATTCTGGAATTATCAGACATTCAGGAGTAGAAGATGCATCTAAGATTATTAAAGCAAGTTTGTTGGCAGGTGTTATAGTATATTTAATTTCTACAGTTTTAATCAACTATAACCTTAATGCTTTTAAAATTTCAATACCAAAAGGAGTTATTATTATTCATTCACTTTTGGTTTTGCTTGCATTAATAGGGAGTAGATTAACTATTAGAGGTGTTTTTAGAATTGCAAATAATAAAGAAGGAAAAGCAATTAATGTATCAATTTATGGTGCAGGTTCGGCAGGTGTAATAACAAAGAATACATTATTAAGAGATAAGAATATTAATTATTCTATACGTAGTTTTATTGATGATAATGAAACTTTATCTGGTAAATTGCTTGATGGGATTAAAATATTAAAGCCAAGTAAGGCATTCTCAAAAGAATATATCCAAAAAAACAAATTACATGAAGTTGTAATAGCTATTGAGAACATTGATTCTAATAAGAAAAATGACATAGTAGAAGCATGTTTGAATAGTGGGATAAAAGTTAGAATAATTCCTTCTGTTGAGAAATGGGTCAATGGAGAGTTGAATTCTAGTCAGATTCAGGAAGTGAACATCGAAGATCTATTAGATCGTCCAACAATAGTGCTTAATAATCACTATACAAGAGAAGAATTACAAGGTAAAGTTGTTTTAGTAACTGGTGCAGCGGGATCTATAGGTAGCGAAATCGTTAGGCAATTAGTTATAAAAAATCCTCGAAAAGTTTTACTATTTGAACAGGCAGAATCTCCATTACATGATTTAAGGATAGAACTGGGTGCAGGCTTATTAAATGAATATGCCGATGTAGATGTGGAGTTTATTATTGGAGATATTAGAGATAGAGATTTTGTTCAGAAAATATTTGAGAAGTTTAGGCCAGAAATAGTATATCATGCTGCAGCTTATAAGCATGTGCCATTGATGGAGGAATATCCAGAACAGGCTGTTGTTACAAATGTACAGGGGACAAAGAATGTAGCTGATGCAGCTGTAAAAACAGGTGTTAAGAAATTTGTAATGGTATCTACTGATAAAGCAGTAAATCCTACAAATGTAATGGGAGCAACTAAACGTATTGCCGAAATTTACATACAGTCATTGAGTAAAGTACAGCATAATACTAAGTTTATTACAACAAGATTTGGGAATGTATTAGGATCAAATGGTTCGGTAATTCCTATGTTCAAAAACCAAATAATGGCAGGCGGACCACTTACTGTTACTCATAAAGATATTACAAGGTATTTTATGACAATACCCGAAGCCTGTCAACTTGTGTTAGAAGCAGGAGCAATGGGAAAAGGAGGTGAGATATTTATTTTTGACATGGGTAAATCAATAAAAATATTTGATGTAGCCAAAAAAATGATTCAGCTTTCTGGTTATAACTATCCTGATGATATTAATATTGTATTCACAGGTCTAAGACCAGGAGAGAAGCTCTATGAAGAGTTGCTAGCTCAAAAAGAAGGTACTATTCCTACCTATCATCCAAAAATTATGGTGGCAAAAATTAGAGAAATTAATTACCCTTTAATTGTTACAGCTATAGAAGAGTTGATTCTGAAGATAGATGAAGGTAGTTTTGTAATAGTTAAGGAAATGAAAGAAATAGTTCCAGAATTTGTGAGTAACAATTCTGTATATGAAGAGTTAGACAAGAAAAAAATAACAGTATAATTAAGTATACTTTAGATGTTTTAATAAAAAAAACCGCCAATTGGCGGTTTTTTTTGTTGAAGTATTTTATTAATCTCTTAATATTCCTCTAGAAATTACAATTTTTTGTATTTCAGTTGTTCCTTCATAAATCTCAGTAATTTTTGCATCACGCATCATTCTTTCCACATGATATTCTCTTACATATCCATATCCACCATGTACCTGGACAGCTTCGGTAGTAACTCTCATTGCCATTGTTGCTGTGAATGATTTAGCCATTGCACCAGAAATATCATAGTTAGCTTCGGTATCTTTATCCCAGGCAGCTTTAAAGCATAAAAAACGTGCAGCATCAATATCTGTAGCCATATCTGCTAATTTGAAAGCTATGGCTTGATGGTTAGAGATTTCTGTTCCAAAAGCTCTACGCTCTTTAGAATATTTAAGTGCAAGTTGAAAAGCTCCAGAAGCAATTCCAAGAGCTTGAGCAGCAATTCCAATTCTGCCACCTGCTAATACTTTCATTGCAAACGAAAATCCGAATCCATCATCACCAATACGGTTTTCTTTAGGAACTTTAACATCAGTAAACATTAGTGAATGGGTGTCAGAACCTCTAATTCCCATTTTGTTTTCTTTTAGTCCAATATCAAAACCTTCCATACCTTTTTCTAGAATGAAGGCATTTATACCTCTATGTCCTTTTTCGGGATGAGTATGAGCTATTACAATATAAGTAGAAGCTGATTTTCCGTTTGTTATCCAGTTTTTTGTTCCATTTAATAAATAATGATCGTCTTTTTCTATAGCAGTTGTTCTCTGTTTTGTGGCATCCGATCCTGCTTCTGGTTCTGATAAGGCAAAAGCACCAATTACTTCACCAGTAGCTAGTTTTGTAAGATATTTTTGTTTTTGCTCTTCGTTACCATATTTTTCTAGGCCCCAACATACTAATGAGTTGTTGACACTCATAACTACTGCTGCTGATGCATCTACTTTAGCAATTTCTTCCATTGCTATTATGTATGAAACAGTGTCCATTCCACCGCCACCATATTTGGGATCTACCATCATTCCTAAGAATCCTAGTTCTCCCATTTTTTTTACTTGTTCAGTAGGGAACTTTCCTAATTCATCCCTTTCTATAACACCAGGTAGTAATTCTGTACGTGCAAAATCACGCGCAGCTTCCTGAATCATTAGCTGTTCTTCTGTTAATTCAAAATTCATTTATGTTCTTATTTTCTTGGTTAGAGATTTTCAAAAGTATATTTTTAGCGCAAGTTTTCCTATTTATATATATATTTTATTATGTTTAATGAAAGTAGATTAGAAAAATATTATGCAATAGGGCTTATGTCCGGTACCTCTCTCGACGGGTTAGATATTTCATATTCATGTTTCACAAGGTCAGAAAAAAGCTGGAGTTTTATTCTGCTGAAGTCAAAATCTATATATTATTCTAAAGAGATGAAGTCAAGGTTGATGCTCTCGGTTGCTATGAGTGCACTTGAACTATCTATGTTTAATACTGAATATGGCAAGTTTTTAGCAGGTGAAGTAGCTAAATTTATATCTACTGAAAAAATAGGCAGGATTGATGTTATTGGTAGCCATGGACACACTGTTTTTCACCAGCCGGAAAAAGGATTTACTTTACAGATAGGAGATGCTTCATGGATACATAAAATAACGAAAAAAACTGTAGTTGCTGATTTTAGGAGTCAGGATGTAGTATTAGGGGGGCAAGGAGCTCCATTAGTGCCAATAGGTGATAAGTTGTTGTTCTCTGAATATTTCTATAGAATCAACTTAGGTGGATTTGCAAATGTTTCTTATGAAGAAAATGGAAGTACAAAAGCTTTTGATGTTTGTCCGGTAAATACAATTTTGAACAAGTTTGCTAATAAATTAGGATTTGATTTTGATAATAAAGGCGCAATTTCTAAATCAGGAAAATTAATTTCAGAGTTGTATTCAGAGCTTAATGAAATTATTTTTTACATACAAAGCCCCCCCAAATCACTCGGTGTAGAGTGGAATGATGAAGTTTTGAAACCAATTTTAAATGAGTATTCAGAGTCTCCTATAGAAGATATTATGCATACTTTCACCCAACATGTAGCAAGGCAAATTAGTTTAGTTTTAAAAGGTGAAGGTAAAAGAGTTTTAGTTAGTGGTGGTGGTGCATTTAATGAATATCTAATTGATTTAATTAAAGAAAAAACATCGCATGATATCATCATAGAGAATGAAAAAATAACTGATTTTAAAGAAGCTATAGTTTTTTCGTTTTTAGCTGTATTAAGAGTTAGGGGAGAGGTTAATTGCTTGTCAGAAGTTACAGGTGCAAGCATAGATCATTCTACAGGAATAGTATTTGATTTTTTATCCTAATAAAACGTATTATATGTATTATTAGCAGGAAACTTAGTCATATATGAATATGTTTATATCTGATTTTTGTCACTTATTGAAATTATTTTGTCTCAGCCCTTATATAGTAGGGGGTTTGTGATTTATGGTATATCATTAAAAAAAAAATTAAAATTACCCACAACTACATATCTTTTTTACATTTGCACCGATTAATTCATGCTCTGCAAGGATAGAATCTTGTTTTTAATGATGAGTATTAATTTTTCATATATAAACATTAAACTAATTTTTATTAATAAATTTTATCAGACATGTACATTTTAATGATTGTCATATTTGTTTTAGGTTATCTTGCTATAGCTCTAGAACATAATATTAAAGTAGATAAGGCGGCATCAGCCTTATTGATTGGAGTTTTAACTTGGGGAATATATGCTTTAAATGCAAGTGATATTTTAAGTATAGGTTTAAACTCAGCCTGGAATGATTTAATAAGTGGTTTTACTATTCCTGATGGTCAAATGTCGGTATTGGCAAATCATTTTGTGAAGCATGAATTAGGGCATCACTTAGTTGAAATATCTGAAATTTTATTTTTCCTTTTAGGTGCAATGACAATTGTTGAGGTAGTTGATCACCACCAAGGATTTAAAATTATTACTGATAAAATTACTACAACAAATAAAGTTAAGCTACTTTGGATTTTAGGTGTACTTACTTTCTTCATGTCTGCTGCTTTAGATAATCTTACTACAACAATTGTAATGATTACATTGTTGAAAAAATTAATTGATGATAAAGAAACACGTTGGTTGTTTGCCGGTGTAGTTGTATTGTCTGCAAATGCTGGTGGTGCATGGTCTCCTATTGGTGATGTTACTACAATCATGTTATGGATTGGTGGTCAAATTACAGCGTTAAATATTATAATGAAAGTTATTATTCCTTCATTGGTTGCTACTATTGTTCCATTAGCAATATTAACATTTACATTAAAAGGACATATAACTCGTCCTAAATTAGAACAAGGAAAAGACTATACAACTGAAAAAGAAAGAAACTCTGTATTCTTTATTGGTGTAGCAGCTTTATTATTTGTTCCAGTTTTTAAAACAGTTACTCACTTACCTCCATACATGGGTATGTTATTAGGATTAGGTGTTATTTGGGCTGTTACTGAAGTTATGCATAAACATAAATCAAACGAAGATAGACGCCACTTATCTGTAATTAACGTATTGTCAAGAGTAGATGTACCTACAGTATTGTTTTTCTTAGGAATTCTTTCTGCTGTAGCAAGTTTACAATCTGCAGGTCACTTAGTGCAAACTGCAGAATGGTTAGATGCTATTACAAATAAAAATATATATGTTATTAATTCAGTAATTGGAGTTCTTTCTGCAATTGTTGATAATGTTCCTTTAGTTGCTGGTGCAATGGGAATGTATGAAATTAGTCATACAGAGGCTGCATATATGGTTGATGGTACTTTCTGGGAGTTACTTGCATTTACTGCTGGTACCGGGGGTAGTATATTAATTATTGGTTCGGCTGCAGGTGTTGCTGCAATGGGATTAGAGAAAATTGATTTTGTATGGTATATGAAAAAGATATCTCTACTAGCATTTGCTGGTTATGTTGCAGGTATAGCAACTTTTGCTCTTCAAGATAGCTTAATTGGTCACGATGAAGTGAATGTTGAAGGTTCTAATGTTAATGATTTACATTCAGGTAGTAAAGTAGTTAATGAAAATGATGCTTTACATATTAAATCTAATATGAGTTTAGAAATTAGAAGAGGTGCTGCTGCAAGTCACTAAAAAAATATAGTCTGTTAAAGGCTATTCTGACATAATTTTTTTTAAAATACCACATCAATGATTTGATGTGGTATTTTTTTGCTTTAAAATTTTATTACAGAATATTTTAAGTTAACTGGCGTTATAAATAGTATTAGTATTATTAGTTAAAAAAATATTAGATTATTACCTCAATGCTTTCTATTTTTGGAAGTTATTTTGAAGTAATAATAAATTTTGTAAACAATTTTATTGAAATTAATATGATATTTGAAAGCCTACAAACAATAGCAGATCAAACAGGAGAAGCAGGATTAAATGAAGAGACAGTTCCAGTAGAAAAAACATTATCCATTATGGAGTTAATAATGGGTGGAGGAATTGGTGGACAAATGGTAATGTTTACACTTTTTATCTTATCAGTAATTGCAATTTATATTTTTATTGAACGATTTAGTGCTATTAGAAAAGCTACAAAGTTGGATGTTAATTTTATGAATAATATTTCCGATCAAGTGCATAGCGGTAAATTAGAAGCAGCTACTGTTTTGTGTCAGCAAACTGCAACTCCAGTTTCAAGAATGATAGAGAAAGGTATATCTAGAATAGGGAAACCTTTAGAAGATATTAATACAGCGATTGGTAATACTGGAAAGTTAGAAGTATTTAGATTGGAAACTAATATAAGTACACTTGCAACAATATCAGGTGCTGCACCTATGATAGGTTTTCTTGGAACCGTGATAGGTATGATAATGGCTTTTCATGATATGGCATCTGCTGGAGGTCAACTTGACGTTGAACTTCTTTCGAAGGGTATTTATACTGCAATGACAACAACTGTTGCTGGATTAATAGTTGGTATTTTTGCTTTTATAGCTTATAACTTATTAGTTGTTAGGGTTGATAAAGTAGTTCATCAAATGGAGGCAAATACAACTGAATTTATGGATTTATTAAACGAACCTATTTAGTAGTTCGATGTTATTTACTTGTTGAAGTTCTAGTTTATAGAATTTAGAAGCAAGTATATAGTAAATAGAAATCAGAACATATATGGATTTAAGAGGAAGAAATAAGGTTAGTCCTAATTTTAATATGTCATCAATGACAGATATAGTGTTTTTGTTATTGATATTTTTCATGTTAACATCGACTATTGTTACTACAAATGCTTTAGATTTATTGCTACCAAAAGCTAAAGGGAAAACTAGTAATAACCAGCATGTTGCTGTTAGTATTGATGAAAACTTGAACTATTATATTGATAGAACACCTGTAGAACCAAAACAGATAGAGGCTAAATTAAAAAGATTATTAGTAGGGGAAGAAGAACCTGCAATAATAATTAGAGCTGAAAAAAGTGTACCTATTGACAATGTGGTTAAGGTATTAGATATTGCTCGTAGAAATAAGTATAAAGCAGTTTTGGCAACTCAACCGGACTAAATATGATATTTAATACTAATCATAAGCGAAAAGGATTAATAGGAACAATTGTGGTTCATGCAATTTTGATTGTTATATTTATTTTTTTTGGAATGAAATATCAAGATCCACCACCTGAACCTGGCATAGCTATTGTGTTTGGCTTTGACGAGCAGGGTAGTGGAGGCTTTAAACCAGTACCAAAAGTTACTCCACAGCCTATTGCAGAAAAAGAGGTTGTTGAAGAAATACCTGAACCTGTAAAAGAGGTTGAATCACCACAAACAGATGATGTTAAGGAGGAGATAATGACTCAAGAAAATGAGGATTCGCCTATTGTAGCTGAGCAAAAGAGGTTAAAGAAAGAAAAGGAGTTAGCTGAAAAGAAAAAATTAGAAGAGGATAGATTAGAAAAGCAAAAACTCGAGAAAGAGAGAATAGAAAGAGAAAAAATCAAGGCAGCTCAAGATGAGAAGAAAAAAAATCTTGATAATATGTTTTCTAATTTTGAAAACAGTGAAGATGCTACAGGTAAAGATGCAAATCAAGGCGATGATGGTGTTGATGGTTATAAAGGATCTAAAGATGGTTTAGAAAATGCTAAAAACTTTACTGGTAACGGAGGAGTGGGTAATTACGGAAATTATCAGTTGGGCAATAGAAAGCCTAAGATAATGCCAAAGCCTATCTATGATGGAGCTGACCAAGGGATAGTTGTTGTTATAATACATGTAAATAAAGCTGGAAAAGTTGTATTTGCTGAAGCCGGTGCAAAAGGTTCAACAACATCCGATCCGCAATTGTTAAAAAGAGCAAAAGAGGCAGCATTAAAAACTTCGTGGCAAAGCGATGAATCGGCATCTGAAAAGCAAGAAGGTAAAATTATTTACAATTTCACTATCGAAAACTAAAATATATTAGGTTTTGGACGATTATCAGAAAACTATAAATTGGTTATTTAAGCAGCTTCCTATGTATCAACGTCAAGGAAGTGCTGCTTATAAAACAGATATTACTAATACTGTTAAACTTTGTAATTATCTGGATAATCCTGAACGTAAATTTAAAGCTATTCATATTGCAGGGACTAATGGTAAAGGATCTACTGCACATATGTTAGCATCTGTTTTTCAAGAGGCAGGTTATAGAACGGGATTATATACATCTCCACATTTAAAAGATTTTAGAGAGAGAGTTAAGCTCAATGGGCAGATGATGCCAAAAGAAGATGTTGTAGAGTTTGTTCAATCTAATAAGTCATTTTTTAAGAAAAACAATCTTTCGTTTTTTGAAATGACAGTTGGTTTAGCTTTTGATTTCTTTGCAAAAAAAGAGGTAGATATTGCAATTATTGAAACAGGTTTGGGAGGAAGATTAGATTCTACAAATGTTATTACTCCTGTTGTATCTGTTATCACTAATATAAGTTTAGATCATATTCAATTTTTAGGAGATACAGAAGAGTTAATAGCGAAAGAGAAAGCCGGAATTATTAAAAAAGGTGTTCCGGTAATTGTTGGTCAAACACAGCAAAAAGAAATTACTGATGTTTTTGAAAGTGTAGCATCGTCTAAGAATGCTAAATTATATTTTGCTGATAAATTAGATTGGCTTCCTAAATATAAAACTGATTTACGAGGTAAATATCAGCAAATGAATGTAAATACTGCAATAGCAACAATTAAAGTATTACAGCTTCAGGGAGAAAATATTAAGGATGTCCATATAATGAATGGACTTCAAAACGTTGTTTATAATACTGGTTTGCAGGGTAGGTGGCAACAGTTGTTAGATAAACCAAAAGTTATTTGCGATACAGCACATAACAAGGATGGATTGGAGATAGTGATGGAGCAACTTTCGGAAGAAAGTTACAATAAATTACATGTGGTTATTGGTATGGTGAATGATAAAAATGTTGAAGCAGCATTGAGATTTTTTCCAAAAGATGCAAAATATTACTTTTGTCAGCCTGATATTCCTCGTGCACTTGATGCTAAAGAATTAGCTGTGATTGCAAAAAGTATTGGATTTAATGGTGATGTTCATCTATCAGTTAGAGATGCTTATGCAAAAGCTTTAGAGTCATCAAATATAGATGACTTTATTTATATTGGAGGTAGTACTTTTGTTGTAGCAGAAGTTGTTTAGTGGTTTTTTTAGCCCCGATAGGAACGGGATACAGGAAATACTTAACTGTATTCAAATCTTTCATCTAATTCATGTTATTAGTGTATAGCGGGATTAGCTTCCAGAAGTATAAATTATTTTTGTAATTAGAAATATACATGCATTTTATTACTACATTTGCATAAAATATTAAAGAAAACAATTATGGCTAGTAAGCGAATATTGAAGAAAAATGTAAATTATCTTTTTGGTGATTTAATTGATGAATGCTATTTGTGGATATTGATAAATCCTGAAAAAGATGCTTCTAAAGCCAATGAGATTGTAGATGAAGCTGTAGAATATTATGATGATGTAATGTCTAAAATAGCTAGTCGTGATATCGAAAATGCAAATAAGTATTTTGGATTGTTAAGTGGTGAAGTTGAAGAAAAAGCTACGGAGTTGGTTGAAAAAATCAATGCGTTATAATTTATTTAAGTTAAGATTTAGTTCCTCGAATTCTTTTGTGTTCGGGGAATTTTTGTATTAGGTAATTAGATTTGCAAGTTTAAAGGTAATATATGTTTGGGAGAGTCATAAAGGTGGGGTTGATATTGTTGTTTTCTGTGAATGTTTTTGCAGGAAAGATAGATAAGGCTTATGAAGCACTGAGTGTTTATGATTATTTTAAGGCGAAATCATTGTTTGAGGAGCTTTTAGAGAAAGAACCCACTGCTTGTACTTATGGCTTGAGTTTGATTTATTACAGAAACGATAATCCTTTCCATAATTTAGATTCGGCCTATACTTATGTTTTATTAGTTGAAGATAATTACAGTGAGATAGGTAGAAGAAAAAAAGAAGAACTACTTAAGTTTTCAATAGATTCAACACATATATCAGACCTTAAAAATAATATAGTATCAGCTTTTTGGGATGGTGTAAAAGGTAGTAACAGTGTACCTCAGTTAACTAGCTTTATTAAAAGATTCCCTGATTTTCATGATATTTCAAATGTTATGCTCATGCGTAATGATTTGGCATTTGCTATAGCTGATTCAATAAATACTTTTCAGAGTTTTAGAGAATTTTACACAAGTTATCCAAATGATCCAAGGGCTGCAAAAGCAAAATCAGCATATGAACAAATGCTTTTTGATGAGAAAACTGAGAGTAAAACTTTACAGAGTTATATTGATTTTGTATTAATATATCCTGATAACTCACATGTAAAAGAAGCCAATGATAATATTTACTTACTATCAACCGAAAAACAAACGGCTAAAAGTTTTAAGTGGTTTATAGATAATTTTCCTAATAATCCAAATGTTCCTGAGGCATGGGAAAAACTTTTTGTTCTTTCATTTACTGATTTTAATGATAGAGAAATACATAATTTTATTCAAAATAATCATGATTTTCCTTTTCCAGAAATGCTTTCAGAGGCACGAGTTTTAAGAGATTTAGAATTGTTTCAGGTTTCAAAACGTGGAAAATGGGGTTTTATTAACTCTAAAGGAGAAATGAAGATTCATCCTAATTATGAATTTGAGAATGATTTTAGTAACGAAATTGCACTTGTTGCTAACGAAGAATTTATTGGCTATATTAATAAAAACGATAATCAGATTATTGATTTTATTTATGATGATGGCAGCGATTTTATTGAAGGTGTAGCTCATGTTGTAAAAGGTGATTCAATTGCATTAATAGATAAGCTAGGTAGAAAAATATTAGGATTTGAATACTCTTATATATCTGATGCGGTTGATGGAGTAATACTTGCCAAGAGGAAGAGTGATGGTAAGTATATTTATTTTGATACTAAAGGGCAAAGAATATTTGGAGATAAAGAGTTCTTTTATGCAGGGGTGTTTAGTAACGGAACTGCAATAGTTGGTGATAGCTTGTATTTTGGAGCAATTAATAGTAAAGGAGTTGAAGTTATAGATAAAGTTTACCTCAGTATTATTAGTGACGAAGAAAATAGATTTAGGGTAAAAAATAAAAATTCGAGATTTGGTTTAATTACTTTACCTGAGCAAGATACTATTATTCCTTTTTGGTATGATTATATAGGCGAATTGAGTGATGGAATATATGCTGTATTTACAAAAGATAAGTATGGGTATAAGAAAAGTGATGGGTCAAATTTAACTGAAATAAAGTTTATAAGATTTAAGGATGATGTAATAAAAACTAAATTTAAAGGAGGTTTTGCATTAACACTTAAAAGAAATAAATACGGAGCAATTGATTCGCTTGGTAAAAAAGTTTTCCCAAATATTTTTGATGCTATTGGTGATGTTGTTGATTTTCCAGTTCCATGCTCTAAACGAGGAAAATGGGGATATGTAACCAAAAAAGTATCTTTATGGTCTCCTTATGAATATGATTATGCTGGAGCTTTTATAGATGGTGTAGCCATAGTCTCTAAAAAAGGGAAATATGGTGTAATTAATAAAAAGAAAAAGAATGTAATTAGCTTTAAATACGATAAGTTAAGCATTTTTAAAGATGATTATTATTTAGCAAAAGAGAATAGCTTTTACGGTATATTAGCTAAGGATGGGAGTGTTATTATACCTTTTTATTATAGCAAAATTGAGGTTTACGATGGTAGCTTATTGAGGTTGTCTCTTTTTGGTGAATATCAGTATTATAACATAAAGTCTAATGTTTTTATGTATGGGATGCTACCAAAGAAAGAAAATGTAGTAGACTCGGTAAAGGTTAATTAATTATTATGGTTCTACCCTTATTTGTGTGGAACTCGACACGTCATCTTGAACGAATTTTACAGCACGTAGTGATGTAAATGCAGTTGAAAGATCTATAGCAATAGTGATAACGTAATCTTTGAATACTCTAGTAGATATTTCGACTTCGCTTTGGCTCCGCTCAATGCGATATTCCACAACATTCGAGAACCATTATTATAGAAATCTAGAGCTTTATATCCTAACCTGTAGTTTTAAATTCCAAAATCTTCCAGTTAGTTTATTAGGTACTGCATACATTCCTTTTGAATAAACATCGCGTACCCAAGAATAGGAAATTGTATTCTTAATATCGGCCACATTTAATATTTCTAAGGATAAACTGGCATATTTTATGCCTGGTATCCACGATGATTTTACTCCATGTAGGTGGTCGGAAATAACCTTAGTAAATCCTATGTCCAGACGTTTATAATCGGGTAATCTGAGTTGATATTTATATGGGTCGCCATAGCTTGGACCACCGCCCGGTAACCCAGTACTATAAACCAAATTCAAGTTAACTTTGAAAGTTGGAAACTTTGGTAAATAGTCTTGAAAGAACATAGCAAATTTAAACCTTTGATCGCCAGGTAGAGGAATTTCACCTTGGTTGTTAATGTTTTGTTGCGCTTTCATTAATCCTACAGACATCCATGATTCTACTCCAGGAACAAACTCCCCATTAACTCTAAAATCAGCTCCTGCAACATAACCTTTGCCCGTATTGTTGCCATAATATCTTATTCTAACATTATCAACTATATAAGGATTTAGATTGGTAAGATGCTTGTAATATAGTTCGCTGGTTAACTTAAATGGTCTGTTCCATGCACTAAATTCGTAATTTGTACCTAATACAAAGTGCCAGCTATCTTGAGCTTTTACGTCTTTATTTAGACTGCCATCCATGGTTCTAAGCTCTCGGTAAAATGGTGCTTGCGAATATTTACCTATAGATAGCCAATATAAAACATTAGGACTATTAAGGTTTTGGAAATTCAAAATACCTCTTGGGCTAACACTAACCTGTCCGTTTACATCCCAATAATTTGCCCTTAAACCTATGTTGTATGAAAGCGCATAATTATCTATTTCGAATTTATGTTCAAATTGAGAATATGCTTCAAATCTATTTGAATTTAAAGTGTTTTTTGCTGATGCACCTTGATATACTTCAATACTTGCATCATATGGTTTGTATGGTTCAAGCGAATAATGAGGAAGGGAGAATCCAGCAGAATCAACATATTCCCATTCGTTTAACCTGTCATAAATACTTTCTTTGCTATATCTAAATCCCCATTCTAAGCTTTTATCTTCAAATAGGTGTTTTGTTTTTGTACCAACATTAATTACTAAGGCATCAAATTCATTTCGGGCATGTTCTAGCTGAGTACCTATACCTAATGTATAAAGTGGATTTCCAAAATCATCAGATCCAAGTTCACTATTAAGTTCACTTAAACGATATTGTCCTAGTAAGTCGTAATATTCACTTTCTTTTGATTGGTATCCGGAAATGTAAAAGTTACTTTTGGTATTTTCGTTAATTGCATATTCTGCATTTCCACTTAATGACCAAGTAAAGTAATCGTCTTGTTCGTTTCCATCATAATAAACAATAAGTTGTAATGGTTTGTTTAGAGTGCCGAAATTAGTTCTTCTACTAATAGGTCTGTAATTGTATTTGTTTATTGAGAGGTTACCTAATAAACTTATTTTTAATTTATTGTTTGGGCGGTAGTATGTTATTGATTGTAAATCGGTATAAATAGGAGTGAAGTTTGCATCTGTATCTTGAGTCTTAGTTATCAGACTTATATTTTTATATCTGAAACCAATTAATGAACTCCATTTTTTATCTTTTGATAATAAGTCAACTGTAACTCCTGCACCTAATAAGCTAATTTCGGCAATGGTTTGAAATTGTTTTGGCTCACGATATTCGATATTTAGAACCGAAGACATTTTATCTCCATATTTTGATTCGAAACCACCTGCATAAAATTCAATATTTTTCACCATTTGAGAGTTTACAAAACTCAATCCTTCTTGTTGTCCTGAGCGAACTAAAAAAGGTCGGTAAACTTCCATACCATTTACATATATTAAGTTTTCATCGAAATTACCTCCCCTAACCATATATTGTGAGCTAAGTTCGTTGTTTGATGCTACCCCTGGTAATGATTTTATTAATGAAGATATTCCTTCTCCTGCAGTCGGTATTATTACAGCTTCTTCAGCATTTATTTTGCTCACATTAGTTAGAGCATTTCTTTCGCCATAAACTTCTACTTCGTCAATTTGATTACTTTTTTTTGTTAAAGTGATATTTACTTCAATAGAATCGGCAGATGAAATTATCTGTTTAATAAAATAGTTGTAGCTAATATGGGTAAATGATAAAGTATATTCTTTCCTTTTTTTAATGCTGATGTTATAGTTTCCTGTAGAGTTTGAAACAGCACCATATTTACCAATTTGAACTGCAATACCATCAATACCTTCATCATTGTGGGTTATTTTTCCATAAATATATACTTCCTGTCCAAAAGTAAGAAGGGTTAAAAATAGAAGGGCAAAGGTTAGTTTTAGGTTTTTCAAGTTTGGTTAGATTTTTCGGTAAAATAGCACCTCATAATTCGATTCGTTTCCAACGTAGTCAATTACGTTGAGCGTAAAAGTATGTTTTTTCCCAATTAAATCAATATCTGAGAAATCAAATTTTAACAAATCATTTTTTGCATCGTATTCAAGTAGTATCCACTTACCGTCAATGTATCCATTAAACGATTTAATGCCAGTTAAATTGTCACTTATTTTAATCTTTAAAAATCGCTCTTTTGACATCCATTTACCTTCATAAATATTTATTGGTTTTATTTTTGGAGAAATTGTATCGTATGATATTTTATAATTTCCAAAACTACGTGTTCTAGTTTTTATGTAATCTCCGTCAATTTTTCCGCCAGCATATATTTCGTCACCATCATCGGTTAATAATGAAATAATCATTTTGTCGGATAGTGTGTTATTCTGTTTGTCAATTTTTAGTTCTATTGAGCAACTTTTTTGTAGAGGGATATTAGGACTCCCTATGTTATGAATATTGTTATTGTAGCTGTAGTTGAAATCAGCATGATTGTATAGCGCACCTTTAGGAACTTTAATCCTAAATTCTTCAGTTTCGAAAATATTATCTTTTGTATAGTCTAAAACAACTTTGTTTCGGTTTTTCTGAATTGTTTTTGGGTTGGTTCCATTTAGATTAAAGTTAACTATTGATTTGTTTCCTTTGTAATCTTCAACTTCTATTTTTATTGAATAAGCTTTATTTTGTTCTACAAATAAATATCCATTATTGATATTAAAATCATATAACGAAAGTTTATTACCCGGATCTAAAAATAATTTCTGAATTCTCTTTTTGTTTTCTTTATAGTATTCGTAATCAATAAAAGAATTAATATATCTCTGCTCCGAAAAATCTAAAGTATTCATTTTATATTCGAAATGAGTTTTGTTGTTTACTGAAAGCTTTACTGAATAAATACCATTTTTATTATTAGCATTATTTAGCTTGTCATACGAGTCAATTCCAAATGCTATCCAACCTTCTGGAGTAGAAATATTATCTCCATTAATTTCTTTTGTTTCTTTGTTATAAACCAGGTTTATTTTTTCTGATGAAGTTTTATTTCCTGAAACGTCATCAAAATTATAAATGAAAGCATTATTGATTGTAGGCTTTCTTGTATCACTTATTTTATAATCGAAGTTAAAGGGGTTTTGTGGTTTCTGAGATTTTGTATCTCTTATTTCGAAATGTAGATGAGGACCTGCAGAACCTCCTGAATTTCCTGATTTAGCAATTACTTCATTTTTACTAACTTTTATTTCTTCCTTATTTGGGAAAATGGAAATATTATATTTCTGTTTTTCGTATTGTTTTTCTTTTACAAATTTTTCTATAGCAGGAGCAAATACTTTTAAGTGGGCATAAACAGACGTGTATCCATTTGGGTGAACAATATAGATGGCTTTGCCATACCCTGAAGGGGAAATATTTATACGACTGATATATCCATTAGCTATAGATTTTACTTTTAGGCCTTCTCTACCTTGAGTTTTAATATCTATTCCGGTATGGAAATGGTTGCTTCTTAGTTCTCCGAAAGTACCAGACAAAATTAAAGGAATGTCCAGAGGTGATGCAAAATCGAATTTTTTAGGTGCTTGAGCATAGGTATTGCTATAGCCAAGTATAGTAATTAATAATATGTAAATCGCCTTCATCATCATCCGTATTCTTGTTATTAGTGTGTTATTGTCCTCGACAAATATATTCATCATTTATGATTAATCTTAATGTATGAGTATTTTTAATTTGTTCATAATCTACCTTACTATATAGTACAAGTTTAATGCCGTTTTTGTATAAATATATGGTAGGGTGATAGTACTGGTAAGGATAGAAACGGCAGCTTTTTTGTTGAAAATATTGTGAAACTATTTGTAAAAGAGCTGAAGAGTAACATAAGCTCCTTTTAGAAAATATTAGTTGAATATATTTTCAATAAAAAACTATAGTGAATAGCCTGTAAAACCAGCATAAAATTTGTAATGATAAAGATTATTTAAAAGTATTTTAATATTTGTTGTTAGTAAATTTGTTTGTTAAGTGTTGAATCTTAAATTTGTAGTTGCTAGTTTCAATCTCGCTTTCAATGACAGAATTATCCGAAGTTGTTGTTACTCTTGAAGGTAAAGTAAATTTACTGGTTAAAGAGTACAGTAAAATAAAGACTAAAAACGAGGAATTATCTGACCTTGTAAACGATTTACAAGGAAAATTGAAAGGAAAAAATGCTGAAATATTGCATTTGAGGGAGAAATATCAACGAACTAAAGTAGCTTCGGCATTGAGCGGAGGCGACGAGGGAGTGAGAGAAACGAAATTAAAAATAAATCGTTTGGTGCGTGAAATTGACAGTTGTATTGCGTTGATGCAGGGTTAAACACTGAATTTTATTCAGGTTTAAACTTATATATAAAGTAATGGCTAAAAAAGTAAAAGTGAAAATTTCGATAGCTGATAGGGTTTATCCCTTGAATATTTTTCCTGAAGAGGAAGAAGGTTTACGAAATATAGCTCACAGGATTGAATCTTTGATAAAAGAGTTTGAAAAGAACTATGCAGTTAAAGATAAACAAGATGTACTTGCCATGTGTACTTTACAATTTGCTTCACAACTAGAGAAAACTAATACAGTTTCTGATAAAGAAAATGATTCTTTAAAAGACAAATTAAGCGCGTTAAACACTTTAATAAATCAAGTAATTTAACTAACTTTAGAGAGTAAGATATTTTTCCTACATTGGTTCTAATTTTTTTGGTAAACTCAACATTATAATAATAAAGAGTGTGTTATTGTTGGACAAGCGGGCCACACCTTCGGGAATTTCAACCTAGTTGAAAACGGTGGATACTTAACCTTCGGTATAGCTCTTAAACCTGTTTATTTGGAGTTTACTCTTCATGGAATCGATGTAGGATTTTTTACGTAAAAACGAATCATTATGGAATCGATGGATATTGTCCTAATTGTTGCTGTAGCTATTGTTACAAGTGTATTAGGATTCTTCTTTTCTCGAATACTTAATAAAAAGGATATCGAGAAAAAACGCGCAAAAATTATATTGGATGCTAAGCGCGAAGCAACATCTGTATTAAAAGAAGGTAAAGCTGACGCAGATGCAATAAGAAAAGAAAAAATACTTCAGGCAAAGGAGAAATTTATAGAATTAAAAAGTGAGCACGAAAAAGTAATTAATTCTAAAGACCGTAGAATTGCTGAGGCTGAAAAAAGGATTAAGCAAAAAGAGTCTAAAGTTTCTCAGGAATTAGATAAGACTAAGAAAAAGAATCAAGATCTTGAAACTAAGCTTGATGATAATAGTCGAAAAGCTGAGGTTTTAGGAAAAAAGACTAAAGAGGTTGAAAAACTTCACAGAAAACAAGTCGAAGAATTAGAAAGTATTTCTGGTTTATCGCAAGATGATGCTAAAGCTAAGTTAATGGAGTCTTTGAAAGAAGAAGCCAAAGCTGATGCCATGAATTTTATTCAAGATAGTATTGAAGAAGCTAAGTTAACGGCAAAAAATGAAGCAAAAAAAGTAGTTATTAATACTATTCAAAGAGTTGCTACAGAACATGCTATTGAAAACTCGGTATCTGTATTCAATATTGAATCGGACGATATTAAAGGTAGGATTATTGGTAGAGAAGGACGAAATATTCGTGCCTTGGAAGCTGCAACAGGTGTAGAAATTATTGTTGATGATACTCCTGAAGCTATTATCTTATCTTGCTTTGATCCTGTGAGAAGAGAGATTGCTCGTTTGTCTATGCACAAGTTAGTTACTGATGGTAGAATACACCCAGCTCGTATCGAAGAAGTTGTAGCTAAGACTACTAAGCAGTTAGACGATGAAATTATTGAGGTAGGAAAGCGTACTGTTATGGATTTAGGAATTAACGGACTACATCCTGAGCTGATTAAGGTTGTTGGTAGGATGAAATATAGATCATCTTACGGACAAAATCTATTACAACACTCAAGAGAAGTTGCAAACTTAGCAGCTACGATGGCTTCGGAACTTGGATTGAATTCTAAAATGGCTAAACGTGCCGGGTTACTGCACGATATTGGTAAAGTTCCTGATACAGAATCAGAAACTCCACATGCTATTTTAGGTATGCAATGGGCAGAGAAGTATGGCGAACATCCAGATGTTGTTAATGCTATTGGTGCTCACCATGATGAGATTGAAATGAAATGTTTGATAGCTCCAATTATACAGGTTTGTGATGCTATTTCTGGTGCAAGACCAGGTGCTCGTCGTCAGGTTGTAGATTCTTATCTAAAACGTTTGAAAGAACTTGAAGATTTGGCTCTTGATAATGAGGGGGTAACTAAAGCCTATGCTATACAAGCAGGTAGAGAACTTAGAGTTTTAGTTGAGTCTGATAAAGTTTCTGATACTGATGCTGCAACATTGTCATATGACATTTCTCAAAGAATACAAACAGAAATGACTTATCCTGGACAGGTTAAGATTACTGTTATTAGAGAAACTAGAGCAGTAAATATTGCTAAATAAATTTCAGAAAATGCTTTAGGCAATATGCTGTAAGCTAATAGAAAATAAAAAAAAGTTCCTTTTTTAAGGAGCTTTTTTTATGCACTAAAATTGAGTACATTTGCACCCGCATAAAAATATGCTTTAAGCTTTAGGCTATAAGCATTGTGCTAAAATAGATTATAAATTTTTCAGAGCATAAAGCGTATAGCTTATTGCCTAAAGCAAAAATAAAGAATATGAAGTGTGGTATTGTAGGATTGCCTAACGTTGGAAAATCAACATTATTTAACTGTCTTTCGAATGCAAAAGCGCAATCGGCAAACTTTCCATTTTGTACTATTGAACCTAATGTGGGGGTAGTTACTGTTCCAGATGTACGTATTGCAAAGCTTTCGGAATTTGTAAACCCTGAAAGAGTTCAACCAGCTACTGTTGATATTGTTGATATTGCAGGGTTAGTAAAAGGAGCTTCAAAAGGAGAAGGTCTTGGAAATCAATTTTTGGCAAATATCCGTGAGACTAATGCTATACTTCACGTATTGAGATGCTTTGAAGATGAAAATATAACTCATGTTGAAGAAACTATCGATCCTGTTAGGGATAAAGATACAATAGACATGGAGTTGCAATTAAAAGATCTTGAAACTGTTGAAAAACGTTTAGAAAAGGAAAAAAAGATTGCAAAAACAGGAAATAAGGATGCTAAGAAATATGTAGAAGTTCTTGAAGTTTTTAAAGATGCTTTAGGTAATGGAATTTCTGCGAGGGCTGTTGAAGTTGATAACCGTGAATTAATTACATCTATGCAGTTGCTTACAGATAAGCCTGTGTTATACGTTTGTAATGTTGATGAAGCATCAGCAAAAGATGGGAATAAATTTGTAGATCAAGTTAGAGAAGCTATAAAAGGCGAAGACGCTGAGATAATTATTCTAGCCGCAGCTATTGAAGCTGATATTGCAGAACTTGAAGAGTATGATGAAAAACAAATGTTCCTAGAGGAAATTGGGTTAACAGAGCCAGGCGTTTCTCGTTTAATTCAAAAAGCATATTCTTTATTAAAGCTTCAAACATATTTTACGGCAGGTGTAAAAGAAGTAAGAGCGTGGACTATACCAGTAGGAGCTACAGGTCCACAAGCAGCTGGAGTTATCCATACTGATTTTGAAAAAGGATTTATCCGTGCAGAAGTTATCGCTTATGATGATTATGTTGAGTATGGCTCAGAATCAAAATGTAGAGATGCAGGAAAATTGAGAGTAGAAGGGAAACAATATGTTGTTAAGGATGGTGATGTAATGCACTTCTTATTTAATGTGTAATAATAAATTTGCATTAAGCTGTATGCAATAGGTTTTAGGCAATATATTATAATATTATATCCCTATAAGATTAACATAATCTTATAGGGATATTTTTATTTAAAAATCATACAATGATGGAAAAAAAACAATTTAATAGCTACACAACTCAACAAATAAACACTATTAACAAGCCTGTTAATAAAAGTTTTCCTCCATTGTTATTTTACTTATATTTTGTAATATATTTAAAAACTATTTTTCAGACAACCCTATTGTATTACTATAGTTGATATTCAGATTATTGCAACTATTTGATAATTCAATACTAAAAATAATCAGATTCAGAATGGCTGCAGCTACTTATACAGAAGACAATATTAAATCCTTAGATTGGAAAGAGCACATTAGAATGCGCCCTGGAATGTATATTGGTAAGCTCGGTGATGGATCTTCTCCTGATGATGGTATTTATATTTTATTGAAAGAAATTTTAGATAACTCTATTGACGAATTTGTTATGGGAGTTGGTAAAACAATAGAAATTTCAATAAAGGATAATCAAGTAACTATTCGCGATTACGGTAGAGGTATTCCATTAGGTAAAGTTAATGCATGTGTATCACAAATTAATACTGGAGGAAAATACGATAGTAGGGCATTTAAAAAATCGGTAGGATTAAATGGTGTAGGTACAAAAGCTGTAAATGCATTATCTAAGTATTTCAGGGTTCAATCAATTAGAGATGGTCAAACAAAAGTTTCAGAATTCTCTGTTGGTAATCAAACTTCTGATGATGATATATTAAGCTCGGGCCTAAGAAAAGGGACAAAGGTTACTTTTTCGCCAGATGAAAGTATTTTTCCAAATTACCATTTCAGAACTGAGTATGTAGAGCGCATGGTTTGGAATTATGTATATCTAAATCCCGGTTTGACAATATTATATAATGGTGAGAAGTATTATTCAGAAAATGGTTTAAAAGATTTACTGAATGATAATATAACTAATCCAATTATATATCCAATAATACATATCAAAGCTGAAGATATTGAATTGGCAATGACACATTCGCAAACTCAGTATAACGAAGAGTATTATTCGTTTGTAAATGGTCAGCATACAACTCAAGGTGGAACTCATCAAACCGCATTTAGAGAAGCAGTAGTAAAAACGATTAGAGAGTTTTTTAATAAAAATTTTGATGCTTCTGATGTTAGGAAATCAATTATTGCAGCTTTCAGTATTAAAGTAATGGAACCAATATTTGAATCGCAGACAAAAACAAAATTAGGTTCGGTTGATATGGGACCTGATATGCAAACGATAAGAACTTTTGTAAACGATTTTATCAAAACAAGGTTAGATAATTTTTTACATAAAAATCCATTAATAGCTGAAGCATTGCAACGTAAAATATTGCAAGCTGAAAGAGAGAGAAAAGAATTATCGGGTATTAAAAAGTTAGCACGTGATAGAGCAAAAAAATCAAGTGTTCACAATAAGAAATTGAGAGATTGTAGAGTTCATTATGGTGATCAAAAAGCTGAAAGACAATTAGAAAGTACAATTTTTATTACTGAGGGAGATTCTGCAAGTGGTTCTATTACCAAATCTAGAGATGTAAATACTCAGGCTGTATTTTCACTAAAAGGTAAGCCATTAAATAGTTATGGTTTAACAAAAAAGATAGTTTACGAAAACGAAGAGTTCAACTTGTTACAAGCAGCTCTGAATATTGAAGATGGAATAGATGGACTTAGGTATAATAATATTGTAATAGCTACCGATGCCGATGTTGATGGTATGCACATTAGATTATTATTGATTACTTTTTTTCTTCAATTTTTCCCTGAGCTTATAAAAGAAGGTCATCTTTATATTTTAGAAACTCCACTTTTTAGAGTTAGAAATAAAAAGGATACATATTATTGTTATTCTGAAGAAGAGAAAAAAGCAGCAATAACAAAACTAAAACATAAAATTGAGATAACACGATTTAAAGGGTTGGGAGAAATTTCGCCTGATGAATTTAAATATTTTATAGGAAACGATATTAGACTTGATCCAGTGATGTTGGATAAAGAGACTACTATTGATGATTTGTTAAAATTCTATATGGGTAAAAACACCCAGGAGAGGCAACAATTTATTATAGAAAATTTAAAAGTAGAAAAAGACATAGTAGAGAAAGAGAAATCTGACGTATAGTGTAATTATTTTAAGCATAAAGTAGGTATTTTTATTTGACTTTTATATATTGGTGTCTCAAACCCAAAGTCGAATAGATATATGAAAATTAGTAATAAAAGAGCAAAAAGCCAGTTTTTATTAATATATGTTGTATTAATATTATTTTTTGTACTAAATATTATTGATGATAATGTCACCGGTACATTAGGTAATTCATTATCAAACAAATATTTAATATTACTATTCATAATAACTTCCTTCTTATTGTTATGGCGGGGTTTACCACTATTTAAATATGACAGCGATGGCGAAGTATTGATAGTGAAAGCTTCAGAGCCAATTTTGATTTCTCATTTTTTCGGGAATAAATTTTTTGCAGAGTTTCCAAAATTTAAACTTGGCGGCTATAAGATAAAAAATGGAATTTTCAGAAAAACTCTTTATTTGTATTTAAAAGGAGCTGAAAAGGGCAAAGCTCTTAAAGTTTCAATTAGTTACCTCAATAAAAAAGAGATTACATTATTACATGCATCATTAAAAAAGGTGTTGAGAAAAAATAAAAAGGAAGTAATAAATGAACGACCAATACGAGGAAGGGTTACAGCCTGATGAAAGCTTAAATGGAAGTAGCGATAATCAGCAAGACTTACAAGATCAGCAACAAGATCATCAAGAAATCCATGTAAGAAAAATTTCTGGGATGTATGAGGATTGGTTTCTTGATTACGCATCATACGTAATTTTAGAAAGGGCAATTCCTGATATGTTTGATGGGTTCAAGCCTGTACAGCGTAGAATAATGCATTCGCTTAAAGAGCTTGATGATGGTAGGTATAATAAAGTTGCCAATCTTGTAGGTAATACAATGAAGTATCACCCTCACGGAGATGCATCTATTGGTGATGCATTAGTTCAACTTGGGCAAAAAGAAATTCTTATTGATACTCAAGGTAACTGGGGAAATATACTTACAGGCGATAGAGCAGCAGCACCTCGTTATATTGAGGCTCGTTTGTCAAAGTTTGCTCTAGAAGTTATCTTTAATCCTAAAATTACTAAATGGCAGGCTTCTTACGATGGTCGTAATGATGAGCCGGTACATCTTCCAGTAAAATTTCCATTACTACTTACACAAGGAGTTGAAGGTATAGCGGTAGGTTTATCTACCAAAATAATGCCTCATAACTTTAATGAATTGATAGATGCTTCAATAAACCATTTAAGAGGAAAAAAGGTAGAGTTTTATCCTGATTTTTTAACAGGTGGTATTGCTGATTTCTCTAATTACCAAGATGGAATACGTGGAGGTAAGGTTAGGGTTAGAAGTAGAATTGTTATTGAAGATAAAAGAACCTTAAAAATTGTTGAAATTCCGTTTGGAACAACAACCTCATCATTGATTGATTCTATTCTGAAAGCCAATGATAAGGGTAAGATTAAAATAAAGAAGATAGAGGATAATACAGCTTCTAATGTTGAGATATTAATTCATCTTCCTCCAAATTTATCTCCTGATAAAACTATTGATGCCTTGTTTGCATTTACTGATTGTGAAGTTTTAATTTCTCCACTATGTTGTGTTATCGAAAACGAAAAACCTGTTTTTGTTGGCGTAACTGAAATACTTAGAAATTCAACAGATAATTCAGTTGACTTGTTGAAAAAGGAGCTGGAAATTCAATTGCACGAATTGAAAGAACAGTGGCATATGTCATCATTAGAGAGAATTTTTATTGAAAATAGAATTTATCTTGATATTGAAAATGAGGAGACATGGGAAGGTGTAATTTCAGCTATTCATAAAGGTTTAGTTCCTCATGTTAAAAATTTAGTAAGAGATGTTACTGATGATGATGTTGTAAGGCTTACTGATATAAAAATTAAAAGAATTTCAAAATTTGATCTATCAAAAGCTCAATTATATATAGATTCATTAGAAGAACGAATCGCTAAAATAGAATATAGCTTAGCTAATTTAATTGATTTTGCTATTAACTATTTCAAGAATTTAAAGAAAAAGTACGGAAAAGATAAGGCCAGAAAAACTGAAATCAGATTATTTGATGATATTGTGGCTTCAAAAGTTGTTATCAGAAATGAGAAGCTATATGTAAACCGTAAAGATGGTTTTGTAGGTACATCTCTAAAAAAGGACGAGCTTGTAGATGAGTGTTCTGATATTGACGATGTAATAGTTTTCAGGAAAAATGGTTCTATGGTAGTTTCTAAAGTATCATCAAAAGCATTTTTTGGAAAAGATATTATTCATATTGCTGTATTCAAAAAAGGAGATAAACGTACAGTTTATAACATGATTTATCTTGAGGGTAAATCTGGTTTTACCTACATGAAAAGGTTTAATGTTACTTCAATTACTCGTGATAAGGAGTATGATTTAACAACAGAATCAAAAGGAAGTAAGTTGCTTTATTTTACTGCCAATTTAAATGGTGAGGCAGAAGTAGTTAGTATAAATTTAAAAGTTCAGCAGAAAGTTAAAAAGCTTAAGTTTGATATAGATTTTGCTGATTTGGCTGTAAAAGGCAGAGGAGTAAAGGGTAATCAAGTTACTAAACTTCCTATACGTAAGATAGAGTTGAAGGAAAAAGGTATTTCTACCTTGGCTGCACGTGAAATATGGTATGATGATGCTGTAAAGCGCCTTAATGTTGAAGGAAGAGGAAGGCTTTTAGGAGAATTTTTAGGGGAAGATAAGCTTATGGTAATTACAAAACGTGGTACTATAAAACTTATAAACTTCGAATTAGGTACTCACTTTGATGACGAAATGTTTATCCTTCAAAAATGGGATAAAAACCTGCCAATAACTGCAATATATTACGAAGGAGAAAAGAAACGTTACTTCATGAAACGTTTTGAATTTGATAGATTTGATAAAGAAGAAAGTTTTATTAGCGATAGTAAAGGTAGTTTCTTGTTGAGGATAGTACTTGATTACAGACCTGTAATTGAAGTTGAATTTGCTAAAATTAGGGGCAAAGATAAATTAGGTAATAGAGTAATAAATGTTGAAGAGTATACAAGTGTAAAAGGTTATAAAGCTTTAGGTAGACATTTAACCGATACCAAAATAAAGAAAATTGATATTAAAGAAGCGTTGCCATATGTCCCTCTAGAAATAGAAGAAAATGATGACGATGATAATAATCAGATTACACTTGAGTTGTAAATTGGCTCTTTAAACATTAGATTAAGAAATGTTATCATATCTTAAATCTAATGCTTAACATATTTATACTCTAATTTTTTCATTAACTTTATAGCTTGAAAATGTTTCTTATAAGAACATAAAATCAACTAAGCATGCGTCTAATTTATATTATAATATTACTATTTAGTTTTTCTTCAATTCATTCGCAAGATGATTTGAATATTACTCTTCAAGGTAAGTTTGAATATCCTGATACAGATTTAAATGATATATGGGGATATACTGATAATGATAAGGAATATGCCTTAGTTGGTACTTATGATGGTTTGTCTATAGTTGATGTCACAAATCCTAAAAATCCTTTTGAAGTTAATTATGTAAAAACCGTCAATTCGGTTTGGAAAGACATAAAAACTTATAGTCATTATGCATATATCACCCATGGAATTTATTCATCAGGACAGAAGGCACAAGGTTTACTTATTGTTGATTTGAATACTGTCAATAATACTGAAATGACTACTTGGACTTATAAAATTGATAATGTTTACGAAACAGCTCATAATATTTTTATAGATGAAAATGGATTTGCTTATATCTTTGGAGTAAACGAAATAGGAGGGGCTTTAATATTAGATTTGAATGATGACCCAACTTCACCTGAATTTTTGAGTTATTACAAAAGTCATTATTTACACGATGGTTATGTTAAGGATAATAAACTTTATGGTTGTGCCGATAAAAATGGATATTTTGTAATCATTGATGTTGCTGATAAATTCAATCCAAAAGATATAGTTACTAGCGAAACTCCTAACCGAACAACTCACAACGCATGGTTGTCTGATAATTCTAAAACATTATTCACAACTGACGAAAGAAAATCTGCCTACATAACATCATTTGATGTTTCTAACCCTGATAATATTACTCAATTAGACATGGTTAGGTCTAAGTATTCTGAACAATCAATACCTCATAATACTATTGTAAAAGGCGATTTCTTAATTTCATCGTATTATGCTCAAGGAATACAAATTGTAGATGCAACTTACCCTGATAATTTGGTTGAAGTTGGTAGATATGATACTACGCCAAATGACAAAGCTGAGTTTAATGGTGCTTGGGGAGTTTACCCTTATTTACCTTCTGGGAATATTCTAGTTTCGGATACAGAAACAGGTTTGCATATATTAAAACCAGATTATACAAAGGCTGCTTATATTAATGGAATAATTAAAGATATTTCTACGAATGGTACAATTTATAATGCCGAGATAGAAAT
>LGVF01057593.1_pt1 | contig 64907 bp, 65 predicted proteins | sample 469901 | NCBI WGS metagenome assembly LGVF01 (sample SAMN03893561, study PRJNA290197) | marine sediment metagenome | material: sediment; isolation source: combined push core samples #3730, #5133, and #5579 collected at Hydrate Ridge | place: Pacific Ocean: Hydrate Ridge
TTATTCATCACCTCTCGTTTTAAGTATACAAAAAAAGAACCTATATAAATAGCTCCCTTTTTCCAAAGTGTCTATTCTATAGGTTCCATTTTATATTGAGAGTCCTTATTTTTATTTCTTATTCTATTACATGGATATATCTTATTAATGTAGCAATAATTCCTGAGGAATAGTTGCTGAATACTGTATTTCATAAGTTCCTATCGTTGTTGTATCTACTGTACCTTTAACTGTTAATACTTCTCCAGAGTTGTCGGTTACTGTTGCTCCCGCATCTACCCATGTATTATTTTAACATATCACATAGTAAAAGGCATTAACGAAGTGAATAATGCCTATTAATTATTTATAGTGGCTACTTCAGAGGTATCATATCAAGGAAAAGTACCAAATATTTAATATCCTGTAACCTAAAACACGATTTTATCTATGAAATACTTGCTGTTTTCCTAGGAGTCTTGAAAAAGATACTTACTCCTAATAATATGTTTTAGAACAAAAATCCCTCTATCTAGATATCTACGTTTTTTTATTGAAAAAGATGGATTTGATTTCAATTTAAGATTATGTTTTAATGCTACCAACGGTTCAATCCAAACCGGTTCAAAATCCCATTCAAGTTCATATTTATCAAGTGTTTGACATTCCTCACATATACTTTCACATAAGAAATAATGTGATTTCATATTAAATGCCTTATTCAATTCATACTTGTCATCAAAATACTCCTCAACAATACCCATGTACTCAATTACATTGACTCTATAACCTGACTCCTCAAGAGTCTCTCTAATACATGCTGATTCTAAAGACTCTTCTGCTTCAACACCACCACCAGGGAAAGAATAAGCATCATCATCTTTATTATGTACCATAAGAACTTTTAAACCTTTTATACATACAGACCTTGACGCTACTCTAGCATCAACTGCACTATTTAATCTTTTTGTTTTATCAACTTTCTCATAAAACTTCATTTTTATCAGACCTCAATTCAATGTAATATAATAGTTATATCAAGCATGCCTCAGACAATCCCTCCAAAAAAAACAACCCTCACAAGGACTGTTCATTTTTCTCCCTTGGCTTCTTATTTATAGTATACCACACAGTATTATAAATAACAGGTCTTGTAAGAACCAAAAGAAAAAGCCCAATAGGGCTTTGTTATGCTGTTTATATCGTTAGTTGTAACTATTTGTGATACGGCTCAGTATATCGCACTTAGGGGAAAAATAACTTATATATTATCTATATCTGTAATGTTTGGAAATTGATTTTCTTTGAATATTTCCTTTTCAATAATCTCCCACTTTTCTTCTATATCATCCTTTATCTTGTTTATAATAGCCAGCAAATCAATTAAGAGAGTCTTCTTGATAATTATTTCTTCACCAACATCATTCCTGTTATTTCGATGTACTAAATCATGTCTTAGTTGTATATTTGTCATCAAAAAAGTTTTGATATCAATATTAGCATTTAATACCATATTATACATATTCTCTACCGTATAAAATTTATGAAATATCATATCCTCAATATATTTCCTAAGTTTAGTTTCTAAATTGACACTCATAAACTCCTTTAAGGTATATTTTTTTTCATCTGAAAAAGAGAAGTTAGTTAGTAAAACATCACTTCCTTTATCATAAAATGATACAATATATATTAATTTTTCCTTCAAGTAACCTTCTATCGCTGAATAACAGCCTATGAATGCAAATCTATATAGCGTATCTTTTAATTGGGGATTTTCATCCGCTAGTTCAATTAATTTTTCTATCTCTTCCAAATTATATTCCAAATTCTCTTCGGGAAGTAAATGTATGAATTCATCATCATTATACATTTCCTCGCTTCCAGTTATAAAAATATTCTCATCATCAATATCATCAAAAATAATTGTTTTTTGAGCAATGTCCGACATACCCGTTATACAAATATACTTACCACATTTTTCACATTCATAAGAATAATCTACAAATGTGGTCATATCACTTGTTTTTTCAGCAGTATAGTCAACCTCTGAGAATTCCAACTCTTGAGAAAATACTTCTTTACATTTCTGGCATACAATATCAAATGACACACTTTTTATTAAATTACTAAAATACCTTTCGCTATCCATTAGACCATCTCCCTATCAATTATTATATATTTGAGTAACTATTATTATTATATCACTTTCAAACTCATAAATGATTTACTTTTATGAAAAAAAAGATTTCAAATAGAAATCTTTTTATTCATTTTCAATTCTTAGTAATTTATCATTTGTAGCTAATTCTAATACAATATTATCATCTTTTTGTAATTTACTAGGCAATTTATCCTTAAGAATTGAGATTACAAGCTGTAAATCTTTGTCTACCAGGTAGTTTGCAGTATTAATCAATTGATTATCATGCATAAGTTCCTTTTTATCGTTTAATAAAAACTTTAGAGTGTCTATTTCTTCATTTTCAGCATAAAGAGTGTAAGCTATATCAAAACAAAGAACTTCTCCTTGCTTTTTACCTGAGCTAAAATTAGTATTAAATGCAGTAAATTGGTAATACTTATCCCCTATCTTGCTCTCTCTAATTTCATAACTCAAAGCATATTTTTCACCATAAAGTTCTTTGGATACACTAGAAAAGAATTTGTTGAACTCTGTAACTTTATTTTTAACAAGTATTTCGTAATCATCTGAAAACAAAAAAGTTTCTATATCATGTAATTCTCCCTTTAATTCTTCTATTAATTCTTCCGATTCATTAATCTGAGAAATTCGTAACTCATGTTCTCCCAAAACCCTGTACTTATCGTTGATTTCTTTTAATATATCTTCTAAATCTTTGAATGTATCTGATCTAGTAACTTTTTTAGAAAGATCCTTTTCCTCTTTAGACAATCCGGTAATAACATTTACTAAATGAGCTTTACTCTCTTTTAGTAATGGTAAGTCTTTCCTTACGAATTTATTCCTCTCATCAATCATATTATTGTGAAACTCAACAAGTTCCTCAAAAGTCTTATGAGTATCGGGGTTAAAAACTTTAAATTGAGAATAAATTTGCTTTAAGAAATTGGTATCAATGTCAGACTTAGCATTACTTAAATCTCTAGTTGTTTCCTCTATTAATTGTATTTTCATCTCAATATTGCTTAACTCACTTGAACGGTTTCCAATCTTAAAAGATAATCTATTTAATGCTTCAAAGTCCTCATTTAAGCTTTCATTAATATTTAAACTTCTTTTCCTTTTTTCTAATATTTTAATCTCATCAATTAAGTAATTATGTGCAATTTCATATTCAGATTTAGTACGATTATTCAATATTCTTTTTAACATTTGAGTTTCTTTTTTTAGACAATCTGTAATATTCTTTTTATTCTCTGATTGGTCATAATTACATCCCAATAGCTCAAGATACAGTGTCTCATACTCTAAATCTGTAGTATATTTATCAAGATGTTTAATAGTGTTAAAAATACTACTTTGCTTATATCTTATATTATGTGCAATTAATTGTCGAAAAGTAGGCTTGGTTCTTCCGACTTTAGGAAACAATAGTGTTTTAAGTTTTTCCTCAAAGTCCTTCTTTAAAATATTTTCACCATTAATCCTATTAATCATTTTTTTACCTCTTAGTAGGTTCCTTTCAATAGTAACTGTATTAGCATCTAGAGAAGAATTATTGCAAAGGATTAATTTAAATAATGTTTCTTTCTTAGTCAAATGGTCTTTCACCAAATGATATATATTTTTTTGATTTTCCTCATCTGTGTAAATATGTTTAGGGTTTGCATCTAGACAAAAATCTATAATCTTCAAAACAGTAGTCTTTCCTACATTGTTTCCAGTTTCATTTAGTTCATTGACGGGTGTATTATCAACAATGAAATTTAAACCTATTTGAAAATCAATTTTTCTTATCAACTTGTCATCGTTATATATCTCCAGGTTCTTTAAATACATATCTCAAGGCCCCCTTCAATTCTTATTTTAATAATACCTAAAAGGTATAGATAATCAATACATAAAATGTATAAGTTAAAACTTATTTTACCAGTTAAATTATAAGCATAGTATGATTGAACATAATCCATAGCAAGTATGTCTGGATTTTCCCATATATTTTCTAACAAAAGAGAAGTTGCATAATAAATAGAATGTTCTGGTTTTATATTATCAGGCATTAACACTCGCATCATCTCCTATCTTGTTTGGATTCTCAAATATTTTACACCTAATAAATGCATCTACAGTAAGTATTGTTACATACAAATCTAAATCTTCAATTGCAAGATTTGGATTAATTAAGTATAATTTTTCCACTATTGATTCAGTAATTTTGGTAAACAAATCGTCCGGATTCTCACATGAATCCATAAGTTTTAAATATGTTTTTTGGAACAAAAACAATATAGAATATCTGATATTATTTCCTTGTTTTTCAAGTTCTAAATACTTATTATTTATTCTATTCCCAAAATACTTAAACTCATCAATTATTCTTTTTGTAGCGTTTGACAACACATTAAAATCAATTTTTTTATCAATTTCAAATTCAGTTGTATTAAACATCGCATCATTATCATTTATAACTAGGGGTTCCTTGGATAGCAAAAGGATAATTTCACTTGTATAACTACCCATATTATTAATATTAAAACTTAGTATATTTCCTAATTCAAGTTCAACAAGATTATGTATGATGATCAGTTTCCTAATATCTAAAGAAATAATATGATTCATAATCTTTGTATAATCTAAAATATTAGAATTCTTATTAAAAATAATTCCTGCTTTAGTGTTATATTTATGTCTTTTTAAATGATTAGCATCAGCTTTTGCAATTGGCGAAAAATAGAACTCATAACCAACATATTTATTATCAACATTATCGAGTGAATCTTGTAATTTTTTTTTAGTACATGTAGAAGAAACTTGGTATATCTTTTTATTTTTATCATCAATCAGATCAATCGCCTTAGTATTTTGACTCAAGAAATTAGCATTTACTATAGCTAAATCAAAAAGTTCATTATAAAAATGAACTAGAAAGTTCTCCATGTGTATATTTTTACTTGTAAGATTCAATCTGTTATTTGTCCTAATTCTATGAGCTAAAATCGCTAATAATTCATCGATTTTATTATAGTAATTTTCTCTATTCATTTTGACCTCCCGTAAACCCCTTTACATTTATTAAAATTATACAATAAATCTAGCAAAAATGTTAGTTATTTTAAGAAAAACTCGGGCTACTCACCTATTAAATCAGTAATTAATACTCTACTATCCACATCTTCACTCCTCTTCTCCATAAGATTATCATTCCAAATCCTGATAACTTTTATTTGAGATAGATACTGAAGTCCTTTTGCTATACGAGAAAACTTATATATCTCAGTTTTTACAGAGTGAATTGTACTTTTTGATATCAGTTGGTGTTCATTCGGTACCATATCAAATTTAGATAAGTCTTTCCCTGACTCTAATAATTTTTGATACTTATTGTATAATCCTATATTTCTGAAACGTAGCAAACTAGCTATGTTCTTATACACATACTTATCATTAATGCTAGTTGCGTAATAAGGAGTTACTTTTCCATCAAAAGGATTCAAGTATAAATGATTTAAAGAATCAATGTCTACAATAAATCCATGGATTCTACCACTTCCACCAAATGATCTAACAAGTGTGGAAACCTCTTGAAGTGAACTATCAAATATATCCAAGAAGTCTTGCACAGCATTAGTGTAGACATCTAGTTTCTCATAATAATACTCTAATTCTCTTTGAGGTTTTAATTTTACTGGTGATCCACCATTCAATATACATAAACTTCCAGTTTTTATATATTTCTGAATAAAGCAATATATCTCATTCTTTTTCAGCATATATATCTTTGTACCTTTTCTTGAGTAACTAACACCCGATCCCTTACCACTATAAAAATCCTGGAACTCTTCCTTTGAAATCTCATAAATCCCATCTTTATAATCTGTAAATATATCGTAAATTCCTGAACAGTAAAGATGTTTAAATCCTAAACTCTTTTTATAGTACCCTATTTGATTATCTGCGTACACTGTTTTCTCAGCAGTGTTTACGAACTTATTTTGGTGAGTATGACCATTAACATATATCCAGTTTTTACAATACTCATCTTTGGACCAATTCTCCTTTGGAGTATGCGTTAAAACAATAACCTGATAATCATCTAATGCTGTTTTACACTTGTTATAGATGCTTTCAAATCGTTTAGTTTGTATAATATCATTATCTAAATCTGTAATTGCTTCTCGGTATAGACCCTTCAAAGCGTTATATTGTGCTGCATATCCTGTAAAAGCGATTCCTCCTAATATTGTAAGTCGACTAGATTTAACAAATTCACGAAGTTCTTCTTTCGACATTTTAAGAATCTCATTTTCGTCAAGCCTATAAACATCATAAAGCGGGTTAAAGTTACCACTATACTTATATACAACAAGTTCATTTTGGATCATATGAATATTTAGTTTATTGAGCAATCCTTTATATTTCTTAATAACACTATCTACCTTTTGACTTGAAGTATTTGCTTTCTCAGTTAAAGTTATATCCCATAGTTCATGGTTTCCTAAGACAATAAAAATATTCGCATTCGGTAATAAACTTCTAAGTTCCTCATAAAACACTTTTGAAAAAGTAAAATTATAAGTTAAGTCTCCTGAAATAAAAATATAAGGTCTAATAAACTCACTTAAATCACTAAATTCACTTATCATTTCCTTCACAAGACTCTTTATATACTTTGTTATCTCTAATTTTGATGCAAAAACTGGAAATTTCTTCAATATCTTATGATCTAGATGAATGTCACTTATATAGTATATCTTAAATACTCCATGATCATAACTAAGAAGATTTCTATTTATACTTAATTCATTTTTTGTATTTTCAACAAAAGTCAGAGGATTTATTTGCTCTGCTAGATGTGTTTGGTTTTTTACATTATCAATATAATACTTATTACTTACATTTCCCATAGTTAGTAAATCCTCCAAATCTTTTCATTCGCATAATAAATTTCTCTAAATACACCTGCATTGTCAAACTTTAAGTAACCTTTCAAAATTTGGTACTTAACAGCTTTTTGATTAACTTGGACATATTGTAATCCTGGACTTCCATTATCAACTCTTACTACATAAATTACGTCTTTCTCCTTGTTTTCATCTAGTAACTGATATATTGATTTTGGTTCTTCAGTCAAAATGTTTGGATTTAAATTTTCTATTGTTTCTTTCTCGTTCACTTCAACGGTGTCATAATCTTTTAATAAATCATTTTTGTGAGCATCCACATAATTTGATTCTGCCTTTCTATTTAAGATGAAACGTACAATCAGTATTCCTAGAGTTACAATGAAAATTATCACATAAACCCATAACGGGAATGATAGTAACCAAGTGATAATCTTAATTATCATTAAATATATCGATACAAAAATAAAAACTAGAAAAATAAATATCCCCATTCTAGCCCTACCTGCATCCGCTCTAGATGTTATTAATCCTGTACCTAAAAGACTTCCTACAAGAGAGTATGCAATTACTCCAGATGCAGAAAATATTACTTGAATAACTAGCTCATCAAGAATAGCTAAACCTGATAAAGTCATGCTTCCAACTATAATTCCTAATATCCACTTATTTTCTTCAAACATAGAATGTACCGATCCTTTCAATTAACTTAAAAGAAATACTATCAAAAAGATTAACTCAATACCATAAAATAAGTATATTACAGGTCTTGTTAGCCCATAAAACAGGCCTGTTTTTTTAACTATATATCCTTTTGGTTTATCTTCTTGTCTATGAAACTCCATACTAAAATCTATATCGCTATCATCTTTAATACTATTAACTGCTTTATAGAGATTTCTATATGATTTTTCTAGATTCAGGTAATACCAATCTAAGAACATAAAGCCTAATGTAAATGCAATTGTTACAATCAAGATGTTTTCCTCACTAATATCTGATTGTAATCCATATGCTATAAATGCAGTAAGTAAAGTTATATTCCATGACTTTATTGTGAAGCTATTCTTCGAAAATCTACCTATTACTTCCTGTATCATATTTAAATGTGTAATTTTATTCGTATTATCTTTATTATCACTCATAGTTATCCTCCTATATCCAAGTTGTTATATCAAACAAATGTGTCATAGTTTGTGATTTAGTATATGCTGTATCTATTATCTCGTTTAGATCATTACAAAACTCATTCCACCTGTACATTGATATATAAGATCCAAATTCTTTGCTTGTCGTTTCATGTCTAGATTCGTCTGTTGCATTAAACATATTTCTTCCAATTATACCAGGTAACCTTGAAGTATGTATGGTATTACCTTCATCTGTTTTAGTAATTGCATAATCATAACTTCCATTTTGATCTGGAATTACAATAGCTACAACACCATTGCGTGAACTATTTCTATTTGCTCTATTAATAACTCTTAATGAGTAACTTACTTCCCAAGGTATCCAATCACTATCTAGAATACTTGGTGAAATTAATATTACAGTTACATGAGTACTATATATTTTATCACTTAGAAGACTTCCTATAGCGGCATCATCAAGCAATGAAATATCTTTAGACTTATTAGTTTCTCCTAAGTACTTATATGAACCATTCTCAAGTTTTTTTATAAGTTTGTCTCTATATCTATTACCTTCGGGATATTTGTATGATATAAATATTCTTTTATCCATTTAATTCACCTACCTAGTTCTGTTTCTTTAAATACTCAAAAGGATATTTCCTTTTGATATTTTCAAAAATGCCATTGGCTGGTCTATATCTAGGGTATAGATCACAAAAATATTTTAGATTACTTTCAAATTTATCTTCATTCATTAGTCCTCTAGACATTAAATACATAAATGCTATACTTGGGGCTCTTGACTCCCCTTGATTACAATGAATAAAAACTTTTTTACCGTTAGCTAAAGATCTATCAATGAAATTCATAGTTAATTTCAGCATTTCCTCTGGAAAAAAATCCCACTGGCTACTACTTGGAAAATCAATAATGCATAATGAAGCTTGATTGTCATCTTCATAATAGTATCTGTCAGGCGGACATTTTCTTCCTGTATACCCTACTAAGTCTTTATGAAATGGATCTTTAGCAGCATGCACAATATTGAAGTCATCATTAATGGAATTCAAATCGTATTGGCTACCAACATAAATCTTCCCTGCATAAACATTAATCATAATTTTCCTCCTAATAAAAAGTCCTCAAAAGAGGACCTCTAATTTTTCCCCTTTTGCTTTTCCTTTATTATACCATAAGTTTGCATGTGGAACGAATATGCAATAGTTATGATAGCTCCATATAACTAGTCCTTGTTATTTTTTACATCACTTCAAATAATCTATACTGAGTTTATAATTAACTGAAGATATCATAAACACATATATTAGCATCCATAAGATTTATCCTCTAGCTCATAAAAAAGTAATTTTCAAATCACTTCTTTTTTTAGAATAATAATCACAACTTTCTAGCTAGTCTTTATATCTTAGTAACATATACTTTACCAATAATACTAAGTTCAACACCTGTCATGAGTTATTATAATCCTGTTCTTTCATCCATACTCTTACCTGAAATTCCACCATCTTTATATACATTGATTTAACATACTTAATATTTCCTCCTATTTTCATATTGTTTTTTCTTCATACTCTTTTCTCCAAATTGATATTCAAAGTTATCACTATTAAAATCAACCACATTAACACTTTCAGTTACAATAACTGTTTTATCCTTGGTATAGGTTTCTGTCTTTCTAGAAGCGTTTAATAGTTGATTCTGATGACCTTTTTGATATCGTACACGGTTATCAAAAGCAAATGGCTTTGTGATACTAGGAACATGATTATTGTGAGTATTATGTTTCTTTGGATAATACTTTTTCTTCTCCATGGAGTCTCCTTTCTAATTGTATAAAAAAGACCAATAACCGAAGTTATTGATCTATATATTTATTACTTATTCTTTATGGACATGTCTATAATATATAATTGAATATCTCTACATTTCAATCAATACCTCTACTATATAAGTTCTATGTAATTGTATTTTAATAAGTTTGAAAAGAAAAATGAAAATACTTATCATTATATATAATTAATGTGATACTACTTATACTTAATCAAATCATCAAAATAGTAATCCATTGTATTTAATTGATACTCCTCAATATTATGTTTGCTACAAAACTTGTGAATCTTATCAATATCTGAAGTGTTAAAATACGAAAAATACCAATTAACAGTATCATGAACATTATCTAAAAAGTACTGGAAATAGTAATCATCCACTGAACTAAGAGAATGACCCAGAACATATATATTTTGTACATCTTGATACAGGTCAATAAATGTATCTAGTTTTAGACAATGTTTGTATACATCTTTCTCTAAAAATTCTAAATCCTTTTCTGACAACGTTAATTGAAATTCCTTATTAAAATAAACATATGGAATCTGTTCTCCATTATCTATACTTGTCATTTTTTCTCCATGACCAATAAATAGTTCATTATCACTTTGGGTTCCATGTATATGAATTAAATCTTTATCTTCTACTCCAAATGATTTTTCTAATGTATTTGTATAATTAAAACTCACAAAAATTGATTTTTCCAAAAACGACCCTATTTGGTTCTTTGATAATAAATTTACCTCATAAATCCAATTTCTTAAATGTGTAATTAACACATCAAAAATTCTAAACAATTCATCATCTACTATATGATTAAAATAATGATTTACTCTCTCATAATCAATGTAATCAAAACCTGCAAATTCTTCCTCATAACCTTGAACATTTTCACTAACAAGAGCAGCTAATTTACCTAAATTTATATTAGCTAACCCATTTTCAAAATTTGCCCACAACTTTGTTTTATCCAAAGTAATATCTGAGAAAACCTCCTCAAAGTCCACTGCCTCTGTTAATCCACACTCAAATAAGAATTTTCGGAAATCCGAATAATTTGTTGGTAGTCCATGATATAAATCAAATCCATTTCCAGTAACTATAAGATTCATTAGTTATTCCTCACACATGTAATCTTCTCAAAAATCCAAATTATTAGTATAATTGAAGACAAAATTAATAATGGTACATTAATAATATTATATGAACCAAAAATCAAAATTAAAATTGTGGAGTATATAACTAAAGTGAAAATTTCAGTAAAAGATATCATGTTAATTGATAATGAATAACACTCAAAAATATTAAAAGTTGAAAATTCTCTCAACAAAGGTATTTTATTCAGTTCAGCTATTGCAAATTTAATTACTAAAAAAGTTGACAATATCATGATCATATTAACATCTAATTCCAAACTTTCTAGACTGAATTTATCTATTGTTAACCACATAAAATATAGTAAATAAGTCAATAAAGTAAGATTCAACATTGGAGTTGAACCTAAAATAGATTTATTTTTCTTTACTCTTTCCCAATCATGTTTGAGTAATTTTTGTAACTGAACTTTAACTTTCTCAAGTTGTGCAACTCCATCCCTATTTGGATAATTCTTCATTAAGTTCAATTTATTTACATTATTAATCAAATCAGTATCCCTTGTAGGATTTAACCTTAGTATTATAGCACCTTTGAAAGATTGTAATCTATTATAGTCCCAGTCGTCATAAATTATTTGAGTAATATCCTTTAACCAATCTCTAATATATCTTCTCCAGTTTTCCCGTTCTTGTGTTATATATCTGCTTCTATTTTTACCAGATGCTAAAATCACTGTAAATCCACCTGCGATAAATGCTGCAATTATCTCAACCATTTTTTTCTCCCTTTAAAACCCGATTTTATTCAATATTCATACATGTGTTTTCTTTTAAAAAATCCCTAAGTTGTGAATCAACTTTTAATACTTTTTCTTTAATAAATCTATTCCAATACGTTGATACCCAATATTGACAATCTTCTGGAGGATCCATTCCCATTTCTATATGATCTTGATAATCCGGTGAAGCCATATATTGTGGTGCGAAATATAACACAATTGTAAAAAGGTATGAAAATACTTTGTCAAATTCTGTGATAAAATAACTCAAAGTAGATATCGTCTCTTTTTCTAAGTATATGGGATTATGTCTTGTAATATAATACATACCATTACTGTGTGTGAAATTGTTTAAACGTTTATTTAACTTAAACAAATTACTAAATAAATTGACTTTCTTGTCTAATTTTTTTAGTTGTTTATCTTTTAGGAGGAGATTTAGCACCTTTGAACTATATAAGTTTTTCATACTATTATTAACCCAATCATATGCATTTTGAACATGATTATTCCACTTTTCAAGTTTATCAAGTGTATCGTAGTCATCAGATACTATATTTCCCAATCTTAAAAAATATACAAATAATATAAGATCATCTTTTAGCTTCCTAAATAGAGTCATTGCATCAGCCATATTAAGTACTTCAACACATTTTCTAATACTATAAATTGTATTCTTGGAATTGTTGAGAATTATTGATAAATCCATATGTTGTGTTGTCTTTATAGTATTCAGGTACTTTGAGAAAAAAATAAAAATACTATCTTCATCATCAAAAGGAATATCTTTGTATGTTTCTTTAAAAGTTGTAATCAAAACCAAAAAATTATTTACATTCACCAGCATATCTTCAATAAAATCAAAATAGTAGTCTAGTGTTTCAAGTGCAATTTGATACTCAACCTTTTTTGAGTAAAATTTTATTATGTCATTATAATGATTATATAAGCTATTATGATCCATAATATCCCTCCAAACTATAAATATTATATCACAAAAAAAGAACCTATAACAATTAAGTTATAAGCTCCAAAGTTACCATATATGTATTTTGTATTTCCTACTTCATCTATCTTATATAACTGAGAAGACTAATCCCCCTCCCCTTATAATTAGACTAGTATTAGCTGACATATGTTTTTACTATACTGTATTTCACTTTTGTTTTAGATTATGAGTTTCTTCTTTCCTACCTTTATCGGATATATCTAATTACTTAGTCGTGTCCGATTCACAAAGTTTAGGTTCTATACTGTTTTCTCTTCCGCTTTGAGTTATCGAGATCATACTCAGAGTTTAAGTAATTACTTGTTAGTGAGTTGGGAAAGAAAAATGATAAATGCATAATTACACTTCAATACCTTAATGAAATGGTACTAAAGAGAAATTTATTTTTTCCCCTGTGATTTTGTAAAATACTCTCAATGCTTCATTGTATACTCTTTCTTCAGTAACATACTGATCATCAACTAACAATACTACGTTAGCATATTGGACATACTCATAAACAAGAACACCTTTCTCGAATTCAAAATCACTAAAGTCTATTGATAAATTGAACCCAATATCACAATCGGCTAATTCTCTACAATAAGTTAAAGAAGAAACAAATTCATCAATATCAAAAACCTTCTCGTATATAATTACTGAATCCCCATCTGGATATTTATCAACATATACATATATAACTGAACTCACGAAGTTCTCTATTTCAGTATCAGTTAGAAACTGCCCATATTTAAACTGTATATCAATATCATCAGTATTGCTATAGCTACTTTTTAATTCTGATATACTCATGTGAATAGATATTTCCATAGGATCATTTGATGTTCCTATTGGAGTAGAATATTTACATCCAGAAATAATGAATATAGTAAATAATAGTACAATCATTCTTATATATTTCATTTTTTTCTTCCTTTCTATTAAAAACATAATTAACAAGGTGGGATAAATTGTGCTCTAATCCTATATTGAGTGTTTTGAGTCAAATAGTTTTCATTAACTCTTATATAGATTGTTTGTCCAGCTATGAGATAGAGCCTTTTCTTAAAATTGTTCCCTGAACCAGAATTATTATCGTAGGCAAACATACCTGTGGTTAAGTATTCTGCAACAACATCAAAGAAAAATCCTCCATACATATCTAATGTCCCTGTAGAGTAAATATCATAATATCCAGTTTCAGGTACAGTAAATTCATACCAGTGTATTTCTTCATTGTTTATAAATTGATTAGAAACATAAGTATTTACTGGTAAATTAATTGGTTCGGGCAAATATATTGTAAGTGATTCAGAATCATATGGCCCAGTACTTGGAGAATCTATATCTGTAGCTGTGATATTCCATGTAATATAATCCGTTTGGTTTTGCAATATATTTGTCCATTCAATGTCTGATAACTGATATGAAGAAACATTACCCAGAGGTTGTGTAAATATTTCAGTTCCATACTTATTATATAGGTGTAACTCAAATTGATCGTTTTGACTAGCAGTTCCATCTCCACCTTGTTTATCCCAAGCGAATAATGGACTCATGTAGTTAGATGTAGAGACTGGAGTTAAAGGTTTTGCGGCAAACCCATAATAAGTTAAAAGCTTACCAAAATCGTAATTGTATGTTGATGTTAACTCAGTCCAAAAATCATAGAAATTATCTGCCATCCCACTTCCGTCTGCATCATTCAATTTATCAAATATAATAGAATCATTAAAAGCATGCCCATCATGGGCTTCAGTATTTATATCAATTAAATCATATAACAACATCGATATGGCACCTTCTTGACCCTCACCATAAAAGTTCATCGAATATGATTCATAGTTCTTATTATAGTAGTCTTCCCCAACATTGTATACATTTGAATTGTAATCGAGAGACTCAACGCCAAGAGGTGATACAAATTTTTTCATTGATGCCATAGCGTAAAAGTCTGCAAATCCTTCTGTCAGTGCAAGTTTTGATCCATTACTTTTCCCGTAATCGTCAATTAAATCTTGCCCAAAACTATGACTATACTCTGTAAGTATTGCAGGATGAATCATATTATACTTATCGTCTACAAAATGTCCAAATTCGTGTAACAGTGTATCCCATCTATAGTATCTAGCGTTTGTCAATACGATTGTATCAGTAAGAGGAAAATAATATGATGTACTTGAATCCATAGGAAACCATACAGATAATTTACCCCAACTTTGACTTCCATCAACATAATCTAAATATTTAAAGCCACTTATTGCAGCTTGATGTAAATGCATTGCTGATGTTCTATCATGATATTGACCCCATGTGAACTTGATATCCTGAACTACTTCTGCACCATTTGGTACATTACCGAAATAAACAAATTTATGATTATATGCCACGTTAGCTTGTTGTTGTGCTGACTCAAATGGATTGTAAATCGCAAAATCTCCGTTTTCAAATACGACTTTCACATATATATCATATCCATCTTCTCCCCACGCTGTTTCATTTGCGAATGTTGAAGAATAGTCACCATTAGAATTAGTATATAAAGTTTCTAATTTTTTATCAAATATTACCTCAGCATCATATATTTCAATTTTGATACCTTGTGCAGGATGAGAATTTCCATTTTCATCTTCAAATTCAATTTTTCCCTTAACTCTAATACTGTCTCCACTCAATACATTATAGTTCAATTCTTCGTAAACAATGAAATCAGAACCATAAACAAAAGAGTACAAATCATCTTCAGTCATAACACCATCTTCAACCATTTCCTGAAAATAAACGTACTTAGCAGCACTTAGGGATACAGTACTAATATAATCGAAAGATTCTGTAGAATAAATGAATACTCTTATTTCTCCTTCTTTCTTGCTAGATTTGTACTTTAATTTAATTACATTTTCCCCAGTATCTTTAATCTTAAATTTTAATTTGTAATCATCTTTTATTTTTTTAGTTTTCTCAGATTCAATATCTACTTCATCATCTGCATCGACTTTCAATTCAACCTCTTCAAAAATATTAAATACTTCTGTTCTCTTTAACTCTAACTTTACAGAACTACCATGTGGAACTTTCATGTTATAAACATCAAAATGATAGATCTCATTTGAATCAAGATTATAACTTATTCCACCTTCATTATTATCACTGTTTTGATTGGCATATATTGATTCCATTGTTGTAATAGCCAAGAGTAAACAAAGTAAACTAATAATTATAATTTTTTTCATTTTAACTTATCCTCCATATTTTATTTATCAAACAGAAATTCTTCTATCAAAACCAATCAATAATCAATCAAAAAATCACTCCCCCTGTTGTAAAAAGTTTATGAAATATTTATTTGTATCTATACATTAGCAATACTGTACTAATTAAGCATTTTTTTATAAAACTTGCTATATCATCTAATACTCTATTGGATATTCTTCATTTATTAAAAGTACTTTAACCGAATTTAAGAAGTAATAATCCTCTCATAAATATTGTACAATTAAGTAAAATAAATATAGTCTGCCTTTCATTAAAAAAACATTATTATACCTTGATTAAACTATATGAAAGAATTCAACTCATCAAGGAAGATTGCAAATCAGCATTTAAAAAGTAACCTTTTAAAAATGCTAATCAATTTAAGTTCTTATAAAACCATTAACCCTCAGGTTGACTTAATAGAAGAGCAAATTTATCTTTTTCCTCAAATTCTATACGCATTATTTCAGTAAAACTATATTTATCTCCAAACCTATTCGCAACTTTTATAATGTCAGGGTTAGTAACATTACGTTTACTCTTTAACTCGCAATACTCACTAAGTTTATGAAGAATATTTGGTTTATTCTTTCCAACATTATGAACTAAGCATAATGCCAAATATACGAGGTGTCTTCGATAGATACACATATCTTTGTCAACATTACCTGGGTTAATATGCTTTATAATTATATTTACCATGCACTCTCCACCACAATAATATTGAGCAAAGCAACTAGCACATTCATCTCCTGCTTCAAAAGTAGATAGAATACCTTGAATTCTATCATGATTGATACCATTTTCAATATCCCCTATTTCCAACTCTTTAATATTAACCGCTGCTGGACACACATATATTTTCCCATCAGTTGCAAGAGAATATCTTCCCAAACCAGCATCACACCTTCTATTAACACGAATATTCAAAATTGCTCTATAAAGAAACTTTGCGAAATAATCATCTCCATCAAGTAATGCAATGAAGTAAGAAAGCTTATCATTGTAAGCCTCTTTCAATAGAAAATTATATAAATCATTATATATTTTTTTAATTTTATTAATTGTATATGAATTAATACCGATTTCTCTATCATCTGATCTAACAGGTTTTATACTAATTGTTGGAAAAAACTTATATAAGTATTTTAAGTCTTTTACAATATCTGTTGTTTTTCCAGTAAGTGTATATGCAGCACCAAGAAAACCACGTTCCTTTATCTTTTTAATGTTTTTAATTATTTTTCTATGAACTGGTTTCCCACTAAAATCTACACGATGTGATGTTGTCTTTGAAGAACTATCAACACTTACACCAAAAATAATTCCTTTACTTTGTAATAATTCAACCATCTCAGATGATAGTAAAGTACCATTTGTCGCAATCATAACTGTAATTTCTTTTAAAATTTCATCTCTTTTGATTTTACAATATTCATTTATTTGTAATAGCAAATCCAAGTTCAATAATGGTTCTCCAGATCCAGAAAGATCTACAATAAACTTATTACCGTTAGGGAATTTTTCAATAACTAGATCTATAAATTTCTTACTCTCTGCAAATGAGATTGAGTTATCTTTATTATCATCACGAAAACAATAAGAGCAATTAAGATTACATTTGCTCGAAATATGAATACTAATAAATATTGTTCCATAAATATCTTTAGAATATGCTGTAACAGGGTGAAATTCTATTTTGTTTTTAAAATCATTCATATCTGTAATCTTGTTTAAAATATTTCCATTATTAAAGTCCTTTTTTGATATAAGTGTTGAATTTCCATTTTGTTTACTAATCAATAAAACTGTTGATTCACCATGTACATAATATGCATCTCTCATATTACAAACCCCCAAATTATGTGTATCCTAAAATTTACAACTTCACTAATTTAATTTAAAATATTATTATTATTCAATTTGGCTATATATTTTAATAAATAAATCCATAGCTATTATTTGACAAGACACATCAAAGAACTAGATCTAAGTTAATATCTACTCATAAAAAAATACACTTCGGGATAAACTCCTAACAGTGTATTGTAATATCCCTGTTTATAATTATATAATTATGTGAGTGAATAATCAAGATGGAATTCAATAATCATAATATTTCCAACTTATGACTACTCTGAGACTTTGACGATTAAAAAGAAGTTAAACATAAATATATTCAAAGTCTCTTTCTTATGAGTGCAACTAATAAATTATGTAGTATTTAAGAAGAATAGTACCAAATAAGCTATATTCCGTATTCTTTTAGGTCATTTGTGATATGGCTCGTCATATCATACCCTAAATGAACTAAATATTTGTTTATGTTTAAGCATTAACAGTAAAGAGCTATATTACTTCAATGTTTATTATTTGCAAAGCAGAAACAAAAGAATCACCAACAAATATAAGTTTATTATATATATCAGTCCTTGATATTATTCCTTTTATTTCATAAATCGCACCATCTCTAAAATACTTAATTAAGACTTCATTTTTAAATAAATATGCTACTTCTAGCTTATAGTTTAGTTCAGATTGTTGATCAATACTTAAAATTGGCATTACTTTTTTAGTTCTGCCATTTAATAAATCTACAATATGGTCTCCTTGTTCTAATAAAGCATTAAATGGCATCCATTTTATCATCTTACGGTCATGATATATATAACTAGGCATTATGTCCACCTACCATCTTGTTACGTGCTTGCACAGTTGAAGAACTGAGTAAACTAGAAGCACGTAATACTGTATTTTTACCATATCTAAACTTAATATTATCAATTGATGACTGGATTTTATGTTCGGTAATAACTTTATTCATATCTTTAAATAGATTTAACTGAATATAATATTCTTCTACTAAATTAGTAGTACGTATTGTTACTTTCCTAATAGGTGAACCATCATAAAAAGTATCAAACAACTCCATACATGAATTGTATATCTCTGCTTCATTGTTAGTAGGAAAAGTTAAAGTTAACTGTCTGTTAAAGCCACCTTTAGTGTCTTTAGAATAAGATATTCCTAAGTTAATTGTATAAGCTTTTTTCTTTCCTTCTCTTAATCTTTTAGTAACTGTATCAGTCATTTCTAAAATAATTTGAGCAACGTCATCACCATAATAATCATGGAATAGTGTTTGTCCCATTCCATAGCTTTTGTTTACTGGTTTATAGGCTAATTTTTCACTAATAATAGACATATCAATTCCATGACTATGATAATAGAGTTCAGCACCCATTATTCCATAAAACTTTACAAGTCTTTCTAAAGGATAATGTGCTAAGTCTCCTACTGTGTGAATTCCTAGTCTATTTAGATTACGTTCCATATTAATTCCAATACCCCACATTTTAGATAATGGAGTAATAGGCCATAGCTTATAAGGTATATCAGAGTAGTCCCAGTTAGCAATAAATGTAGGTGACTTTTTACTTTCAATATCAAGAGCAAGTTTACTCATTAACATGTTGGGTCCTATTCCACAAGTTGCTGGTATTTTGGTAGAGAGTAAGATGTCTTTAAGAATCATCTCGGCTATCTCTTCAGCTGTTTTTTGATAGTAACTAGTATAACTGGTCAAATCAAGAAAGACCTCATCTACTGAATAAATATGCATATCTTCAAACGATACATACTTTAGGTAAATTTCAAGAATTCTTGTTGAAAATTCTAAGTACTTCTGCATTCTTGGTTTTGCGAAGATAATTGAAGGGTCATTAGGTAACTCATAAACTCTACATCTCCCTTTAACACCTCTTAATTTCAAGTAAGGAGTAACTGCAAGTACAACACTTCCATTTGAACGTGTTCTATCTGCGACTACTAAAGGTGTAGTAAATGGATTAAGACCTCTTAAAGCGCATTCTACAGATGCGTAAAAGCTTTTTAAATCTATGCATATAATTTCTCTATGTAGTTTTAATTCTTCCATTTATGACACCTCCTTCTTGATAATATATTTTAATTATATACATAAAATCATCAATTTTCAAGATGCCTAAAATTACAAAAACACCACTAAAGCTAGTAGTGTTTACGTTAATTACTTATTAAAAAAAATTATAAAAAAAGCAACTTTTTCAAGTTGCTTATTTTCGGTATATATTGAAATATTGCATAACACCTGGGTGGTCACAATTAAGTCCTGTATTATAAGATAAATTAGTAAAGACCTTACTAAGGTCAATATCTTCATCTTCTAAGACATACTGTCCAACACTATCAATCATTTCAGTTGCGAAAGTAACTGCTTGGTCATATAACTCCATTACTGAATAGTTATATTCTTCATTAGTTACTGGATGATACCAAGTATGTTTTTCTTTATTTAAAAAATCATATTTTTCGATGTGATTGAACATTGACATATCTTGGAAGAACATATCGTGTTTTTTATTAATTAAATCTATAAATTTGAAAATTAGTTTTTTAATACCTCTTTTATCTTTTATAAATCTTTTAATATTTTTTCTCATTTCAACTGTACTTATTGAATACATAACCCCACCATTATCTTTATCATATACTTCCTTTAAGACATGGTCCCATATTTTCATAATTTCAGGTGACGGAGAACGAAGTGGAAAATATTTAGTATTTAAATTCATCTTACGAGGTTTAATACCTGTATCTTCTTCTATTAGTACTGCGTCAATTGATCTTTCAAACTTAAGATGAAGTCCTCTCCATTCATGAGTTCTTTTATCATCTTTTTTATATACCCCTACATGATTGTATACGTAAGGATGAATTTTAACATCAAGTGCATAATGACAAATGAATCCTACTAAAAATGAATAACTGTCTGCAGTTAAATTCTCTTTAACGTAATTTGTCATAATCTTAAGTAGTAAATCAGTATCTTTACGATGCATTGCATCAGCATATTTACGGTATTCAGGGTGATCTTTACTAAAGAAATTGTAGTAAAGAGGATCTGGACCTTGTGCTGCATTTGATACTATTTTTTTATTAAAAGCGTATTCAATATTTTTTATAACATCTTCTGCCATACGGCTATGCATATATATATCTGCCACAACTAATCCCTCTATTCTACATTATCCAAATATTCTTTAAAATATTTAGGTAACTCTGCTTCAAATTCCATATATTCTGAAGTAATAGGATGATCAAATCCTAAAACTCTAGCGTGTAAAAATTGTCCATGCGTTGTATCAGTTTTTCTAGTTCCATATTTAGGATCACCAACAAGTGGATATCCAATATATTTTAAATGAACTCTGATTTGATGTGTTCTCCCAGTTTCAAGTACACATTCAATTAATGTTTGTTTAGTAAATCTTTCAATAACAGTAAAGTTAGTAACTGCTTCTTTACCATTTTCAACACAAGCCATCTTTTGTCTATTTCTTGGATCTCTACCAATAGGTGCATTAATTCTACCTCTATTATGAGGTATTACACCTTCAACAAGCGCTGTATATTTTCTAGTAACAGTTTTAAGTCTTAACTGTTCACCTAAGTTTTCTACTGCTTTTTCAGATTTTGCGACTACAAGTAATCCACTAGTCTCTTTATCAATTCTATGAACGATACCAGGTCTAATTTCACCTTTAATAGCTTTTAAATCTTTAATATGATAAAGCAAAGCATTAACTAGCGTTCCATCCCAGTTACCTGCTCCTGGATGAACTACCATATTATAATCTTTGTTAACAACAAGTAAATCATCATCTTGATAAACAATTTCTAAAGGAAGATTTTCAGGTTTTAAATCAATAATTCTTTCTTCCATTTCTTCAACTGTGATTAAATCTCCAGTCTTAACTTTATAATTCGCTTTAGTAGATACTTCGTTTACTAAAACAAAGTCTTCTTTAATCATAGCTTGAACTTTACTTCTCGATACTTCTAAGATTTCACTTAAAAACTTATCAATTCTCTCAAAGTTATTTACGGCTTCTATTTTTATTTCTTGCATTTATTAAGTCCTCCTTTAAAATGTCAAACGCAAAGATAGTAACACCCACAACAAGGGCTATATCTGCGACATTAAATGTTGGGAAATCGTACCCAAATATATAAAAATCTAAAAAGTCTACAACGTATCCAAATAATAGACGATCAATAAAATTACCAATTGCTCCTGCAATTAATAAAACTATTGAAAAAGAATATAATTTTTTATTATCAAAATCAGCTTCTTTAATTAAATAATAAAACAACCCAAAAGCAAGAGCTGTGATAAGGAAGAAAATAAACATTTCTCCACCAAGTATTCCCCAAGCTCCTCCATCGTTACGATGTGATGAGATATAAAAGAAATCTTTTATCACTTCAATACTTTCAAACTGATTCATAGTGTTAGCTATAAGCTGTTTAGTAATTTGATCAAGTATAACTATTAAAGTTACACTAGCCAATATAATATAGTGTTTCTTTTTCATAAAAATGCACCTCTTTTAAATGTAATACAAATATATTAAATATCCAACTACAAAAGTAACCGATATATCAATAACTGAGATTAATACTAATATATTATATAAAATTTTATAATTAATTTCCAATGCTTTGTTTTGATAATTTATTAATGTTTCAATAATCACTTTATTAGCAAAAAAACTTATTGAAATAACTATTATATAAAGCACCAGCAACAAGTATAACAAGTATGGAACATAAAGTACAATAATATTCACAAATAATAATACAAATAATCCACTAGGTACTATAAAGAATATAAACCCAGTTAAAAAACTTTTTACTATTTCAGAAACAGCATAGTAATTCCTTAATCTAATAATGTTTTTTTCTTTATTCATTATTATCACCATCCTCATAATTTAAAAGATAGTTAAGAGCGTCATCAAATGTATTAACTCCAACAATAATCATATCAGTATTTAAGGTATTATAAACTTCCATTGCATCATCATAATTCCCACTCGCAAACGGAACAAAAAAGATATCAATATTATTCATATCAGATGTATAAATCTTTTGCTCAATACTACCAATACCACCAACAGTTCCATCGATATTAATAGTCCCAGTTCCACCAATTTTTAAGCCGTGAGTTAAATCAAAATCAGATAACTGATTATAGATATAAAGTGCTTGAATAAGACCACCACTTGGCCCAGATGTAAGAGAATCAATAAGTTTATATTCAACTTCAGTACTTATTATATTAGAGAAGTTACTAATAGAGATTCCAACACTACACAGTTCATCAGTTACTTGATTTTTAGTAACTGTGAAATCCAGTATTTCGTCATCTCTTAAGATAGTAAATACTACAGTGTCTAAACACTGTATTTCACTAACATTAATTGATACTCCATCTCGTTTAATATCTACAATCTTATCTCCAATTTCTAACGTATCTTCATCTAAATAATTCCAAGTTAGATACACTGTTAAATACGTTTCATATTCTATTTGGTAATCAGTATTTTCAATACCAATTATTAAACTAGTATAAAGTGAATCATCCTTCATTAAATAACTCATAATCTTTAAATCACTAACTATTAAATTATCATAATATTCAGGAAATTCTGTAACAAATACTTTCCTTTCAGCACTACCAATTAAGTACTGAAGATACGTAATTCCTTTTAAAGATATAATACTTGTAGTATGAAATGATCCTATAGCTTCATAGTCGCTATTTACTACAATGAACTGATTTACATTATCATTATACCCAGGAGCTGATAGGTTATATTCAACCTTAAAAATACTTATAAACATAAGTGGTATAAAGAATAATAAAAAAACTATAATCAGTTTTTTATATTTTAAAAATGATTGTTTCATTATTTAACTGAAACTTCAATCATTTCCATTTGTCTATAAATAATTTTTGCACTGTTAAACATCTTTCTAGAAGCAATAAATGCTAATTCATCATGATATTTATCTTCTAAATATACTACTTCCTTTATTCCACTTTGAATGATTAACTTAGCACATTCATTACATGGAAATAAAGTAACATATAATGTTGAATTATCTAAACTAACAGTAGAATTCAATATAGCATTAGGTTCAGCATGTACAACATAAGGATATTTAGAATCTAAAAAGTCATCACCATTTTTCCAAGGAAACACATCATCTTCTACTCCATAAGGAAACCCATTATATCCTATTCCTACAATTCTTTTTTTATCATTTACAATACAAGCTCCAACTTGAGTTGAAGGATCTTTAGAACGCATTGCGCTTAGTAATGCAACACCCATAAAGTATTTATCCCAAGAAATATAATCAGTTCTCTTCATCTTATTTTCCTCCTTGTGCTGTATATTCATTACTAATCCTACTAGCTAACTTACAGTTATTGTAAACTAAAGCAATGTTTGATTTTAAAGAATCTCCTTTTGTTAATTCAACAATCTTACCTAGTAAATAAGGAGTTTGTTCTTTACCAATAATTCCTAACTTATCCATTTCAATTATCGCATCATCAATTACTTTACCAATTACTTCATTATTCATTGAGAATTCTAAAGGAATCGGATTAGTTACTAAAACCCCACCATTTAAATTAAGATCGTATTTAGTTTTTAAGACGTTTGCTATTTCACGAGGTGTATCTATTTTGAAGTTAACATCAAATTTAGATACTCTACTATAAAAAGCAGGTAACATCTTAGTTTGATATCCAATAACAGGGACACCTTTAGTTTCTAAGTATTCTAATGTTAAACCTAAATCTAAAATAGATTTAACTCCAGCACATACTACTAAAACATTAGTAATTGCCAGTTCTTCAAGGTCAGCTGAGATATCAAAACTAGTTTCAGCTCCTCTATGAACCCCACCAACTCCACCTGTCGCAAACACTTTAATTCCAGCTAAACTTGATATATACATAGTAGCTGACACTGTAGTTGCTCCATCAATTTTATTAGCTACATTATAAGCTATATCTCTTCTTGATGTTTTCATGATACCTGTTCCTGTTTTACCTAGGTAATCAAGTTCTTCACTTGATAGTCCTATTTTTAACTTACCGTTTAAAATAGCTATAGTCGCAGGTATACTACCATTTTCTCTTACTATTTCTTCACAACGAATTGCTGTTTCAACATTTTTAGGATATGGCATTCCATGTGATATTATTGTTGATTCTAATGCTACTATTGGTAATCCAATATCAATTGCATTTTGTACTTCTTTACTATATTCTATATAATTTTTCATAGTTTATTCACCTCTTCTATATTTAAAAGTTCACTAGTTGAGTTATTTGAAGATAACGTAATATAAGCTACCTTAACCGCGAACTTAAGTTTTTCCATATCAGTTACACCTTTTAGCATCCCGTGAACATATCCACTAAGAAATGCATCACCTGCCCCTGTTGCATTAATGATATTATCATGTTTAAGTGGTGTAATTACTTCTCTCTTCTCTTTTTTACTTAAAATAACGTCTTTATCTTGATTTGTAATTAAAAGCGTATTGGCGCCTTTTAAATGAAGTTCATTAATTTGATTTATAACCTCAGTTTCCATTGTTAATTCATTTAATTCAATTTGATTTAACTTAAGTACTGATATATAACTTAAATGATTTTTAAGTTTAACAACTTTATGAGCTGAGACAGCATCCATTACTATTGTTTTATCTTGATATGTACTAAGTAAATAATGAAGTGTTTCTTCACTTAAATTATTATCAATAACAATCACATCAAACTTATTAATAAATTCCTTCTTAGTTTCAAAGAATTCTTTATTTAAATTATTAGTAATCTCCATATCATTTAACCCAATAAAGAGATCATTATCTTTATCCATAACACCTAAATAGACACTATTGGATTCATTTTTAAGCTTTAATGATTCAGATAGATTAACACCCATTTCCTCTAAACTACTGTATGCACTACGAGAAAAGTAATCATCCCCAAAGACAGTAATGAAATGGACATTATTTTCAAGTCTTTGTACATTTTCAACAATATTTCTACCTACACCACCAAAAGCTATGTGAATCTTAGCTAGGTTAGAATCATGAAGACTGTAGTCACTATTAGACTTTGCGAATATATCAATATTCTGAGCACCTATTATTAAAACATCACTCATATAACTCACCTACTTTATATTTTTATAACTTTCTAAATCGACATGGCAGTAGCCATGTTTATTTTTATTTAAATAATCTTGATGATACTCTTCAGCAATAAAGAATTCAAGATTGGTTTTTAGTTCAATAACAATAGCTTTTTGATATTCATTTTGTCTAATGTTTATATAGCTATGAATAAAATCAAGCATCTCAGCACTATAGTTATAAATACCAGTACGATACTGAATACCTTTATCATTACCTTGTTTATTAATTAATGTTGGATCAATGATATTAAATAGATGATCTAGTAATTTCTTAAATGAAATTATATCTTCATCAAATCTAATATATACAGCCTCAGCGTGGCCACTAGCGTTACAAACTTCTTCATAACTAGTCTGTCCTTCACCAGCAATGTATCCAACCTCTGTGTTAGTTACACCCTCTAACTGTTTAAAATAAGCTTCTACTCCCCAAAAACATCCACCTGCGAATACGATTGATTTCATACGTTTGTCCTCCAATATAATTTCTTTTATTAAAGCCGTTTTACTATCAGTATATAATTCTCTATCAATGTTATTGTTCTTAATTAATTTTCAAAATTTATATTATAGTTCTTTAACTCTTAGTAGTTTACTCAATGATTTGATTCACTATATAACTAGCCATTATAATCCCCGCAGTTGCAGGTACAAAGCTATTTGATGAAGGATTACTTACTTCGTTATCTACTTTAAATGGAACTTCCTTCGAATAGACAACTGGGACTTTACCATTTATTCTTAAGCTTCTTAATTTCTTTCTAATTACTTTCGCAATAGGATCATAACTAGTTTTAGATATTTCACTTATTTCAATTAATTCAGGATGAAGTTTATTTCCCATTCCCATGGATGAAATAATTGGAATATTATTACTTAGTGCTTCTTTTATAATGTCAATTTTAAATGTGACAGTATCAATTGCGTCACATATAAAATCTAATTTATGGTTTAATATTTTAGATTTCGTATCTAGGTTATAAAACTCATGATACGTCGTTATCTTTAAATCAGGGTTAATATCTAATAATCTTTCTTTCATCACTTCTACTTTAGGTTTCCCTACAGTACTACTTAACGCAATTATTTGACGGTTAACATTTGTTAAATCAACAACACTTTTATCAACTATAATTAATTCACCTATACCACTTCTTGCGAGTGTTTCACAAGCGTGTCCACCAACTCCACCTATACCTAATACTAAAACTGTGCTATTAGATAGCAACTTAAATTTAGTGTTTCCAATTTGTTCAATTGTTCTTTTAAATCTCATAATTGTGTCCTCTTAGAAAAATGACTACCAAGGCAGCCATTATCTTTTCAATAAGTTTATGTTAAAGTATTTTTGACCTACTGCGTACAGTAAGAGATAAGTAATTAAGAATAATGGAATAATAATATGTGGGACATAAATCTCTTTTCCACCTAAGTAAATAAAGAGTATCCCTATGCCAAGTATTCCAAAAGCCGAAATAATAATTAGCCATAGGAATTCTTTAGAATACGATGGCTTTAATCTTCTTTGAAAATGATCTCTAGTTATTAAAATAAATGTTAGTCCAACTATAAAAGTTAATGCTGCTATTATATCCGCAACTAAAATAATTCTATTTGCGCTAGTGACTAAATGAAGATCAAATATATAAGCAAAAACAACTAGTATTGGCACTAATAATATACTAAATGAATTAAATAGAATCAGGTTTATTTGGAATAAGTTATAAACTTTTTTTCTTTTCATTATGCTTTAGTTGCGGCAGGTGGTGCATTGCCCTCATTGATTTTAAGTAATTCTTTTTTCTCTTTATAGAATTCAATTAAAACTCTAATTGTAGCTGCAATAGGCGAAGCGAATATTACACCTAATGTTCCAAATAAACTTCCGAAGAATAAAATTGATACGATAATTATTAATGGGTGAATCGATAGTTGTCTACCCATAATGATTGGTTGGAATATATTCCCTTCAATAAATTGAAGTCCAACATTAACACCAACAACAAATAATGGATTTACCCCTCCTGGTTGATCTCTAGTGATTACTGTGTAAATTACAACAGGAATCATCGCGATAATTGCACCAAAGTAAGGAATAATGTTAGTTACACCAACAATTAATCCAAAGATAAAGAAATATTTTAATCCAATTAATTTATAAATAATTGTAGCTACAGTACCAATTGCAACCATTAAGAATAATTGCCCTCGTACATAAGCTCCAACTGTTTGATTTAAACGTGATCCAAGTTCACTTGTTCCTTTTTCATATTTAGTAGGAATTATTGAACGTAATGAATCATTTACTAGTTCATAATCTAATAAGTAGAACAGTAATAAGATTGGTAAGATGAAGATAATTGTAATAATACTAAGCATTGTACTAGAAACTCTTGATGATAAATTATCAGCAGCATCAGCAATAGTTGTTTCAACTAACCCTGAATCGTTAATAGTATCCGCTAACCAATCATAAACTTCTTGTCCAAAAATAAAATTAGTTTTGAAGTCACCTTTGAAGTAATCAGAGATCGCGTCATAATCGCCTCCTGGTTCAAAGAACTCAGCTACTTGATCTAAAACAAATGGAGTAATGTAGTAAAACATAAGTCCAATAACTACAGCTGTTCCGATGTAAACAACAGTAACACTAAGACCACGTGGTCCTACTCCTCTTCGTTCTAGTAATTTGATTATTGGATATATAACAAGTGATATTAACCAAGCCAATGCAACAGGTACTAATACTGATCCAATAGCACCTAATATTTTACTCCAAACAGAACTAAATTGACTTGCCATATATAAAACAGCTAAAAATAATAGAATAATACCTAATACTTTTAGGGCCTTGTTTAATGTTTTATCGCTAAGTAGTTTATTTTTTTCATCCATCTTCTCACGTCCTTCAACTCATTTAATTATATCATAAATATTATATATATAAAATTATTTAGTAGTTTTAATAGATAATTCATTTAATTGTTCACTCGCAACTCTACTTGGCGCAGAAGTTAATAAACACTGTGCACTATTCGTTTTCGGGAATGCGACAACATCTCTAATATTTTCTGTGTGTACTAATAACATGATTAATCTGTCTAGTCCAAAGGCAATTCCACCGTGAGGAGGAGTTCCATATTTAAGAGCATCAAGCAAGAAACCAAATTTTGCTTGTTGTTCTTCTTTACTAATTCCTAAGATATCAAATACTTGATTTTGAACAGCTTCTTTATGAATTCTAATACTTCCTCCACCAAGCTCTTGTCCCTGAACTACAAGGTCATAGCAATAAGCAATTGCTTTAGAAGGATCAGTTTCTAATAATTCAACATCTTCATCTTTAACCATTGTGAAAGGATGATGAAGACTGAAATATCTACTATGTTCTTCTTTATATTCAAACATTGGCCAATCAACTACCCATATAAAATCATAATCTTCATTACTATATAGTTTTTGTTCTTTAGCAATGTGATTTCTTAAATTACCTAGTGATTGATTAACAATGCTTTCTTTATCACTAACTATTAATAGTAAATCTCCATTTTCCATTTTAGCTTGTTCAATTATTTTCGCTTGTTGTTCTTCATTTAAAAACTTAATGATTCCTCCACCTAAAACTCCATCATTAAGTTTTAAGAAAGCAAGTCCACGAGCTCTGAATTTTTTAACAAAATCAGTTAGTTTATCAATACCTTTTCTACTGTATAAATTAGCTCCATTTTTAACAGTAATAGACTTAACTATTCCACCATTATCAATGTTTGAAGTAAATACTCCAAAGCTAGTCGTACTAGCAAGTTCAGTAATATTAGTTAGATGCATATCGAATCTAGTATCTGGCTTATCTACACCGTATTTATCCATAGCTTCTTTATAAGTAATTATTGGGAAAGCATCAGTTAAATCTACATTTTTTACTTTCTTCATAACATGTTTAATCATTCTTTCACTTATATCTAAAATCTCATCTTGACCCATAAAACTAGTCTCAATATCAATTTGTGTAAATTCAGGTTGTCTATCACTTCTTAAATCTTCATCTCTAAAGCACTTAGCAATTTGATAATATCTTTCAAATCCAGATACCATTAATAACTGTTTAAAGATTTGAGGTGATTGAGGTAAAGCATAAAACTCTCCACCATTTATTCTTGAAGGTACTAAATAATCACGTGCACCTTCAGGAGTACTTTTAGTTAAAATAGGTGTTTCAAATTCAATAAATGCTTCATTATTTAAGAATTCACGAACAGCAGTTGTTGCTTGATGTCTTACTAAAAACGTATTTTGCATCACTGGTCTTCTTAAATCTAAGTATCTATATTTTAGTCTTACTTCTTCTAAAGCATCAGTTTCATCTGCAATAATTAGCGGTGTAGTTACAGCGTCATTCAAGATATTCATCTCAGATACTTCTACTTCAATATCACCTGTAGGTATATTCTTATTTTTCGAAGCTCTTTCAATTACTTTACCAGTTACTTCTAAAACATATTCATTTTTAATTTCTAATGTTTTAGCATATAAAGGTGAATCAGGATTAAAAGCTAGTTGTGTGATTCCATGGATATCACGAAGATCAATAAATACTAATCCTCCTAAGTCTCTTTTTTTGGAAACCCACCCTTTTAATACAACACTTTGTCCAATATTATTTATATTTAATTCTCCGTTATTATTAGTTCTTTTCATCTTTCTATTCTCCTTTATTAGCAACTACAAGCTCCTGATTCGTTTTCACAATCTTCATCACAATCATGTTCTTCTTGTGCTGGATTCATTAATTCTGTGATTATATGATTGTATAACTTATGTTTATTTATTCTTACTTCTTGTTTAGTAAGTTGATCTTTAATATTAATCATTTCTTCTTCTTTTTCTTTTTCACCGTAAATCGCGATAAATCTAGCATTTAAAAAATCTGCTTGTTTAAATTTACCTTTCATTGCTTTATCTAAAAAGTCAATATCACTTGATAATCCACCAAGACGACATCTATTTAATATAGCCATTCCATCTTCTTTTTGTTCTTCTCCGAGGATCATTAAATATAAATGTACGAACTTAGGATCTCCTTCAAAGTTGATGCTTTCAAGAGCAAACATTAATCTTTCAAGTCCAAATGAGAAACCAACACCAGGCACGTCAGGTCCACCTAAACTTTTAACTAAATTGTTATATCTTCCACCACCACATATTGTGTTTTGAGCTCCTAGAGTTTCTAAGTTAGCATTAACTTCAAATACAGTATGAGTATAATAGTCAAATCCTCTAACAAGATTTTTGTCTACTATATATTTAATCCCCATACTATTTAAATATTTAACAACTCCATCAAAATGTTGTTTTGATGTTTCATTTAAATAATCAATAGGCTTAGGTGCATTTTTAAGCAATTCAGTATCTTTGTCAACTTTACAATCTAAGATACGTAAAGGATTTTTAATATATCTAGTTTGACAGTCTTTACATAAAGTAGTTATATCTTTTTTTAAATATTTAACAAGTGCTTCTTTATGTAGAGCTTTTGATTCTTCATCACCTATTGTATTAATATGAACTTCAACATCATCAATTTTCAGTGCTTTTAAAACACTAACTGCATAGCTAATAATTTCTGCATCAAGCATTGGACTATTACTACCAAAAGCTTCAGCTCCAAACTGTACAAACTGACGATATCTTCCCTTTTGAGGACGTTCATATCTAAACATATTTCCAATATAATAAAGTTTCTGTACAGGCACTTTATCAGCATATAATTTATTCTCAATATAACTACGAACTACTCCAGCAGTTCCTTCAGGACGTAAAGTATTTTTACGTTTACCTCGATCAATGAAATCATAAGTTTCTTTAGATACTACATCGGTATCTTCACCAACACCTCTATGGAATAACTCTGTATTCTCAAAGATTGGTGTTCTTATTTCACTATAGTTATATAACTTACTTACATTTCTTATTGTTCTTTCTAGACTTTGCCATTTACCTGTTTCACTTGGTAGTAAATCGTAAGTCCCTTTCATCTTTTGAAACATCAAATCACTCCTTTATAATAAAAAAATCGCCCTAAATCTAAGGGCGAAATATATCCGCGGTACCACCTTAGTTCCTAGTACAACTAGGCCCTCATACTCGTAACGTGAGTAGTCGTCTTTTTCTACTATTTTCAAAAAAGCCCTCAAAAGTGTCTTCGTTAACTCTTAATGTAGATACTTTCACCAGTTGTATCTTTCTCTTTCCATTAGTTTTTTAACTACTTTTCTTTATCATTGGTTTACATTGTTGATTATACAGTTAAATGCCCTCATAGTCAACTTTAAAAGCTTGTTTAAATTCTTTAACCCAAGTTACTTTACCACCAAAATAATCTTCTTTTGTAATTGATGCAACTCCTTCATCAATTATTTTACCATCATAGTTTTTAAATTTGTTTCTTAAAATTCCTTCAAAAGTAAACTCTAATTTCTCACAAACCCTTTTACTACGCTCATTAAACAGGAAATATCCATAAGCTAATCTACTAAGATGTAAAATCTCAAATCCATAAATTATTACAGCTTTTGCTGCTTCAGTCATTATACCTTTATTCCAATAATTTGGACTAAGCACAAACCCAATTTCAGCTTTATACTCTTTATATGTATGAATCTCAATAGTACCAACCATTTTATTATGTTCTTTATAATGGATAGCATAAATACCTGGTTGTCCATATTCACGTTTCTTTATAGCGTATTTTATGAATTCATCAGTTTCATCTGTTGAAACGTGAGGTTTCCATCCAGCATTAGGTCCAACAAGTGGACTTGATGCATATTCAAAAATATCATCAATATCTAACAATGATATTTCTTTTAATATTAGTCTTTTTGTTTCTAGTCTTGGTAATAATAATTTATTCATAATTTTACTCCTTTTTAAGCATTACCCATTTATCAACATCTTTAAATCCAAGTCTCTTATAAATGTTTCCTGCCTTAGGATTATCGTAAAATAAACATAAATATTTATTCTTTTCATCAAAATATTCTCTCATTAATTCTTTCATTAAAATAGTAGCAAGACCTCTACCTCTTGCTTCTTTTAGTGTTGCTACTGCAACTACCATGGCACTTTTTGTAGTTTCAGCAGTTGTTGCAACAGTTGATAATATCTTACCATCTTCTTCAATAAATAAAGTAGAACCCATTTTTAATGCAATTAATTTACCACTTATATATTCATCTTTTGTTTTCTTTTCATATCCAAATTCTTCAATAGTAGCTAAGATATCATATAGTTTCCCACAATGTTCTTTAGTAGAAGCTTTAATTGCTTTATATTCGTTATTAATAGTTTCTTCTTCTAAAGTGTACGCTTCACAAAAATACATTGGTTGGAGCTTGAAGTCATTAAAGTAAGGAATTATCTTATCAAAAACACTTTGTGCTCCACTTAAAAATTTAAAGTCGTGTTTTGCGAAAATCTTTAACCACTCTACATTAAAAGTTCTACCATGCGCATAGAAAATACTATTTTCTCTATAAAATAATAATACAGCAACATAGTTGTTATCTTCATCAAATTCTCCGTATAAAGATTGGAAATCTCTTCCAAATCCAAATGCTTCAACATCACCAATAATAAAAATATTTAGTGATCCTTCAACGTATAAATATTTTAGTAGTGAATCTCTATCTGTTTCAGTTAATTTTCTAATCATATTATCACTTACTTTCAAGTATTATTGTGACAGGTCCGTCGTTAGTTAAACTTATATCCATGTGCTTTCCAAAAGCTCCATTAAGCGTTTTAATATTAAAATCTTTATTTAAAATATTTGATAATTCTAAGTATAAATTCAAAGCTTTTTTAGGTTCCAATGCTTTAGTGAATGATGGTCTATTTCCTTTAGATGTATCACCGTATAGTGTGAATTGAGAGATTGATAAAATCTCGTAATTCATATCTAAAATACTTTTATTTAGCTTGCCTTCTTGATCTTCAAATATTCTTAAATTAGCTATCTTTTTAGCTAAGTATTTTACTTCTTCGATTGAATCATTTTGTGTAAATCCTACTAGTAATAAGTAACCATTATTAATACTTGAAATTACTTTTTTATCTACAGTGCAATTTGCTTCTTTAACTCTTTGAACTACTACTTTCATTACTTCATCATCCTCTCAATAGAGAAGACACCTTTTAGTTTTTGAAGGTTAAGAATTACAGTTTCTAAAACTTGTTTATTGCCAAGATTTAGTTTTAATTTAATAATTCCTTCTTTACGTTTATTAGTTGATGCAGCAACTTGGTTAATCTTCGCTTTTGCGGCTGTGATTGTATTAATAATTTCAGCTAGAACGTTATCTCTATTAGAAACAATTAATTTAATATTTACGTCATACATTCTATGTGTATCATTACCCCAAAATACTTCAATATATCTATTTTTATCAAGTGCTGCTAAGTTATTACATTTAGTTCTATGAACTGCGATACCTACACCTTTAGAAACATACCCAGTAATTCTATCTCCTGGGATTGGAGTACAACAGTTTGATAGCTTAATAGAAGGGTTCTTTAGACCTTCAACTATTACATTAGATTCGCTTTTTGTATCAACAAAAACAGATTCATTTATCTTTTGAATAAGATCTTCTTCTGTATATTCAACACTTCCAACTAAGGCATTAACTGCACTTCCTGGTGAAATGGTATTCTTACCAATTTCATAATATAAATCTTCAACAGTTTTAGCACCTTTTTTTCTAAATAATTTTTCTACTACTTTGTCATTTAAAGTAATTGAAACATTTTTTGAATTAACTTCTCTAGTTAAGTCTTCTTTACCCATTTCTACTAGAACATCTCTTCTTCTTTTATTTAAGTAGTTTTTAATTTTTGATTTAGCGTTAGAAGTCTTAACTATTTTTAACCAGTTATCATTAGGTCCAAATGAATTTACACTTGTTTTCATATTAACGATATCACCTGTGCTAAGTTCATATTCTAGAGGAACTATTTTACCATTAACTATTGCACCTACGGTCTTAATACCTACTTGCGTATGTATTCTAAATGCAAAATCAAGTGGGGTTGCTCCTTTTGGTAAATCTATAATATCTCCAGCTGGAGTAAAGACATAAACATTAGAATGGAAAATATCATCTCTAAGTAAATTTAAAACATCAGAATCATTCTCAGATTCTTTAGTAAAGTTAATTAAATCACCATACCATTTTAATTTCTTAGAAACTTCTTCAGTCATTTTAAAGTTCCCTTTACTTTCTTTGTAAGCCCAGTGGGCAGCAACACCATATTCAGCAATACTATCCATCTCGTCATTCCTAATTTGAATCTCATATACTTTACCATTAGCAATAACGGATGTATGAAGTGATTGGTAAAGATTTGGCTTAGGCATTGCGATATAGTCTTTAAATCTATTTGGAATAGGTGTCCATTTACTATGAATTATACCAATAGTACGATAACAACTTTCAATATCATCAACAATAATTCTTAAAGCTAGAAGATCATAAATTTCATCAAACTCTTTTTGACGAGTTATCATTTTTTTATGAACAGAATAAATATTTTTAATACGTCCTTTTACATTACAAACAACATTGTTTTCTGTAAGTAAATACGCAATATTTGTTTGCATTAATTCTAAATCTGCTTCTCTATTTAGTTTAGTATCACTAATTAATTTTGCGATTCTTTTAAATTTTGAAGGATTAATATATTTAAATGCCGTATCTTCAAGTTCTGCTTTCATGATATTCATCCCTAGTCTGTGTGCTAAAGGTGCATAAATATCCATAGTTTCATTTGCGATACGTAATTGTTTTTCTTCTGGAAGTGAATCTAATGTTCTCATGTTGTTTAATCTATCAGCAAGTTTAACAATAACAACTCGAATGTCTTTTGCCATAGCAAGCAACATTTTTTGATAGTTTTTAGCTTGAGCTTGAATCTTCGTAGATTCGAGTATTTTACCCTTAAATTTATATTGCCCTAACTTAGTTACACCCTCAGTTAAAAGAGCTACTTCTTCTCCAAATATATCTTTAACTTCTTCATATGAAGCTGAAGTATCCTCGATAACATCATGAAGTAACCCTGCCATTATCGTAGTTGGATCTGTATGTAACTCACTTAAAATGAAGGCAACATCGAGTGGGTGAACGATATAAGGATCACCTGATTTTCGAAATTGTCCTTCATGTTTATTTAAGGCAAAGTTATAAGCATCTTGAATCATATCAAGATGCTCTTTTTTTGTTATATAAAGTTTAAGACTACTTTCTAGTTCTCTAAAACTAGGTGTTCTCATAAAAACCACCTTCTTATGTTAATAACTCATTAATGATAAAACTTTGTAGTTATCAATTTTATCTCTTCCTTTTAAGTCTACTAATTCAATTAAGAATGCAATACCAGCTACGATACCACCAGATTTTTCTATTAATGCTATAGTAGCTTCAATAGTTCCACCTGTAGCTAATAAATCATCGATAATTAATACTTTTTGTCCTTTTTGAATATCACCTTTATGTAAACAAAGAGTATTAGATCCATATTCTAAATCATAGCTATATGAAATTACTTCTCTAGGTAATTTATTTGGTTTTCTTACTGGAATAAATCCAATTCCTAGTTGTGTAGCAACAGGACATCCAAAAATAAATCCTCTAGCATCAGGACCAACAATAATATCTGCCCCTATTTCATTAGTAAAATCAACAAATTGTTGAGTAGCGTATTGGAATGCTTTTCCATCTGCGATTAATGGTGTGATATCTTTGAATTGAATTCCTTGGATTGGGAAATCTGGTACATTTGCAATGTAATCTTTTAAATTCATAATCTAATCCTCCATATTTTTTATATATTATTTACTATTATATCAAAAGATATAATGTTTTAATCCTTTTTTTGTGTTAATTAACTATATAATCTTCAATTAAAATTTGTATTTTTGATTTTCCTCTAAATGAATTAATATCTAAACGTCCTATTAAAGCCACATTAGATCTATTAGTGATTTTTGTGTACATATTTTTATTATTAAAAAATATTGCTTCACAATTACTATTAATAATTATTTTTGTATGTTGTCCGGTAATCAAATACTTTCCTTTTACCTTCACATCATCAAATAGGAATAAACAATCTTTTAAATCGTATCGATCTAAATTCATTACTTGTTTAATATCTAATTTGTAAATATCAATAGCCCCTTCAACTTCGGTTATATCTTTTCTAACTGCGCTTGGTACAAGTTGATTAAATCTTTTTTTAAACTCATCTAAGTATTCTTTTTTAAATTCTAGTCCTGCGGCGTTACGATGTCCTCCGTGTCTTATAAGTATATCGCTTATTTCACCTAAAATGTATATAACATCAACACCATCATAACTACGTATACTTCCTTTATACGTATATTCTTCTTCTTTTAATACAACACTTACCTTAGAAAATTCATTAGCTAACCTTGAAGCAACTATCCCGATAACACCTTCATGCATTTTAGGTGAATGAATAATTATGCTTGGTTTATCTTCTTCAAGTAAATTTAAAGCTTCTTCATATAATATTTTTGTAAGTTTTTTTCTTTTGTTATTATTCTCTTCAATTTCACTTAAATATTTCAAAGCACCAGATTTTTCAGTTGATTCAAAAAGTTGAACAGCAAGCTTAGCAGACTTCATTCTACCGCAAGCATTTATTCTAGGTGCTATTTTGAACTGAATATCGGCTACACTAGGTCTTTCTAAATTCAAGAAATTTATAAGTGAAGCAAACCCTAAATTATCAGAATTAGCCATTTTTTTGAGTCCTAAGTTAACTATAGCTCTATTCTCATCTATAAGAGGCATCATGTCGGCAACTGTTCCTAAAGCAACAATATCGATATATTCCATGCTATCATCACCAATTAAAGCTTGAATTAATTTAAATGCTACTCCAACACCAGCAAGTGGTTTAAATGGATAATCTGATAATCCAGTATGAATTATTGAAAACGCATCTGGAAGTTCATTTTCCATTTCATGATGATCAGTAATAATTAATTCAACATTATTATCTTTTAAAATTTTTGCTTCATTAACAGACTTGATTCCGTTGTCAACTGTAATAACTAAATTATAACCTTCATTTATAATGTCATATGCTTTTGAAACACTTAACCCATATCCATCAATAAATCTATTTGGAATGTCATAACTGACACTACCACCTAAGTTTTTTATTGTTTGATAAAGAATATAAGTACTAGTAATTCCATCAACATCATAGTCTCCATATATTAATATTAGTTCTTTGTTTTTAATTGCATTCATAATACGGTCAACTGTTTTATTCATATCCTTTAAAAGGTATGGATCATTGAATGAAGTTTCATCTAAATTGAATAATTTGATATAGTTATCGAACCCTCGAGACCGATAAATCTCTTCGACCAATCTATTTTGGTCTAAAGAAGTGTTTTTAATTTTCCATCTATTCATGGACCTCTCCTAACTTTAAGAGTATATTGACCACTCTTACATTTTATTTGGAGCGCTAACTCCTACTAAATTTAGAGCAATTTTAAGTATATTTTTAGTAGCTTTTAACAATGCTAAACGTTCCATAGTGTTTGTATGGTCAGCAGTAATTACCTGCTCATCATTATAGAAACTATGGAATGCTGAAGCTAAACTATTAATGTAATTTGTTACTTTATGTGGTGCTCTTTGAATTGCAGATTGTCTTAATGCATCTTCAAAATTAGCAAGTAATGAAATTAGTTCAAATGCTTTATCACTTGATAAGGTTGTGAATGTTGTTGGTAGATCATCAACATTAAATCCTTTTAATTTGGCAGTGTTAAAAATACTATTTATTCTAGCATGAGCATATTGAACATAGTAAACAGGATTCTCGTTAGTTTGTTTTAAGGCAAGATCTAAATCTAAATCCATATGTGTATTTAAACTTCTCATTGCGAAGAAATATCTTATAGGATCTACTCCTACTTCATCAATTAAATCTCTTAAAGTTATGGCCTTACCACTTCTTTTTGACATTTTAACTTCTTCACCGTTTTGTAGAACTTTAACCATTTGTAATATTTCAATTTCTAAAATCCCTGATTTTCCTCCTACCATTTCAAGTGCTGCTGTTATTCTATCAATATATCCATGGTGATCACCACCTAAGATATCAATAAGCATTGTGAATCCTCTTTCAAGTTTATTCTTATGATAAGCAATATCTGGAGTCACATATGTATAAGTACCATCGCTTTTTACAATAACTCTATCTTTTTCATCATTATATTTGCTTGTCTTAAGCCATAAAGCACCTTCAAATTCGTAAGTAAAATTATTTTCTTTTAAAAATTCAACAGTTTTAGCAACTAAGTTATTCTCATATAAAGTTTTTTCACTAAACCAAACATCAAATTCAACTCCAAAGTCTTTTAAATCTTTTATAAGTTCATTAAGCAAGTTTTGAACTCCATTTTCTTTAAAGAATTCAAATGCATTTTCATTATTAACAAACTTAGTTCCAAATTCATCAAAAAATCTTTTAGCTGATTCAATAATTTCTGGACCATGATAACCATCTTTTGGCATCTCCGTAGGAATACCACAAATTTCTAAATATCTTGCTTGAATACTTAAAGCTAGATTATTAATTTGATTTCCTGCATCATTTACATAATACTCTCTAGTAACATCATATCCTGCTTTTTTCATGATTCTACTTAAAGAATCCCCAGCTGAAGCCCCTCTTGCGTGTCCTATATGTAAACTACCAGTAGGATTAACACTTACATATTCAATATTTAAGCGTTCTCCCTTACCTAAATCTAAAGTACCATATTCTTCTCCTTGACTGTTAATATCATTTATAATCTCAGTTAAAAAAGCTTTATCTAAGTAAATATTAATAAATCCAGGATTAGCAACTTTGATCTCACTAACAAAAACTTCAGTCTTATCAAATTTATCTACTATTTCTTCAGCAATTTTAAAAGGAGCCTTTCTAGCAATTCTTGCAAGTTTCATTGCAATATTAGAAGAGTAATCTCCATTTGATTTATCTTTAGGAGATTCAAGTTCAATTTGAAGCCCCTCTTCAAAATACCCTAACTCAATTAGTGTATTTTTAAATTCATCTTTAATTTTAAGTTTTAATTCTTGTAATTTCATAATGCACCTCTATTTATTAAATTTCAAACTAATATCCATTGCTTTATAAGAATGTGTTAATGCACCAACACTTATAAATTCAACACCAGTTTCTGCTACACCTTTAATTCTATTCAAAACCATATTTCCACTTGCTTCTAAAAGTTTACCTTTATTTGAAGTTACACATTTTTTCATTAATTCGTTTGTCATATTATCAAGCATTACGATATCACAATCTGTTTCAATTGCTTCTAAAAACTGTGTATAATCTTCAACTTCTATTTCAATTTTTATAGAGTGGTCAATTTTTGATTTAATTATCTCTACAGCTTTTGTTATCGAACCTGCAGCTTTAATATGATTATCCTTTATCATTACTTGATCACTTAAACTATATCTATGATTTATTCCACCACCATGAACAACAGCCATTTTTTCTAAAATTCTTAAGTTTGGAGTAGTCTTTCTAGTATCTAAAATCTTAGTATCTAAATTACCGACCTCTTTAACAAATTTACTTGTTAAAGTAGCAACTCCGCACATTCTTTGAAAGAGATTTAATGCCACTCTTTCTCCTTTTAATATCGACCTAGATTTACCGTTAATTATAGCAATTACATCTCCCAAATCTACACTATTTCCATCACCGTTTATCACCTTAAAATAGATGTCTTTGTCTACTAATTCAAAGACTCTACGCATGACTTCAATACCACTAATAATCCCTGATTCCTTAGCAATAAAAACACCCTCACTAATTTCACTACTAAATAGATTATCTGTAGTAACATCAATAGTAGGGATGTCTTCTTTCAAAGCATTCAAAATAATATTATCAATTGTTTTATTCATAATAATCACCTATAAATTTAAATCTAGTTGTTCGTAAACAACTTTCTTATTTTTTGATTCAAATAGCTTAATCCATTTAGCACTTCGACCTTTACCTAATGGTCGAATTTTTTCTTCATCTCTTAGTCTCTTTAAAGTACGATTTATTGTTGAATCAGAGATGTAAGGATGCGCAATTCTTATATCATCTTTACTAAATACATCGTCAAGTTTATGAATAGTATTTTCAACATTATTCGATTTATTTAAATGAGCATCAAATTCATGATCTCTAATTAATAAATTAATTTTATTGTATGCTTGTAAAGAAACATTAATAACAAATCTATGGAAAGGAAGTAACTGACTAAAGCCTTCTACCCAGTTATAAGATGCATTTCTCAATACTCTGTAAAACTCATCTTTATTCTCGTTTAATAGCTCCATGAAGCTAATAAATTCGAAAGCCTCATAAGAATTTGTAATTAATAATATGTATAAAAGAAGAATTCCAATTTCTTCATTTTTCTCTATAAAGGGTGCAATATTAATGAAATCGACAAAGAAATTAATTGCAATATATGATATTTCGTATTTATTATCACTAGTAATTGAATGATATAAAGAAATGATTTGATCCAAGTCTTCTCTTTTAGAAGTAAGTTTACCATTATATAAATTAACTTTATTAGATTTCTTTTCAGTTTTTTTGAATCCTAATTTATTTTCATTCAGGACGTCTTTATATAAGAAATTAAGCAAATCAAAAACTTCATTTGTCATAAGCTCAAATGTAGAAGTTTCTTTGTGTATTTTAATAAATACTTTTTTTAAATTCAGAATAAATTTTTCATCTTTATTTTTAGGTAAAATGTCTTTATAAATTAGAGATTTCAATCTTGTTTCACTAACATTTAACTCTAAAAATTTAACAAAATAGTAAGTATCATTATTTATGGTTTGGCGCACCATAACTTGATAATCTGAATTTAATGCCTCATGATTATAATCATTCATACCTATTGATTTATAGATATTAATATAAGCCATTATAATGTCATGAGGGACCTGCGTTCTGTTAATATTTGTTAAACAATTCATCGCAATCACCTCAAACATACCATTTATATACTTTATTTTACTACATTTAGCGAAAAATACAATTAATTTGTTCCTTTATTATGCTCATTTGCGAAAAAAATGAACATGTTTAAAGAAAAAAGCAGCAAAAGCTGCTTTTTATTCAAATAATTTTTGTTGAATTAGGTCTGCATTAATCTCTTTTTTATAATCACTTATTGGAGAAATAGTATCATCTATTTCTAGTTCTTCTATATTCATAAATAGTGGTTTCCCAAATCTTGGTTTAATAAATGATTTACCATTTCCTGTTTTATCTGTTTTTACATCAAATGCACTTATTAGAACTCTTGTTTTTGTTGTATTTATAGATATAATAGCCCTATTTTTATATTGGGTAGCATTCAGTAAACATAAATCAGTAATTAAGAATGGATTAGATTTAACTATTTTATATATTTGAACACCTTTGTTAGTTCGTTTCTTTTTAGGAATATCTGATAAACTAACACGTTTTATCGTTCCTCTATGTGTAAGAATTAAGAGATCATTGTACTCCTTAAGTACAATTCCTGATGAAAGTTTTTGTTTTGGAGGTAAGTTCATGCCTTTAACACCTTTTGCAGTAGTACTTGTTATAGGTACTTCAGACATGTTCATTCTAAGGCCAAGACCTTTGCTAGAAACGATTAAAACTTCAGCATCTAGTGAATCGGTCAAGTCTATTCCAACAACTTCATCATTTTTATTTAAGTTAATAGCTTTTATAGTTTTTGAGTATCTACTAACATTAAATTCTTCTAATTTTGTTAACTTAATTAGGTTAGATTTAGTAGTAAAGAACAAGTGAATATTTGCATTAAAATCAGTAACATGTACAATTTTAATAAAAATTTCGTCTTCTTCTAGTTGAACAATATTATTGATATGTGTTCCTAATTCTTTCCATTTGTAATCAGGCACTTCAAATACTGGAAGATAAATATAGTTACCTTTATTAGTAAATATAAGTATCGTATCTAGTGTTGAAACCTCATCAACAAACAACATAGAATCATTATCTTTAAGTCCAGGTTTATCAGTAGCTTTGTATGATCTTGGAGTAGATTTTTTAACATAACCTTCTCTTGTAATTCCAAGAAATACTTGTTCTTCTATTACTAGTTCTTCTTTTGAAATAGTAATTTTTTCTATTTCAGTCTCTATTTCTGATCTTCTTGGCGTAGCTAAAATTTTAATCATGCTATGTAATTCTTCTTTTACTACCCTTTGTAGATCTTCTTCATTATGTAATATCTTATTCAATTCATCAATTGTTATACTTAGGTTTTCATTTTCTTTTTGTAGAGCGCCTATATCAGTATTTGATAGTCTGTATAGTTGTAAAGTAACAATTGCTTCTGATTGTTCTTCAGTAAATTTATATTTCTTTATCAATTTTGATTTAGCATCTTTTTTGTCCTTTGAAGCTCTAATTAAAGCGATAACATCATCTAAGACATCCATCATTTTAATAATACCATCAACAATGTGCAACCTTTTTTGTGCTTTTCTTAGTTGATAATTTGATCTATTAGTAACTACTATCTTTTGGTGTAATATATACGCATCAATTATTATAAACATACCACTTAAAACAGGTCTTTTATTAATAATTGAAACCATATTATAGTTATATGATTTAGATAAATCTGTTTTTTTATGTAAAAAGTTTAAAATGAACTCAGCATCTGCATCTTTTTTAATATCAATTACAATTCTTAATCCATCTCTGTCTGATTCATCTCTTACTTCAGCAATACCTTCTACCCTTTTCTTGATTCTAATGTCATCCATTTTACGAACAAGCGTAGCTTTATTAACTTCATAAGGTAATTCAGTAATAATAATTGATTTATCTTCGATATATGCTTTTGATTTTATTATAATTCGACCTCTACCAGTTTCAAGTGCTTGTCTAATTTGATCTTTTCCTTGCACTATTGCACCTGATGGGAAGTCTGGACCTTTAACAATTTTCATTAAATCATCAATTGTCATTTCTGGATCATCAATTCTTCTAATTACTGCTTTAATAATTTCTCTTAAATTATGTGGAGGAATTTCAGTAGCATATCCAGCTGAAATACCAGTTGCTCCATTAACTAATAAGTTTGGATATCTAGCGGGTAAAACTGTAGGTTCATATTCTTCATCATCAAAGTTTGGAACAAAATCTACTGTTCTTTTATCGATATCCTTTAATAAATATTCACTCATTTTACTCATTCGTGCTTCAGTATATCGCATAGCTGCGGCACTATCTCCATCAATTGAACCATTATTACCATGCATATCAATAAGAGGATTTCTTATTTTCCATGTTTGTGAAAGTCTTACCATAGCATCATAAATAGAAGTATCTCCATGTGGATGATACTTACCAATAACGTCTCCAACAATACGTGCAGACTTTTTATATGGTTTATCACTAAACATTCCTAGTTTATACATTGAATAAAGTATTCTTCTTTGAACAGGTTTAAGACCATCTCTAACATCAGGTAATGCACGGTCTTGGATAATATATTTAGAATATCTACCAAATCTATCGCCAACGATATCTTCTAAATTTTCTACAATTATCTTTTGATTTACGTAATCTTCTATTTCTTCAAGTATTTTTCTCTTAGCCATCTTTAGTCCTCAATTACAAAGTTGTCTTCGGTACTGAATTCAACATTATTTTCAATCCAGTCACGTCTTGGTTCAACTTTATCTCCCATAAGTATCGTAATTCGCTGGTCGGCATCAGCTAAATCTTCTATATTTACTTGAATAAGTGTTCTTGTTTTAGGATCCATTGTTGTTTCCCATAATTGAGTAGCATTCATTTCTCCTAAACCTTTAAATCTTTGAATATTATAGTTTTTATGTGGAGCTGTTAAAGTAGTTAACTCTTCATCACTCCAAGCATATTCAATAATTGTTTTATTTCTAATTCTTCTAGTAACTTTATAAAGAGGTGGTAAAGCAATATATACTTTATTTGCTTCCACTAATTCTCTCATGTATCTAAAGAAGAATGTAAGTAACAATACTTGGATGTGTGCACCATCGGTATCAGCATCTGTCATAATTATTACTTTATCATAATTACATTTTGTTATATCAAAATCAGGACCAAGTCCTGCCCCAATTGTATGAATAATTGTGTTTACTTCTTCATTTCTTAATACGTCTTCTATCTTAGCTTTTTCTGTATTAATGACTTTTCCTCTTAATGGTAAAATAGCTTGGAATCTTCTATCACGGCCTTGTTTAGCACTTCCACCAGCACTGTCACCTTCGACTAAGTATAATTCATTTCGACTAGGATCTTTTCTTTGAGCAGGTGATAACTTTCCAGAAAGGTTAGTTTCAATCTTGCTTTTTTTCTTTTCTAGTCTAGCTTCTTCTCTAGCTTTTCTTGCAGCATCTCTTGCCATTGAAGCTTTCAATGCTCTTTCAATTAACGTGAATGTTAAGTTATTATTCTCTTCTAAAAAATACGTCATTTTTTCAGATACAACTTGTTCAACAGCACTTCTAGCATCAGGAGTTCCTAATTTATTTTTAGTTTGTCCTTCAAATTGAAGTAAATTTTCAGGTATTCTTATAGATAAAACTGTAGTAAGTCCTTCTCTAATATCTGCACCTTCTAATTTTTTACCATTTTTTACAAGTCCGACTTTAGCTCCATATTCATTAAATAATTTAGTTAAAGCAGATTTGTATCCTGTTTCATGAGTACCACCATCTTTAGTACGAACATTATTTACGAATGAAACTAATTGATCTGAATAAGATTTTGTAAATTGAAATGCAACTTCAACTTCAATATCTAATGCTGTTCCTTCTAAAAATTTCGTTTCATGAACTACTGACTTATTTGAATCTATAAAATCAACATATGAGATGATACCATCTTTATAAAAATACTCATCTCTTGTCTTTGATCTCTCATCAATAAGTATAACTCGTAGTCCCTTAAGTAAAAATGCACTTTCTCTCAAGCGCTCAGTTAAAGCATTATAGCTGAATACAGTAGTAGTAAAAATCTCAGACATTGGTCTAAACCAAACTGTAGTTCCAGTTTGTTTAGTTTCACCAATAACTTTTAATTTTGATACTTTTTGTCCACCTTCAGTAAACTTAATATTGTATGTTTTACCATCTCTACGAACAGTAACATCTACAAACTCACTTAAGGCATTAACAACACTTGCACCAACACCATGTAACCCACCAGATACTTTGTATCCTCCAGCTTGTCCAAATTTACCACCAGCATGTAATTTTGTATAGATAATTTCAATAGCACTTTTACCAGTTTTATGCATACCTACTGGTACACCTCTACCGTTATCTGAAACAACAATACTATTATCTTCTTTTACAGTAACAGTTATTTCAGTTCCGTAACCTGCGAGTACTTCGTCAATTGCATTATCTACAATTTCCCACACTAAATGATGAAGCCCTCTAGAATCAGTACTTCCGATATACATACCGGGTCTTTTTCTAACAGCTTCTAGTTCTTCAAGGATTTGAATTGATTCCTCATTATACGTATTTAATAAATCTTCTGCCATAAAAACACATCCCATCTTGTAACTACTTTTACTATTATATCAAAATGAAATTGATTTTTATAGTGAAATTTTAAATTTCTTATGTTATAATTCAGTAAGAATAAAATATTTGGAGTGATTTATATGATTTTTCAATACATACTATTAGCAATTGCATACCTCATTGGATCAATACCTTTCTCAATTATTTTCGGGAAATTAATTAAGGGAATTGATGTTAGAAAACACGGTTCTGGAAATCCTGGAGGAACAAATTCCTTACGATTTTTAGGAAAAAAAGTTGGTGCTTTAATCATCTTTTTTGATGTGTTAAAAGGAGCAATAATTGTTCTTCTAGTCCGCTTTGAAGTCTTCGGAGACATTCCTTTACTTCACGAGCTTGCTTATGGATTAGCCGCTTCGTTTGGCCATGCATTCTCTCCATTTATTAAATTTAAAGGTGGAAAAGCTGTTGGAACTACCGCAGGTGCTTACGCTGCTTACAATTTATACTATGTATTAATTGGTTTAGTTGTTTTTCTGATAGTTCTTAAATCAACTAAGTTTGTTAGTGTCGGTTCAACAAGCATTGCAATTTTAATTGTTATTGTCGCTCTAATTGTTCAAGATTTTCATATGTTATTCTATGGAAGTTTAACAATGATATTAATTATATATAGACACAAAACAAATTATAAAAATATTTTAAATAAAATCGAACCAAAAGTTACTTGGATATAAAAAAAGTGAGTGAAAACTCACTTTTTATATTTTTTAGTTTCATAAGATACCATTTCTAAATAATTTTCTACATATGGTTCCCAAAATTCAACTACTTTTCCAAGAATATCTTCAATTTGAGCAAACTTACCATAACTATATTCTTGTATTTCACTAATAACTTTTACATTCTTTTTCTTAAGATTAATCATAAACTCCTCTAAATTATCAACAGTGAAATTTAAAATAGGTTCAGCATCACTTTTTCGATTGAAAGTAATGTGAGTTAATACATTAGGTTCCAAGAAACTCAAACCGTAATCAGATACGGTTACATCTAAAATTTCATGATACCATTTAGTCAGTTTTTTATGATCATCATCAAGTTTTAAGAATATTCCACCAATGCCAGTTATCTTTGCCATACTATCACCTCTACCTATATAATACCATATTAAAAAAAGAATACCTAAAAAGTAGGTATTCTTTTATATATTTAGGAATCTTTTTAGTCTTTCATTACTATTAATATTCCATATTTCACTAGGAGTTCCATCGTTTACAATACGCCCTCTCTCCATAAAAATTACTCTATCAGAAACATCTCTTGCAAACTCCATTTCGTGAGTGACCACTACAAATGTATAATCCTTAGAAATGATATTTTTCATAACCTCTAATACATCATTTACCATCTCAGGATCTAAAGAACTTGTAGGTTCATCAAACAAGATTATATCAGGATTCATTGACAATGTTCTAGCAATAGCTACACGTTGTTTCTGTCCTCCACTTAATGTAGTAACCTTACGATCTTTAAAGTCATACATACCTACTTGCTTTAAAAAATTCAATGCATTATCAATTGATTCATGTTTAGATCTATGCAACACTTTTTCTTGTCCAATAATACAGTTATCTAATACTGTAAGATTACTAAAAAGGTTAAATGATTGAAATACCATACCAATTTTTGATCTTAATTCATTTAGATTTGTTTGATTACTTGTTATATCTTCATCGTTATACAATATAGATCCGCTAGTAACGTTCTCTAACTGATTTAAACACCTTAACAATGTACTTTTACCGCTTCCACTTGGTCCAATTATTGTAGTTACCGACCCAGATTCTATAGTTAAATTTATATCTGTAAGAACCTCTATATCATCAAATGATTTATGTAGATTACTAACTCTAATTATTTCCATATTAGTTCACCTCTACTGGATTTGATTGACTTGTTGGAAATGTTATTTTGTTAGGTATGTTGATCCATTTAACAATTAATGTCAGAATTCTAGTTGTTATTAATACTAGAATCAAATAGATAATAGCAACAGTAACAAATGCTTCTGTATATCTATAATATGTTCCAGCAATACTTTTTCCCATATAGAATAATTCACTTACACCTATTACACTTAGTACTGCAGTGTCTTTAATATTTACTACAAGTTCATTCCCAATTGCGGGAACCATATTCTTAATTGCTTGTGGAAATATAATATATCTAAACGATTGACCTCTTGTTAATCCTATTGACCTTGCAGCTTCCATTTGACCTTTATCAATTGAATTAATCCCTGCTCTTAATACCTCTGTTAAATAAGCAGCAGTATTTAAAGTTACAATAATAATACCAGCAATTAATATTGGAATCCTTATTCCAATCATTGCAAATCCATAAAAGAATATTGCTGCTTGAACCATCATTGGTGTTCCTCTAAAAAATTCTACATATGATGCACTCATAATAACACTTATTCTTTTATACGCTCTTGTACCAAAATTATCTCTTGAGTCTGATTCTTGAATTCTAAATATAGTAATTAATAATGCTAAGAATAATCCAAGTGTAGTTCCGGCAATAGAGATCATTAATGTATATTTTGCTCCCTCAAGATATAAGGGATAATTATTTTGTATAATAAACCATATCCCTCCAAAGAAATCTTTAGGTATACTACCGCTTAATATAAACATGTTTATTACCTATGGTTGACGTGTTAAAGCTTCACTCATCCAAAGATTACGTGTTTCTTCACTAATTCCTGCTAATACTTCATTTATATCTTCAAGTAAATCTGTTTCCTCTTGTCTTACAGCTACACTAACTGAAACATCTGAATCATCAACTTCAAATCCATTTGCTCCTAATCGAACTATAGTTAAGCCGCTATTTGACGATATAATACTCTCTGCTACAGGTAATTCAGCTACTAATGCATCACTTACACCACTTGTTAAAGATGCTACTAAACTAGGATAATCGCCTAATGCTGTTTGATGAATTACACCAGCTATTTGGTCAATTAGACCATCTTGTAATGTCGACATTTGTGCAATTACACTAGCTCCACTAAAATCCGTTAATAAAGTTGCATTTGCATAAATAGAATCACTACTAACAACTAATACTTGTTCACTTCTAAAATATTCATTTGTAAAACTAACTGTTTCTGCTCTTTCAGGTGTTGGGCTCATACCAGCGATGATAACATCTATCTCACCTGATAATAATGCTGGAATTAATCCATCCCATTCAATTTTTCTAATTACTAATTCCATTTCTAACTCTTCTGCAATAAAACTTGCCATTGTAACATCATATCCATCACAATATGCGTCTACTTGATCAATACCTACTGCTTCGCTTCCTTCACTAGCAGTTGTCCAATTAAATGGTGCGTAATTACACTCTAATCCAACTACCAATACATTTTCATCTTCCTCTGCACATCCACTTAATAATAAAACTAAACTTACTAAAACTAAACCTAATACTCTTCTCATTTCTTTCTCCTCCGATTTTCTTTTTTATTTACATAAAAAAAAGCGTCATCAACGGACACTTTAAATAATTACTAATATTAGTATTATTTAGCGCCACTACCCAGGGTAGGAGTATTATAGATATTATCTATAATCCCACATTATTAATATGTCTATTAATAACATTCGGCGATGGTTACCTTTCCTATGCGTCGTTGCCTACCGGCTAAACATAGTACTATTCTGCATCGCAGCCTCTAAACTATTTTTTATGATAACAAAATTTTAACAAAGAAATTTATTTATGTCAACTATAATATAATGTAAATGTTTACAGAACAAAGGTTGATAAATCACCCATTAAAACGTAACTTATCCAAATAGATAAGTTCGTTTACGTGTGTTCACACCACTATACCCTAACTTTTTAGTTTTGGGGTTACCTTTTCTTAAAATATTAAGCGCTGCATTTAAGTCAGCGTTAATACTGATTCCTTCTTTTGATATATATAAACCACGCTTTACTCTTTTTCCACTAAATGTATGTTTTTTATAATCTAGCTCTGGTAATACATCATTATCCAAATATGATGCTTTTGATGTATAAGATTCATTTATAATTTTAGTAATGATCCCATACTCTTTTGCTAAATACACTACTCTATCTCTTAGTTTAGCTAAAGGAATAGACTTAGCCATTTGATTATATTGTTTACTTAAATTAATATCTTTAAAATCTTTATTATACCCAATAATAATTTCTCCAACATTATTTGTTAATGCGTGATTAATTATAAGCCTTGCTGCTTTATTTATTCCATATATCATTTGATTGTTTCTTTTTTCAATAAGTTTAATCATTTGATTTGTTAGTATATGTTGATTTGGTCTTTTACTTGATAAAGCACTCATTCTTTTATGGTACCACTGATTTAATGATTTTAGTTTTCTACCATCAATTAGTAAATGCTTTGCGTTCGTTACTGCACAAGTTGCTAAATTATTAAATCCTAAATCAATTCCCATTGTTTCTGTTTTTAAGTTGCTGTCTTCTAATATATCTTCTTCAATATAAGTATGAATCACATAAATGTATTTGCCATCAAACTTTTGTTTAATGGTAATTTCTTTTATTTGTTTATCTATTATACATTTTGGTGTTTCTATTGTTATATATAATTCATCTAATAAATTTAGTGAATTACTCAGATGAAGATCTTTTTTTGACAACTTAAAATACTTCGAAATTCTCTTTATAAAATTTCCTCGAGGTAAATTGTAGTAATTACTTTTTGGTTTATAGACCAATCGGTCTATTAATGAATAGTACCCTAACTTATCAAGATATCTAGGTAATCTAACTTTTTGATTTGATTTTGCTTTAATAGAACCAAAAAAAGCTTTCATTGCTTCATCTACTTTTTTGATTACTGCTTGTGCTTGTGAGGAATTCAATGTTCTATAGTTTTCACTTGTTTTTAGTAAATGGTAATTGTTTTCATATGTTAAATACATTCCAGTATTAAAGAAATGTTGCCTCACATTGTATAATGCTTCATTATATAGATTCTTTGATGCACGCATCAATAATAATAAAAATATCTTTTGATCTTTATCTAACTTAAGTCTTGTTTTTATGGCTTTATATCTCATGTTTTTCACCCCCTTATTCCTACCTCTATTATACCATGTTTAGGCCCTAATGGAGCAAATAAAAAGATATGAGACATATTCGATTTACGAACCTATGTTAACATAATAACTTGACAATTTAGAATTTCCTATTGAATAAAAAAACCTCCCTTAAGGGAGGTATATTTTTTTATTTTGCTTCATTCATTGATTGCATTACTTGTCTAACTTGTTTTTCAGAAGGTTTTCTTCCCATTTGCATCATCATTGCTCTAATCATGTTCTCATTAACAGGTGGGTTTTCTCTTAAATATTTTTTAAAATATCTTTGAGATAGGTAAAAACCAACAATTGCACCTACGATTAACGCTATAATAGGTAATGTAATTTGTAACCATAAATCCATATATATCACTCCTTAATTATTCTCTATCTTATTTTACAAGATAAGCCCTATAAACACAAGTGATTTATTATTTTCTTGACTTAGCAAAAAGATATATAAAATAAGATGTATAACCATACTTAATAATGAATTGTATTACCACAGGTTTTGAATACCATCCTATTGTAGCATACAGTATTATTCCTACAGTCTTTTCTTTATGATACATGAATGTATCAGACAAATTAAATAGCTTAGTATAGATAATATTTGCGCTATCTAGTACTTCAATAGCTTTTGAATAGGATATAAACTCATGAACTAAATATCCTATTAAAAATACTGCTTGTAGTATAAGATATAATAGCTTAATACTAAAATATTACTTACAATAGACAAGTATAATCATAATTTTTATTAATAGTAATTTGAATTTTTTAATATTATTTAAAAACTTGTTTACTTTTACCAAGATTTTTAATACAATATTTATGAGAATAAATAATCAATTATAAGGAGGAATATTATGCCAAGAAGAATTAATGAAGATTGTATTGCATGTGCTGCATGTGTACCTGAATGTCCAGTTGATTGTATAGCTGAAGGAGATATTTTTGTTATAGATGAAGATGTGTGTATTGACTGTGGAGCATGTGAAGTTGTTTGTCCAGTTGAGGCAATTATAGAAGTATAAAAAAAAGAGTTTTCACTCTTTTTTTTTATACAAATTTATATGGATTAGTATTTATTTTACTTACCAAGATATTTGCTTTAACACCTTTATTAACTAATATACTTTTAAGTTCATGAACAAAGAATTTTTCTATGTTATGTCCTATATCTAATACATTGAGATTAATAGCAAGTGCGTCATGTGCTTGATGATAAGAGATGTCGCCAGTTATTAATAAATCAACACCAGCTTTACTAGCGCTATAAATAGTGCTAGAACCAGATCCACCAGTAATTGCTACTTTGTTAACTGTTTTATTTAAATCACCAATAAATCTTGCATTATCAACTTTAAAAGTCTTCTTAACAGTATTAATATAGTCTTTCATTAAAGATGGAGAAACTTTACCTACTTTTCCTAAGCCTTCATCTTCGGTTGTAAATTCAAGTACTTCTTGATCCTTTAGATTAAGCATATCAGCTAAAATAGTGTTCATACCATAGCTACTAACATCGAAGTTAGTGTGGGCTACATATAGTGTTATATCTGACTTAATTAACTTTTCAATAACTTTACCTTTATAAGTATCAGTATTAATTGATTTTAAAGCACTAAATATTAATGGGTGATGAACTATAATTAGCTCAGTTCCATTATTAATTGCTTCATTAACTACTTCTAGAGTTAAATCAAGAGACAATAAAATCTTACCAATATCTTTATTTAAAGTACCTATTTGAAGTCCTACATTATCCCAGTTATAAGCTAAATCTTTCGGATAAAGTGCTTCAAATATATTAATAATTTCTATTCCATTCATTTAATTACCTCCTCTAAGAGTTTCAATCTAGATTCAATTTCTTCTTTTCTAGATTGAGTCGTAATATGTGGTAATACTTTATTTAACTTAGCTATTTCTTTTTCAATTCTTTTAATGAAAAAGTATGGCTTTTCTTTTATATTAATTGGTCCAAATTGTAATTCAATTTCACTATAATTAGCTTTTCCTATATCAGCAATAATTAAATCATATGTCTTATGATTATCATTTAATACTAGTTCATCAACTATATTAAATCCAATAGCTTCAATAGCTGCTCTAACTAAATGTGAATCGTTATTAGGTTGTAAGATAAATCTCTTAACATTCTGTTTATCATCTTTTAATAAAATATCAGAAATTAAGTTTCCACCCATTCCACTAATTACAACTACATCAACATCACTATCTATTTTTTCAATCCCGTCCCCAAGTATAACTTCAACTTTACTGTTAAGTTCATACTTAAGTACATTACTATAAGCAATAACAAATGGACCTTGTTTATTATCAATAGCTTGTGCTGAAGATACATATCCAAGAGTTACAGCATTAATAGGAAGTAAAGCGTGGTCAGTACCAATATCAGCTAATTTATTAAAACCTTCAGTATACTTTAAGCAAGCTGAAAGTCTCTTAGAAATTTTCACTATTTTCCACTCATAAAGTCTTTTAGTTTTTTAGAACGAGAAGGATGTCTAAGCTTTCTTAATGCCTTAGCTTCAATTTGTCTTATACGTTCACGTGTTACTCCAAACTCTCTACCAACTTCTTCAAGTGTTCTAGAACGTCCATCAAGTAATCCAAAACGCATTCTAAGTACTTTTTCTTCTCTATCAGTTAAAGTCTCAAGCACAGTATCAAGTTCTCTTTTAAGCATTACTTTAGACGTAAACTCCATTGGAGTAAGTGTATCTGGATCAGGAATAAAATCACCTAAACTAGAATCTTCTTCTTCACCTACAGGTGATTCTAAAGAGATAGGTTCCTGTGCTACTTTTTGAATTATCTGAACTTTTTCAACTGTAATTCCCATTCTTTCAGCTACTTCTTCAGGATGAGGTTCACGTTTTAATTCTTGAATTAATTGTCTTTGAGTTCTTACTAATTTATTAATAGTTTCTACCATATGTACAGGTATTCTAATCGTTCTTGCTTGATCCGCAATTGCTCTAGTTATTGCTTGTCTAATCCACCATGTAGCATAAGTTGAGAATTTAAATCCTTTAGTGTGGTCAAACTTACCAACAGCCTTCATTAGTCCCATATTACCTTCTTGAATTAAGTCAAGAAATTGCATTCCTCTACCTACGTATCTTTTAGCAATTGATACTACTAAACGAAGATTTGCTTCAACTAATTTATTTTTAGCAAGTTCTCCTCTATACAGTAATTCTTCAACTTCTTTTTTATATTCGGGAGAAATATCTTCTTTCATTTCTACCATTTCATCAAACTGTTCTTTAGCAACTTTAGCATTTGCTATATCAGTCGCAAGTTCAACTTCCATAGGACCAACTAATAAATCTACACGTCCAATTTCTTTTAGGTACATTCTAACTGGATCATCAACTTTAATTGATATTTGATTCTCAAATGATTTATCATGTAGTAATTCTTCTTCAATGTCTTTAGTAAAATCTAAATCTAAAACAATACTTGGATCTAATTCCTTATCTTCATCTCCAAATCCATCATCATCTTCAGTAATAACTTTAGGTATTTTATATCCAACCATTTCCTCTTCAGCTACTACATCAACTTGTCGTTTTTCTAGTTCAGCTACAACTTCATCAAAAGCTGAAGTTTCATCACTTACAAACTTTAGTATTTCTTTAACTGCGATATAACCTTTTGCTTTACTAATTTCTACTAATTCCTGGATAATTTTATCTTTGTCCATACTTAGCCTCCTTAATTTTTACATCTCTATATTCTGCTAGTTTAATCTTTTCTAGCATCGTAGGAGCGTTTCTTATTTTTTCTTCTAACTCTTGGATTACTAAATATTCCAAGTATTTTTGTATTACACCCATAAGGTCTCTATACTCTTTATCATCCAGCACAGCCATCTTATATTTTACTCTTTTTGTGTAAAAAAGTAGTTGGTCTGGATTAAATAATTTAAGTAGTTCTTCCTCATCAATAATACTTTCTTTAGAAGCTTCTAAGTTTTTATAATGTACATCTTCAATAATCATTTTAATATCTCTAACAATAGGTTCTATATAAAACACTTCACCAAACTCGTTATTAAAAGTTTTAACATACTTAAAGTCTTTAATATAGTAATTTACAAGATTTCTTTCCGCAACAGCGTACTTACGTTCAATTTCCATTCTAGGAATATTTCTACTTCTTAAATTCCTAATATTTCTTTTAGTATATTGATTAAAATCTTGTCTAATAGATTCAGTAGATACTTTTACATCTTTACTTAATCTATTGATATAACTTTCAATAATCGTATTAGAACTGTTTTTAATTAAATCAAATATAATTTTCTTAAAGTGTTCAATATCTAACATTTTAGTAAAATCAATATTCATATTACTTTTTAAATACGCAAATTCAATCTTATCAATCCAGTTATCATTAATAAATTTATTTAATTCTTTAGCTGAATACTTCTTAAGATAATCATCTGGATCTAATTTATCAGGTAATAATATAATCTTAATTTCCATATGAGCTTGTTCAAATAACTTAATTGCTCTTTCAGTTGCTTCAACGCCTGCAGGGTCACCATCATAACATATGGTTACATTATTTGTATATTTTTTCATTAACCTTACTTGATCATTAGTTAAAGATGTTCCCATAGAAGCAACACTTTCTTTAACTCCTGCTCTATAAGCAGCAATAACATCCATATACCCTTCAAATAAGACTATACGGTTGTTTTTCTTAATTTCATTAATCGCGTTATTCATATTATATAAAACATTACTCTTAGTAAATACAATCGTTTGAGGACTATTAATATATTTAGGCCCATCGTCGTCTTTATCTAAATATGTTCTCCCAGAAAATCCAACGACATTTCCGTATTCATCAAGAATAGGAAAGATTATTCTCTCTCTAAATAAATCATAAAAATTCTCTTTTTTACTTTGTTTAACTAATCCTAAATCATATAAATCAGAAACCAAAATACCTTTTTCAGTTAATGTTTTATAGAGTAAATCAAATTCAGTTGGAGATAGTCCAATACTGAATTTCTCAATTATTTCATCACTAATACCTCTTTTTAACAAATAGTCTTTAGCTACAATACCTTGTTTGGTACTTGATAAATATAATTTATAAAAGTTAGAAGCATCTTTATTAATATCTAAAAACTTCTTATTAGGATTTTCTCTTTTATACTTAGTGAAATCAATACTAACATTAGCTCTATCAGCTAAGTTTTCAATTGCTTCAACAAAACTTAAATTTTGAGTCTTTTGAAGGAATCCAATTGCATTTCCTTTTTCTCCACAAGAGAAACAATTAAATATTTTTCTTTCAGGTTCGACTGAAAATGACGGAGTCTTTTCATTGTGAAATGGACACAAGCCAAAATAACTCTTTCCTTTTTTAGAAAGAGATACTTTTTCAGATATTAGATCTACTATATCTGTCTTTGAAAGTATTTCGCTTATTACCGCTTCACTAATCTTTGCCATTTAATCACCTAATAGTATAGTTTTTCCATTAAATATGGAATTAATTCTTCTTTATTTAAAACAACTTGTTCCATAGTATCTCTATCTCTTATAGTAAATTTACTTTCTTTTAATGAATCATCATCGACAGTTAGAACAAATGGTGTACCTATCGCGTCTTGACGACGATATCTTTTACCAATTTTACCTGATTCATCATAAGTTACAGTAAAGAACTTACTTAAATAGCTTTCCATTTCTTCGGCTAACTCTTTATGATATTTCTTAATTAAAGGTAGCACAGCTACTTTATAAGGAGCAAGGCTTGGAGCTAATCTTAAATTAATTCTATCTTCACCGTCACCTAAATCTTCAATAGTATATGCTTCACTTAATACAGCTAAGAATAATCTTTCTACTCCTAAAGATGGTTCTATTACGTAAGGTAAATACTTCTCATTAGTCACAGGATCTAAATATAGTAACGATACTTTTGAATGATCTTGATGTTGTTTAAGATCATAATCAGTTCTTGATGCAATACCCCATAATTCATCAAATCCCCAAGGGAATCTATATTCAATATCAGTTGTCGCATTAGAATAATGAGATAACTGTTCAGTTTCGTGATCTCTTAGTTTAATATTTTCATCATTTAATCCTAAACTAAGTAAGAACTTATGGCTTTCATTCTTCCAGTAATTAAACCACTGCATCTCAGTACCAGGTTTACAGAAGAATTCTAATTCCATTTGTTCAAATTCTCTTGTTCTAAAGATGAAGTTACCTGGAGTAATTTCATTTCTAAAAGATTTACCAATCTGTCCAATTCCAAAAGGAACTTTTTTTCTAGCACTTCTTTGTACATTTTTAAAATCTAAAAAGATTCCTTGCGCAGTTTCAGGTCTTAAGAAAATATCTGTTTCACTTACAACACCTTGGCTAGTTTTAAACATCATATTAAACTGTCTTATATCTGTGTAATCTAATTTACCACAATTAGGACAAACAATATCATTCTCTTTAATATAATCCATCATTTTATCATTAGACCAACCATCAGCTATAACCCCAGTTTGATCTTCAATTAACTTATCAGCTCTATGTCTAGTTTTACAACTTTTACAATCAGTTAAAGGATCATTAAATCCTCCAACATGTCCACTAGCTATCCATGCTTGTGGGTTTAAAAGGATTGAACTATCTAGTCCTACATTTAATTTATTTTCTTGAATAAATTTCTTCCACCATGCTTTTTTTAAATTATTTTTAAGTTCTACACCTAAAGGACCATAATCCCACGTATTAGCAAGACCACCATATATTTCACTACCTTGAAATACAAATCCATAGTTCTTAGCGTAGTTAACTAAATCTTCCATTTTTATATTACTCATAATATTCCTCCTAGTACTAAAATTTGGACATAATTATACAGCATATATTATACCATAAAATCAAAAAAAAGAGGCAAGCTCTTTTCAGTATTTTTGAATTTGTTTAATAATTCCTCTTGATTTTGTCTTATATCCTACATAATCACCATATAACACATCAATTATATGTCTAACAATAGTTTTATCAATATTCTCTAAAACAGGGATTTCAGTCTTGTTAATATCAATAGCATATAACTTCAAAATATTAATATAGACTTCAGGACCATAGCTCGCTTGATTAATCGATAAATGTTCACTACAAACAAGTCCACCATTATCAATACTAAAAACCAAATCTTCCTTATTACTACATATATTACATTCTTTAAAATTAAGTCCGTACCCTAGAAAGTATAATAACTTAAGTTCAAAGATAAATGATAATACTTCAGAGTCAATTCCTTGATCAAACAATAAGAATAATCTTTTTACAAAAGAATATAGTTTTTCATGATCACTATCTTTTGGTATAGTATTTCCAATTAACTCCATAATGTGATTCATATAAGTATAGCTAACTAAATCCTTTTTAACATTAGGGTAATCATTAACTAACTCTCCCTCTTTTAAAGAAGGAAAATCACCTCTTGAATAACTTAACTTAATAAGATTACCGTTTTGACTTAAAAAACGGTTTACATTATTCATCTTTTTAACACTATGAGCAATAACACTCTTTAATCCTTCATCAGTATACAGATAAAGAATTTTACTACTATCTTTATAATCAAGTGATCGTAAAACTAATGCTTCTTTTAAATCCATAACGCATCACCTCATAACTATAGTTACTCTTTATAACCGAAATTTCTCAAAAAGAAATCTTTATTTCTCCAGTCTTTTTCAACTTTGCAGTGTAAATCTAAATAAACTTTACTACCAAGTAAATGTAAAATATCTTTTCTAGCTCTTGTCCCAATCTCTTTAATCATCTTTCCGCCTTTACCAATAATTATTCCTTTTTGTGAAGTTCTTTCAACAATTATTGACGCATGAATATTAATTAATAAGGGATTAACATCATCATTCTGCATATAATCAATTATACACATTACTGAATGAGGAACTTCCTCTTTAGTTAACTGTAATACTTTTTCTCTTATTAACTCACTAATGATAAATTTTTCAGGATGATCTGTTATTTGATCGTCAGGATAATATTTAGGACCTTCTTCAAGTTCACTAATAATATCATTAAGCAATAAATCAACATTATCACCACGTAAAGCACTTATAGAAAATATTCCTTTAAACTTAAATAGCTTTTTGTATATATCTATACTTTCTTTTAAAGCAACTATATCAGTTGTTTTATCAGCTTTATTTACAATTAAAAATACTGGTATTTTAACCTTTTGTAGTAGATCAATAATAAATCTATCTCCTCTACCAATTTCTTCATTACCATCAATCATAAACATAATTAAATCAACACTACGAAGTGTGTTGATTGCTTCTTTAGTCATGAACTCACCAAGCTTATGTTTTGGTTTATGAATTCCAGGTGTATCAATAAATACTACTTGTGCTTCATCAGTCGTGTAAATACCAGAAATATTATTTCTAGTAGTTGAAGGTTTGTTAGAAGTAATAGTTACCTTTTGTCCTAACACCTTATTCATAAAAGTTGATTTACCTACATTAGGTCTACCAACTATTGTCACAAATCCTGATTTAAACATTAAAGGTCTCCCTCAGTAAATGCGAAAGGTAATAAATCACTATTTAAAACAGTCTTAATATCCCCTTTATTATTCGCCATATGAACTTTTGCATCACCTGGCATTAACTCACTCATTACTTGTCTACAAGCACCACAAGGCGAAATATGAGCGTCTTGTTCAGTTGTAATCATAATCTCTTTGATATCTTCTTTACGGTATCCCATACCATAAGCAGTAAATAAAGCACTTCTCTCTGCGCAATTTGCAAGACCATACGATGCATTTTCAACATTTACACCAGTAATTACTTTACCGTTTTTAAGTTTTAATGCTGCTGCTACTTTAAAATTTGAATATTTTGCAAAAGAATTCTTTAATACATTCTTTGCTTCATTATATAATTCATTCATTCTTAATCACCTATCTATTTAGTCCTGATTTTTTAAGGACTCTATTTTGTAAATCTGTCATAATTTTTTCTTCATCTTCAGTTTCGTGATCATATCCAAGTGTATGGAGTAACCCATGTACAGTTAGGAAACCAAGTTCTCTTTCAAAACTATGATTATACTCATCTGCTTGTTCAATTGTCTTAGGAATAGATATAAATACATCTCCTAAGTTATTTAAATACCCATCAGGAAAAGTTAAAACATCAGTTTCATAATCTTTTTCTCTATATGTTTTATTCAATTCTTGAATCTCACTACTACTTACTAAAACAATATTTATACCATAATCTCTTTTATTTAAAATATTGAATCCATTTTTCAATACTTTTTCAATTACTTCATTATAACTCTTATCATCATACTTATTTATTATATTAACGTTCATATTCTTCATACTTAGCAAGTACTTTTTGAACTAATGGATGTCTAATTACATCAATTCTTTCAAACTTAATAGTACTAATACCTTTTACTCCTTCTAATAGTTTCACTGCATTTATCATTCCACTATCAATTTTTCTTGGTAAATCTATTTGTGTTATATCACCAGTTACTACCATTTTAGAATTAAATCCTAATCTTGTTAAAAATAACTTCATTTGATTAATAGTAGTATTTTGTGCTTCATCTAAAATTACATAAGCATTTTCTAAAGTTCTACCTCTCATATAAGCAAGTGGTGCAATTTCAATAATACCTTTTTCAATATATTCTTCAACAGTATTACTACCTAACACTTCATATAAAGCATCATATAAAGGTCTTAAATAAGGATCAACCTTTTCTTTTAAGTCTCCTGGTAAAAATCCTAAACTTTCACCAGCTTCAACAGCAGGTCTTGTCAGAATTATTTTTTTAACTTCACTTTTCTTTAATTTAGCGAGTGCATTAACAACAGCGATATATGTTTTACCAGTTCCCGCAGGACCTATCGCAAATACAAGATCATCTCTATTAATTGCTTTAATATATTCTTTTTGGTTCAAAGTTTTTGCATAAATTGGTTTACCAGATAATGTTTTAGTAATAAACATCCTGTTAACATAAATATCAACAATATCTTCTTTACTAATCTTTTCAGATAGTGAAGCAATATAAATAATATCTCTTTCAGAAATAATTACATTATTAGAAGCAATCATAATAAGTACTTCAAATATCTTTTCAAGCAATTCAATGATTTCAACATCTTTAGTTGAAATAAAAATATCTTCTCCTTTGGTAAATATGTCTAAATTATAAAGAGAATTTAATACTTTTAAATTAGCATCATTACTTCCAAGAATTATTCTAAAACTATCTAAATTACGAAATTTAATCTCAAGCTTTGTTAAATCAACCAAATTATCAAACCTCCACTCTCAGTTAGACATAGTATAACATATATCTCAGAAAATGAGAAAAAAATAACGGCACATTACATGCCGTTATTAACTATCTATTTCCTTTTTTAGCATTTTCTTTTTTCTTGATCTTTTTAGAAATACTAGGTTTTACATAATACTCTCTTTTACGAGCTTCTTGCAGGGTACCTGAACGTGATACATCTCTTTTAAATCTTCTTAATGCGTCTTCAATACTTTCGTTATCTCTAACAACGGTTTTAGCCATGAGGTCTCCCTCCTTTCGCTCTTTATTTTTCCGTATTTATAATACCAAATAAACATTTAAATGTAAAGTTTTTTAGGAAATTCCTTTAATTTTATCTAAAATATACACGAAACGGCTTGTTTATGGTATTATATTTATATAAAACCAAGATGGAAGTGATAAAATGATTGACACAATTATACAATTTTATACAGATAATTTATTATATGCTGCAATAGGTACAGTAATAGCATTTTTTATTATCTTTAGACTGTTAAAAACAGCCAAAATATATTTAGGTACTAAAAGTTATGTTAGAAAATCTAAGAAAAAAAGAAAGAAAAAGTTTAATGGAATTCAATTAACTGATAAAATTCAAAAGAAACGTAAAAAGAACACAAATGAATATTCTAAATTAAGAGGTAGAGGAAAAAAACTAGTTAAGAAATACTTAAACTATAAATTAGAAGAACTACCTGTTATCACAAGATATTCATATGGTAAGCTACTTAAAAGATCTAAAAAGAAATTGATTATTATAGTTAAAAATGATCGTAAAACTCTTAAAAAGGTTCATATGAAAAAAGGTCTTAAAAATCTAATACAAATCACAAATAAATTTAAATGTTTAGATGAATTAATTCACTTCTTACATAATCTTCCAGAAGCTATTTTAGAGCAACAAGATTACGATATCTACATTGGCGAAGAAGGAATTTCAATAGGTTACATCATAAAATAAAGCTAGTTCACTGAACTAGCTTTTTATTATACCTAAAGTATCTTTATACTTAATATTCTTTATTAAAACATCATGAATAGTGTTTTTTAATTCATTTTCCTTTTTAACTTTAACTGTTATATATGTATCTGAATGTCCATAAGTGAACTCATCATCTGATCTTTCAAATAATACACTTATTACTTCATTTTTATAACTTTTTATATAGTTAGTAGCTAACTCTTCATTTAACTGAATTAATCTATTAACTCTTAGTGATTTAATAATTCCGTTAATTTGTCCTTTTATTTGTGCAGCTTTTGTTCCACTTCTTTTAGAATAAGGGAAAACGTGCATCTCACTAAATTTACACTTTTTAACAAACTCATACATTTCTTCAAACATTAAATCAGTTTCTTCCGGGAATCCAACAATTATATCTGTAGTAATCGCAATACCTGGAATCATCTTTCTAATACTTTCTAACTTATTAAAGTATTCCTCTTTGTTATATTTGCGTCTCATCACCTTTAATATTTCATTACTTCCACTTTGAAGTGGAATGTGTAAGTGTTTAGCAAAGACATCATTATCTCTTATAAGCTCAATTATAGGGTCTATTAGTTCATTTATTTCAATTGAAGATATTCTTATTCTCTTAAGACCTTTAACTTCTTTTAAATCACTTAATAAATCAAATAAAGAATAGTTATCTAGGTCTTGTCCGTATCCACCTGTATGTATACCAGTTAATACTATTTCTTTATATCCATTCTTTACTAAAGATTTTGTTTCTTCAAGTACAGATTCTTTACTCCTAGATCTTACTGGTCCTCTAGCAAACGGAATAATACAGTAAGTACAGAAGTTATTACAACCATCTTGTATCTTCAAAAAAGCTCTAGTGTTTTCAGCAAAACTAGTAACATTTACTTCATCAAATACTCTGTATCTTGATATATCTGTTACTTCATTTATTTTAACTCTTTCATGGAGTACTTGTTTAACTAAATCAAGTAAGTTCTCTCTCTGTTTAGTACCAATAACAATATCAACACCATCAATCTTAGAAACGTCATCAGCACTCATTTGACTATAACATCCCATTACTGCGACTACTGCCTCAGGGTTTCTTTTAATAGCTCTTCTAATAGTTTTACGACTTTTAGAATCACCTGAATTAGTCACTGTACATGTATTTATAATATAAACATCACTATATTCATTAAAGTTAACTCTCTGAAAGCCATCAGCTAAAAACAAACCTGAAATACTTTCAGTTTCGTATGTGTTTACTTTACATCCTAATGTGCTAAATGCTACTTTCATATGTATCACTCACTTCTTATTAAATCATAAAAATACAATTATATTTATTATATCATATATAATGTTTATATGCTTTTTTTATAGATTACACTAAAAATACAAATAAAAAAAGGCCTGCGCCTTTTTTTATTAACTA
>LGVF01022632.1_pt1 | contig 60524 bp, 49 predicted proteins | sample 469901 | NCBI WGS metagenome assembly LGVF01 (sample SAMN03893561, study PRJNA290197) | marine sediment metagenome | material: sediment; isolation source: combined push core samples #3730, #5133, and #5579 collected at Hydrate Ridge | place: Pacific Ocean: Hydrate Ridge
GAAACTTTCTAACATTTTGAATCCTTTTATTTTTGCTCTAAATTCATCATCAGCTAAATATAGTAACAACATTGATGATGCAATCATAGCTCCACCAGGGAACCCACCACCAGGAGTTAAATGCCCATGAATAGCAATATAAACTCCAGTCATTAAAATAATACCGAACAATGCTCTACTACCAACTCTTAACATAAAGTTAGGATGGAAGTTAAGTTCTAAACGTTTTTGTTTTTTACCACCAAGTAATAATGCAACACCAAGTGAACTTACGAATAATACAGTAACTTCTCCTAATGTATCAAAACTACGGTAATCAGCAACAATCGCAGTAACGATATTAGCTGGACCACTTTCTAAATTAGTAGCTTGTCCAAATATAATATCTCCTGGATCTTCTGTAACACTTCTATCTATAAAAGCTTGTGAAACACGTGAACTAACATCTGCTTCTCCATATGCTGGAAAAGCTTCATTATTATCTAAAGATACAACAATCATGTATCCAAGAACTAACACAGTAATAAACGCTAAAAAGTTTTTCATTATTTATTACCTACCTTTCTAGCAGCTAGTAAAGTAAATATAAATAAACTTGTTACAAGTCCACTCCCAATTACTGCTTCAGTTACTGCAACATCAGGTGCTTTCATTAAAACAAATCCAACAACAGCTAACATACTTAAAGCTGATAAGAACATAACTGATTTAACTAAAGATTTTGAATTAATTGCAAGGAAAGCAAGAATAAGCATCAATACTGAAACTATTATTTCAACAATATTAACTAGGTCCATCTTCTTTACCTCCAAACAAATCGATTAAATCATCTTGTACTAGGTTGTCTGGCAAATCACAACTCTTATATGAAGCTTTAGCTAAAGCACTAGAACCAATAGGATTAGCAAAAGCTATAAATACAATAATTAATAATAATTTAGGGAACCATTCCGGGTTATTAAATCCAATACCAATTAATAATGTGAATGCTCCTAAAGTTGTTGCTTTTGTACCTGCTTGAATTCTGTTAAATGTATCTGGCATTCTTAAAATACCAAGTCCTCCTAGAAGGTAGAACAATCCACCGATTGTCATAAATATATAACTAGCAATCTCCATGTTGACCCTCCAAGTATCTAGCAAATACGATTGTTTCTATGAATGCTAAGATTCCATAAACAATTGCGATATCTAGATATAAACTATTTTCAAATTGATTAGCAAGTAAAGCAATAACTCCAATAACTATAATGTTAAAAGTATCTAACGATACAACTCTGTCGGCAGGCGTAGGCCCTATAAGCAATCTAGAAACTGCGAATAAAACGCCAAGTCCTATTAGAGAAAAGACTATTATATCCATCATTTAAAAACCACTCCCAACACTTTTTCAAATTTGGCACTAATATTTTGTCTGTTTTCTTCTGGTGTTTTACCTTTAATATAAACGGTATGGATATAAATATCATTACCATCAATATCAACTGATAAAGTACCAGGTGTTAGTGTAATTGAGTTTGCAAGTGTTAACTTCGCAAAATCACCTTTTAAGTCCGTATTGATCTTTACAAAACCAGGATTTAAATGTTTCTTAATCCTAGGACTTAAAACGATTCTTGCTACTGCCAAGTTCGATAAAACCAATTGCCATACGAACAGTGGTAAATAAGCAAAAATAAACACTAGAAGTTTCACTGGGAAACGATAATCAATTGTGTAATTAACATGTTTCGCTAAGATAACAGTTAAGATAGCACTAACGATTGCCCCGAGTAACAATTCTTGTACATGAATTCCTGCAAGTGCTATATAACTCACAAAAAGTACTAAAAAAGTTGCTACATACTTCATAAATAATTCCTCCTTCTATTCTTTTAATCTTTTTTTATATATTTTTAACTTAACAACAAACGAACTATCTTCATCATAAGGCCAAATCAGCCATCTAGATAAATATGATTTCAATTTCTCATCAAGGTTCAAAAGTCCATAATCCCCAATTCCCATACCATACTTCTTCTTGTATCCTTCATACATCTCTTCCATTACTTCGTGACTTCTTATTCCATTTTTAACTCTTAAATAGAAATTACTTTTCTTATCAAGTTGGAAAACATCACTAAGTACAATTAAATAACCGTCGTCTTTTAATGTTGTAATTATATTGTCATTAAAAGTATCTATAATTTGAACCATTTTATCTAACATAGTATTTTCAATATATTTAAGCATATGTTCAGGATATCCATTCTCACGTAAAACTGAGCATTCTCTTAAAATCTGATTATAAACTAACTGCGTATAAATTGGAGAAACATAAACTAAATCTCCACAACCTTCATAATCTCTTAAAAATCGATAATCTTCAAGTCCTTGTAATTTACTAGAAATAACTTGATCAATTTTTTCAAAAGTACGACAGTTAATAATTCTTTCTTTAAAGTCTTGGAAAAAAGCATTTTTCTCAAAACCTGTATATTCAATTCTAATCTTAGTAATCTTTTTCTTATCTTTTTCACTTAAATTTAATTTACTTTCCGCTTCAATAACAGTGTTCATATCAACATCTGTTAAAACGACCTCATCAAATCTACGCACAAAAAAGGTTGCGGAAAAATCTTTCATTTTCCCCGCACCAATTACTATAGCTATTTTATTGTCGTTTAATCTTTCCACAAGTGATTTTAATATTAAATCCACTTGGAGGCGAAAAGCATCAACATCTTTATTTTCCTGATTTAAACTGGTGTTTAAATCACGATTAAAGATCTCCATAAACTTCATAAACATCACCTTTTCTACTTATATTATATATAAGTAAAAAACATCCGACAAGACCTATTTTGTATACGAAATAGTTTATAAATCAAACAATATTTACAAATGGTTATACATAGCGGTTTAAACACTTTTTATAAATAAGATAATTATAAAGATTATATTTAAACAAGTGCATATGCACAAATATATACCCTTATAGGGTATAAAAAAACGGGTAAAATCTACCCGTTTTTAGACTCTTCAATAACTTTAGACTTAAACTGGTTAGTATAAAGCTTAAAGTACTTATTTTCTAAAGCAATTAAATCACTATGTGTTCCAGATTCAATTACCTTACCATCTTCTAATACTAAGATTCTATCACTTGATGTAATAGTAGATAATCTATGAGCAATTACAAAACTTGTTCTATCTTTTAAAACAATCTCAATTGCACGTTGAATGCTCTTCTCAGTTTTAGTATCAACACTTGATGTTGCTTCATCTAATATTAATATTTTTGGATCTGCTATCAAGGCTCTTGCAAAACTTACTAACTGTTTTTCTCCTACAGATAATTTCGCTCCGCCTTCACCAACTTCTGTATCATATCCATCCTTTGATTTTATAATGAAATCATGTGCTTCAACTAGTTTAGCAGCTTCAATAACTTCTTCTAATGTTGCCTCAGGTTTTCCATAACGGATGTTATCAAAAATTGAACCACTGAATAAATGTGGTGATTGAAGAACATATCCTAAGTTATCATGTAACCATCCAATTGATCTATCTTTATAATCTTTTCCATCAATTAGAATTGTTCCTGTTGTCGGTTCATAGAAACGGCATATTAAATTAACTATAGTTGATTTACCAGCACCAGTTTGTCCTACAAGGGCAATACTTTCACCAGCTTTAACATCTAAAGTAAAGTTAGTTAATACTTCTTCACCTTTATTGTATTTAAATGTTACATTATCAAATTTGACAGCTCCAACTAAATCTTCCCAATTTTCTTTTTTAAAGTTAATTGCGTCACCATATTTTTCAATTACTTCAGGTGTGTCGAATATTTCTGCCTTTTGTTCAATTAAACTGATTAACCTTTCGGCACTAGCTTGTGCTTGTTGAAAACGAGCCAAAATATTAGCTAACTGCATAACTGGTTCAAAAAACTGTCCAATATATGCTAAGAATAAATATAAAATAGAAAAACTAATAACTCCATTAACTACTTCAAGTCCACCATAGTAAATTGCTAATCCTGTTGCAACTGATGCGATAAATAATATTGTTGGGAAATATAATCCCGCAAACATCGCAGCTCTAATTGAATGTCTTTTCATATTACTAGTCAAACGATCAAAGTCATTAAAGTTTTGTTGTTCTAGTACTAAAGTTTTTGTTGTTTTAGCACCCATAATACCTTCATTAAATAATCCAGTAATTTTTGAATTTTCTTTTCTTATTTTACGATAAGCAAATAAAATCTTTCTTCTAAAATAAATACTAACTATTATAAGTAATGGAAGGACAGACAATGTAATTAAAGCTAATTTTACGTTAACTATAAACATTACAATTGTAATTCCTATCATCATAAATAGACCCCAAGTTAAATCAATTAATCCCCATGATAATATCTCACTAAGATTTCTTGAATCACTTGTCATTCTCGCCATTATCCACCCAACAGGTGTTTTATCATAATAAGAGAACGGTAATTCATGTAATCTTTTGAACGCTTTTTCTCTTAAAACATATGATAACTTACGTTGAATAGTTCCAGCGTTAATAATAAATACATATACCATTGATGCTGTTAATAAAATGAAAAATGCGTAAAATCCTAAAAACATTGGTAACTTATCTAAATTTCCTGCTCCAATAATTTGTTCAAGTGCATATACATTCATTAACGGATATAAAATATCTGTGATTGAAAGTGAAATAACTGCGAGTAATCCAATTATAATATGTTTCTTAAATTCTTTCATATAAGAAAATATTTTTTTCCATACTACTAAATCAAATTTGGAGTTAGTATACTCTTCTTCTTCGTAATAATTCATATTACTCAACTCCTTTATCTAGGCTTTTAAAATCATACTCAACATTTGATTGAATATCCCAAAGTTGTGCATAAATTCCACCTTTTTTAACAAGAGAATCATGGTTACCCATTTCTGCGATTTCTCCCTTATCTAATACAATAATCTTGTCTGCTTCCATAGCTGTAGTAATACGATGTGTAATAATAAACACTGTCGTATTTTTCCATTGTTTATCTAAAGCAGTTCTAATTTGTATATCTGTTTCTGTATCTACTGCGCTTAAGCTATCATCAAAGATTAAAACAGGTTTATCATCAAGTAACATTCTAGCGATTGCAACACGTTGTTTTTGTCCACCTGACAACGTTACTCCTCTTTCACCAACCATTGTTTCATATCCTTCTTCAAACTTACCAATATCATCATGTAAACTTGCGATAGACGCAGCTTTATAAATTTGTTCTTTATTTGCAGACCTATTCATGATTCTAATATTTTCATAAACAGTTCTACTATATAAGAATGGTTCTTGCATAATTATTCCTACATTTTTTCTTAAGTGTTTTTTGTTCATATCTTTAATATCAACACCATCAAACTTAATAGTACCTGTTTGATTATCTAATAATCTAATCATAAGGTTTATTAAAGTAGATTTACCACTACCTGTTTTACCAACAATAGCAATACTTTCTCCTTTATGAACATTAAATGATATTCCTTTTAACAATGGTTTATCGTCATCATCAAATTGGAATCCTACATTATCGAATTCAACTGTTCCAGTAATTCTTGGTTTTAAAGTACTATCATCTTTATGTTCACTTTCTTTTAATACAATTTCATCAATACGGTCTAGTGCAACTGTTGTTTTACCAAAGTCTCCAACAATTCTACCAAGCTGTCTCATTGGCCAAACTATCATACCAATATAGTATAAGAATGCGACAAATTCATCAGCAGTAATATACCCATTAACTGCCATTACAACACCAAAACCAGCAGTAAGTCCATATTGAACTAAAATCATAAAGTCAGTACTACCCCAAAATATTGCCATCAATACTAATAATTTAGTATCTTTTTTCATGTAATCTTTTGAGTGTTTATTAAATTTGTTAATTTCAAATTCTTCTTTTGCAAAAGCTTTAACAACTCTTATTCCTGTCATACTTTCTTGTAATGTCGTTGTCATTTTACCTTCTGCTTCTTCAACTTCTTTGAAGATTCTCTTAACGTAAACAAAGTACAATAAAGCTACAAAGAATATTACTGGTGTCATAGCTAATGAAATAAACGTTAATGTTAAATCCATTCTTTGCATTTGGTATATTGTAAATCCAATTAAGAATACTAATCTTAAAATCTCAATTAACTGTTCACCAACAAATACTCTATAAGTCTCAACATCTGTTGTACAACGTTGAATTAAATCTCCTGTTTCAGCATTTGAATGATATGTATACGATAAATCCTGTAAAGTACCATACAATTTATTTCTCATATTATAAGCAATACGCTCAGTAAAGATCGCATTGATCATTCTTCTAATAAACATTAATGTAACTCTAAATAGCGCAAAAACAACATATGCAAATGCTAACAATAACAATTGTTTTGCAGCTGTATCAGCGGCTATTAGCTCTACTAGAAATTCAGGTAATCCTGAATCTTCACCATTTGTGACAATATCTATAGCATGTCTAACGAATAGTGGTGTAAGTGTTCTGAAGTATTGTAAAAAAATCAAAATAGTAGCTGCAATAAAATAGTATCTTTTATTGCCTTTCATCCATTTGAAAAACTGATGGAATCTCTTCATAATATCACCTCTGTTTCATTAAAGTTCGTGTAGTTCATAATATTGTTTTTCTAAAAGTATTAACTCTCCCTTAAGCAAATCTATCTTCTCATTTACTCTCTTTATTTCTAAATGATTAGTATACACTTCAACTTTAAAAGTATCTTGTTCTAACTCTTTAATTCTTTTTTCAATTTTATGAATTTCTTTTTCTAAACTTTTAATTTCTTTCTCATAATCTATTTTTATATTGTTTTGTTTCTTTAGTTTTGATTTTTTAACAATTTTTTCTTTTTTTAACTCTTTAAACTCTTCATATGAACCTTCAAATTCTGTAACATCTGAATCAGATAAATGAATAATTTTAGTACCAATTTTATTAATGAAATATCTATCATGAGACACAAAAATAATTGGTCCACTAAATTCATTAAAAACATCTTCAATTATATCCTTAGTTTCAATATCCAAATGGTTAGTTGGTTCATCTAAAATTAACAAATCTGGATTAGATAACATTAGCAATAATAAAACCAATCTTACTTTCTCTCCGCCGCTTAGTACACTGATTGGTTTCAATGCATCCTCATTCATAAATAAGAATCTTGCGGCCACACTTCTAACTTCTTTATTAGTAAATCTTGGGTAGTAATCATGTATCTCTTCAAAGATCGTTTTATTGTAACTTAAACCTTCTTGATTTTGATCAAAATAACCCACTTTATACTCTCTTAAAAAGTCTATTTTTCCAGCTAGTGGTTTTAACTTTTTCTCTATAATTTTTAACAAAGTAGTTTTACCAGTTCCATTAGGACCAATAATAGCTAATTTGTCGTAGCCTCTCATTGTAAAATTAATACTTGATAGTAATGGTTTTTCATATCCAATACTTAAATTTTTAGCCTCTAGTATTATCTCACGAGTTGCCCTTTTATTTTCAAAAGCCATCTTCACTTTACTTCTTGAGATAGTCGGTTTGTCTAATTTAACCATCCTATCAATCTTTTTAACTCTATCTTGTGCGATACTCGCTTTTTTAGCGTTATATCTAAATCTATCAACAAAACTTTGAAGATGTTCTATCTCTTTTTGTTGACGATTATAATGTTTTAATAATATTTCATATCTCTTAACTTTTTCTAATTGATATTCTTCGTAACTACCATGATAAACATGACTTGTTCCATGATCTATTTCAATAATTTTACGACATACCTTACTAATAAAATATTTATCATGAGTAACAATTAAAACTGCTCCTGCATATTTATTTAAATAGTCCTCTAGCCATTCAATTATATCAATGTCTAAATGGTTTGTAGGCTCATCTAAAATTAATAAATCAGGATTAATTAATAATAATTTAGCAAAGGCAATTCTTGTTTTTTCTCCTCCACTAAAAGTGATTATTTCTCTTTTATATTCATCCTTTGTAAATCCAAATTTACTAAGAATTAAATCTATTTTATAATGGTATTCATATCCACCTTGAATCTCGTAATTATGTTCCATAGTAGAATATCTTTTTAATAACTCTTTATCATCTGGCATTAAAGCTAATTTTTCTGTTAGTAAAGCTATTTTCTCACCTAAGTTTATTAAGTCTTTAAACACTTCTCTCATTTCAAAAATTAGAGTATTATTTTTACTTGATATCACATCTTGACTTAAGTAGCCAAAGACAGCTTTTGAATTTTTATAAACGTCACCCTTATCAATATCCAAATCACCAATTATCATTTTAATAAGTGTTGATTTACCAGTTCCATTTTTCCCAATAATGGCTATCTTATCTTTACTGTTTATTTCAAAAGAAATGTTATTAAACAACACATCTCCATTAAACTCTTTTTGTAGTTTTGAAACACTTAAAATATTCATAATACTCACCTTCTTCCATTAAAAAAACATCTCTCACCACTCGGATGAAAGACGTTTATCTTTTTCAAAATAAGCGTTTATAACTTGTATGTAAAACAAGCTAATATCTATTCATACGTGATGGTAAGTCCACACAAAAAAATCTATTTTTCGAAACATTATATGTCATTGTCATTACTAAAAGTTTATTCATTACCATCACCTCTTTCTTTTTTTTTATTTAAAAAATTGCTTTAACTCTATTAGAATAGCATAAGTAAGCGCTATTGTAAATACAAAATCTTCATTTTTTATAAATAAGTAAAAACTTAGATTTCATTATCAATTATTACTTCATTAGGAGGTAGTAAAAGTTGTCTTGGTTTTGCCATAATACGCTTAGCTAATTTGATAGATTTCGCGAAGTAATAGCCATCAACAACACGTTCATCCACTACTACTTTTATGTCCATACTCTTTTTAATTGTTATATTATTTTCTTCATCAATATACTGTTCTTTTGTTTTTGTTCCAAAAGCAAGGAATATTGTATTTGTTCCTATATTATAAATATGATGATAAACACCTTTTATTCCAAGTGATCCAAGATCTGTTATAAATATACTTGAATGAAATGGACTAAGATCAGTTAAAAATCTAGGTAGTTTACCATGAGCATCTAAAAATCTTATAAAATTAAGACTCCAATTAATTAAAAATCCTGGCATAATTGAAAAAAACTTTGCTGCTTTATCTGTACTATTCTTATCTTCTGTATTTTTATTGTCATTAATTTGTTTATTAACTTTTTGTATAACATTATAAATAGTATCAGTTGGTTCAAATATTATTTTAATAGTTGTTTCTTCTGTATCCTCAGACATATCTTTTTTTATTGCAATAGAAAAAGATATCTCTTTTCTAGCATATGTCTTCTTACCAACAACAAATCTATTAATCTTAGGTCTTTGACTAATTACTCTTACCATTGAAGCAATAACTATATGCAAAAAGCCTACAGCGTGGCCTTCTTTTCTTAACTGTCTTATTAATTTATCAGTCTCTTCTAAGTATACTCTGTCTTCAAAAAATACTTGGGCATCAGATCTTTCTTTCATTAAGTAAGGAATAATTCTAAAAAAGGGATCTGCTTTTCTTAATTTGTATCCATCTTTTCTGTCTCCAAATCGTCTTCTCATAATACCATCTCCACTAACTATTATATAATACTTTTTACTATTTATAAATAGAAAAAGAAAAAGGCTATTTCTAGCCTTTTAAGTCTTTAAATTGTGTTTTATATAAATCATAATAGAATATCTATTTGATTTTATCATTATATTACACTTATGGTATATATTTATAGTTTACAGAATAAATGCTTTTTTCAATAAATATAACACTACCCCCGTTTGATAATATATATACCTTTTCATCACTAAAAACAATAACGTATTTTTCTTCAATATATAAATCTTCTACTACAACAAAACGATAATTTTCACTTATCTGTCTAATAGGACATTCAGCATATGTTAAAACTTCAAACTCATATTTTCCAGAATTATTTCTTATAATGCATTTATCACCTGATTCTGCAACCAACTGAAGTTCTTCATCATAATACAAAAATTTGTCTAGTTTTTCCACCACTAAAAATTGTGAATCAACAATTAAATTTGAACTATATTCAAAATCAGTTAAACTATCTCCTATTAACACTTTGTAATTATCCTTGATCAAATAATAATTATTACACTCAGCAATCAAAAAAATCTGATTATCTAGTATATCTAGTATAATGGAATTCTTGTATAATTCATTCATATCAAAATCAAATACCCTATAATTTTCACCTAAAAATATCAAGTAATTATCAGTGAACATCAAAAAGTTATAATTACTTAAAACTAAATCTACTTCTTTAAGATAATTAAAAGGAATTATTTCTCCATTTAATATATATATAAGATAATTATCAGGAATACCATAATATTTATAATAATCATAAAGATTTTCTAAAGACTTTACTAACTGAAAATCATAAGTAAACACCTTTAATTCATTGTCAAGTTCAACAATTACTTCATCACTAGAAATCCAAATTACATTATTAAATCCTATATCGAATACTTGATTAAAATATTTGTCAAATATATACTCTTTATTATTTTTTATCATTATGTAGAAAGAGTTTATTAATTCATGAAACTCAAAATCAAAAGAAGTAACATACCCACTACTAATATCTAAGATATACTGCGTTTTACTTGAAGAAAAATAGATTAAGCCTACTTGGTGGAAAATTATTACTTCTTCATATTCAATACTTAGAATCTCATTTCCTTCTCTATCAATAACTCCATAAGTTAAGCCTAAATCTTTGTCAAAAAGACTAACTCTTAAATACTCAATACTGCTATCAAATCCATATTGATAGTCTAAATCAGAATATTTATTAGTACCATCATCGATTGAAGAATACTTAGTTTCTATAACCAAATCATAATCATCATTAACTAAACCGTAATATATTGACTCACTTGTACTACACTCGTTTTTATAAAAAGTTCCTTCATAACTACTCTCAGGATTAATGTAGCTTATACATTGTTTATCTTGATTATCACAAGAAACTAATGAAATCAATAATATAATTAAAATTAATATTTTTTTTATCATTCAAACCCCTCCAAATGACTTACCCAATATGTAAATTTAAAGTTGTAATAAGAAGCATACAAATCATAAGAGAATCCCTTATGTCCAAGAATTTTTTAAAAAATAATCCTAATATTGAATAACTAATCTTTTAGCTGTACATTTAATGATAAATCGATTTCAGCACTCTCAGTAATAAGATATATTTGGTAACTTTGATTGTAATTTTTAATCTGAATTATATATTCATCTACCATATACTCATCAAGAATCGTGTAATTATTAGCAACAACTAATATTAAGGCATTTCCTGAGAATACACTAATATCAATTTTTACAAAATATTCAGAACTAATATCTTCATCTATATTTTGCAATAATAGAACTCCAGAAGTCTTTTTTGAATTAAAATGATAATTATTGCATAGGGTGATATCCTTTATATTGTTACTAACATTCTCAACTGCACATTTAAAATTAGAGATATATGAGAAAAAACCATATTCATCTTCAAAAATACCATCATCAAATATTATAGTATTAGGATACGAGTCTATTCCATTTGTATCATCAATATGTTGTTGCCCAAAAAAAATAAATATTGCCCATGTTATTGTAATTATAGATAAAATAATTAAGTTAAAAGTAAGCAAATTATTCTTCTTTTTCATAATATTAATACCCAAACTTATGGATTATCCAAAACATAGTTTTAGTAGAAACCCCAAATATTATTGATGAAAATATTCCAACAATTAAGTAAAATATATCTAGCTCAACTAAAAATTTCAAGGTGATAGTTACTGTAATTACCACCCAACAAATAAAGAAAGAATACCCTAAAAACTTTGTGAATAAATTTTGGAAATTACGTTCTTTCTGACCTTCAAGATAACAAAAACTATATACTCCTAACAATTTCATAATATTATACCTAATACCTTTAATAAAACTTAAACATAATATAAATAATATTGCTATAAGATAGTAAATATATATATTCATCATTACTTCTCCTTTATATTTTTATTCTAAACTTGAATCCAACTATAAAGGCTCCACCAAACTGAAAACCTTCCTTCGAGCTAGTAAATTCAAATCCAAAACCACCTAAGATAATTTCACCGCCTACAGAAAGATCATGATTAAACATCTCAAAATCAAAATCTTGATGATAACTTAAAAAACTCCCCCCAATTTCAACTCCACACAAATTAAAGGTGCATTCTGCAGTAAGTTCTCCTTTAAAAAGTTCAAATCCCCAATCAGTTATTTCACCATCATAACTTAATGAAATAAAACCTATTTCAGCATTGATAACTGTAATACCAATTGTAGATATAGTCGGCCCAGTTAAATCTAAATAGCCCGCTCTTGATACTGTTGAATGTCTAGTTCCATACTTTATTCCTAATTGACCACTTATTGGTTCGAATAGTTCAATTTTCCTTGATGGCCAGAAAGAAATATAGTCATTTATTTTCTTCTTTTTGTAGCCATTATAATCTACATAATTTACAGGATTATTTGAAACATATGAAAAAACATTATGCTGAGTTAATTCTCCAACTTCACCTAATAATCCATCGACATTAATAAATCGTCCAATCTTAGGATTATAATATCTTGAGTTTAAATAATATAATCCAGTATCATTATCAAACCGATACCCTCTATAACGATATGGGTTTATATCTGCCATAGATCCAGTTTTGTAAACTGTATTTCCCCAAGCATCATATTTGTATTTTGCCACAGTAGTACCACTAATGTCAACAAGTTCAATAATATCACCTTGTAAGTTTGTTATATAGAAATACTCATTTCCATTATAATTCATACTTAATAGAGTTCCATCAAGATCATAAGTATAATATATAGTTGTACTTGATCCTCTATTTTCTACTAATACTTTATCTCCATCTAATGTATAAATAGTATTATCCTTTTGAGTTCTTATACCTTGATCATTATATTTGTAAGTTATTAATTCATGTTGGTTTGCATAACCAGTTAATTGTCTACCATCCCATACATATTCAACGCTTGCTCCTGACAAACAATCATACTCATATGTAGGATTCCCACTATTATCATAATGTAAATCTATTTCATTAACTTGTGTGGAACCTTCGTATACTTCAAGTTTTGTTAACTGATCTCCCCACATATTATCATAATATAATTCTTTTCTTGATAGTTGAGTAGTTGTTACTGTAAAATTTGTTGTATACTCATATTCTTTTATTAGTATAATATTCCCTTGATTATCATATTCATAAATATATGTCATTGAGATAGATCCATAATTAACTTTGATATCTTCACGAATTAATTGATTAAATCCATCATAATGATAATTATATTGATCAATTATATTCCAGTAAATATCATCATATACTCTAATCTCAACTATATTATGATTTTCATCATATGTATATGTATAGAATGTTTCTGTACCATTATTATTATAAGTAATATTTGAAACTCTATTTGTCGCATTACCCATTGTTGGATCAACAGAACTACTATTGTATCCAAAATCTTTTGTAAATGAAATAGCTCCAATTGTTAATTCAATTGTATCTAATCTTCTTAGTGAATCATTTTCATAATTGTAATCAATTGTTACTTCAGTTGAACCAACATCATATTGCGTATAATCATACTCTCCAGTAGTTAGGTTATAGTAATAAAGTACTTCTCTACTTGACGATCCAATACTATAATCATAACTATTTAGATTTCCACTACTATCATAAGTATAGCTTATTTCATTTCCATCTTTATCAATAACTGATTCAATTCTACCTGCTAAATCATATGAATAGAAATAAATATTTGAATTGTTTATATCTTTAAATATAGATAATCTCCCACTAGAATCATATTCATATTCATATCTAATAATTCCATTAAAACTAATAGTTTTTACTTGATTCTCTTCCGTATATGTGAATGATACATAATCCCCATTTCCATATTCCTGTTCTTTTAGTTTATCAGTATAATACGTCGTAGTACCTTCCACTTCTTCCCAGTAATCATATATCATTACTTCAATTCCTGAAATCTCTACAGATTCAACTTGATCTAAACTATTATAAATAAATTCATAAATATATCCATCTCGTTGAATTTCACTTAACCTTCCATTATTATCATAAACATAAGAACCCGATATTGGATCAATTGGTACATTGCTATATGCAGTTGTACTTATTAAGTTTCCGTATTCATCATAGATAAACTCCTGTATATTACCCATAGCATCCATAATTTCAGAAATAAGACCTACTGAGTAATCAGTTGTTGAACTAGATGTATTTCCAAACTCATCGGTGATAGAATCAATATACTGTCCTTCGGAAGTGTGAGTTGTTGAAGCTTTAAACCATTTATCTTGTGTAGATGCATCTTTATCATATCCTATATATGTTTCAATAAGTTGATTTGTGGATGAATCGTAAGAAAATGTAATTCTAACATTATTTCTAGATACTTCTTCTACTTGATAAGTTGTATTTCTATCAATTGAAGTAGTTATATCATCTTTAGTAATAGAAACAACATTATATTCAGTATCATAATCATATAAAGTTGTTCCATCAACTGAATCAACCTCAACTAGATTTCCATTTGAAGCATCATAAGAATATCCTGTACTAAGTTTATCATGATAGAACTGAATATTATCAAAGTAAGCTGTCCCCTCACCTTGATAAACTGCATAAATTCTTAAATATAGAACCGATGCTGGAACATCTAAAGTAATCATTTGAAATTGCCAATCCTCAATATCAGGATTGAAAGTTAAATACTTGTAATATGTTTCATTATCATTTATATCAAACCAACTAATTTTTAGACCAAAAAATCTATCATCTGAATCACCTAATGGTTGCCCCGATGTATCATTAAATTTAAAGTAAGTTTTATTAGGTACTGCATCAGCTTTTGCCCAGGCACCAATGATATAAGTAGATTGACTTGTATATAGGTTCCCTAAGTCTTGTTTAACATATTTTTCTGTACTACCATCACCAATAATTCTCACGGCTTTTTCACCCAGTATATCTTGCATTAAACCAGTCTCATTTATATTAACAACACTTGCACCACTATATGTCCAGCCAGTGCTTCCGCTTTCAAATGAGCTATTTGTAATAACGTTGTATCTAGTATTAGTAAAATCAGCACATGATTCAGTTGCATCGTCATTACAAGCAGTATATAGATAACCTTCAACAACCTGAACATTGTCAAAGTGAGCTAATGAAATACTTTGATTAACTAATTTTATAGTAATAGTTCTAGGAGTACTTATATAGAAAGTCAATTCAACTTTCTCCCATCCATCTGAGTTATATATCTTATTTACTGTACCAGATGATGTTTCACCTGTTACATCAATATATGCTCCAGGACTTCCTCCAGGATTATCTATCCATACAGAAGCTGTGTAACTTCCTGCTTCTAAATATATACTTTGATATGCATAAGAATAAGATGTAGTTGATGCAGACTCAATTGAAAGTGATTGATTGCCAATATTTGAATAAGATGAGTTGTTAATTTGGCCATTCGTCCCTTCAATCATTGTCCATCCCCATGTTCCTAATTCAAACCCATGATTAACAATAGGATTATGTTGTTGTTTAATAACATCTGAACTTTCGATTAAATTATGATTGTTGTAATAATTTGGATCTACATCAATAATACTAAAATCTGCGTCTGAATACCAAATACCTGCAGCATTTGGAAAAAGACCACTATATTTATAGAAAGTTGCATTTCCAAAGTCATCCATTACATTTACAGTGTGTCCATAATTATCAAATATATAATATATACTATCTCCTTCAAAATCTGTATATGTTGTTTTCCCAAGTTCATAAGTAATATTAAGTTCACCAATATTCAATCCACTGTCAGTAGTAATAACATTGTCTACACGATATTGAGAGTCATATCCATATTCTATTTTATAAGAATTTGTTGTATTTTGTCCATCTACCATTTTATTATTACTATCAAATGTATATTCTAGTCTTTCATAACTAGACCAAGAGGTATTTGTATCAGTACCATATCGATATGCTCTTAACATATAATTTATATTATTATCAGCATCATAATAGTAATGATTTTTTTCTACTTCTCTAAGTGAAGAGTCAGGTTGTTTTAACTGTACTTCAGTTTTAATTAACCTGGTTGAATCATACGTGAATTCAATTCTATTTTCCGCTTCATCTTTTACATAGTCTATTTTTTGAGATGTAGTATCTATATAATATACTCTAATATAATGTTGTGTCTTCAAATTATATATATTTGTTAATCTTCCTGAAGAGTTAAAATTATATTTAAGATTTGAAATTGTTACAATATTCATACTTTGATTTGCACCAAGATATGTATTTCTCTCAAGAATCATTCTTGATCCATCTTCAGAAATCGAAGTACATTGTTGTACTCCTGAATAAACTGTTACACATTCTTCATTCATAAAGTATATTTTATTACCATCTGGATTTTGCATGTAATACTTTCCGCTTACTGAATCAGTTAAGATTTGAATATTATAATTTGTTCTCCATCCATCACCATAACCAATATCAACTGATCTTGAATGATTATTATGGAAAAAGTTGAGAGTTAAAGACATATAATCATTATCCAATGAATACTCATTACGTACCCATGTTAAATTCCCTGTATAATCACTAATATATCCTGTACCTATCATTCCCATATCTTGAGAAGTGTAAGTCCAGTAATCTTTTAATCCTGAAGGTTCTTCATACCCTATTGTAACTAATGGTCTACTTGAAACTGTTGAGTATCCCATTTGTTTTACAGAATTATAAGCTCCATACCATTCATCATCAGTAATAGTAAATCCTGTAGTTCTTGTGCTACCAGTTGCTTGCCATTCTTTTACTGATTTAGTTATATCAAATATATATTTACTATCTGACGTGATTACATGATAATCTACTACCCTTGTATCAAATGCAGGAGCATTTGCCCATGTTGCTGACCCACTTGAAAAAGTTTCAGTATTTTTATACAAGTTAATTTGTCTACCAACAGTAGCTGAGCTTTTAGTTAATGTCAAATAAGAATATGTAATTACTTGATCCATTATACTAGATGGAATATAAAAATATAATAATGCTCTATATTCACTAGCTGAACTTGAACTAGAAACAGGCATATACGTAGAAGATGCATAATTAGTTGTTGGAGAACTTTCGGATATATATGTGTCATATATATTCATAGTTGTTGTATCACTCTTAAGAGTAGGATCAATCACTACTGGGTATGCAGCATTTTGTAACCACTCATCGTTTGGTGTAATAATAATTTCATATGTTTTATTTCCAGTTTCTATTAGCTGAAACTCAATATCATATGACAAATCTTCATTAACATCAAACATATATAACTCTTCAAAAGTGAAGATAACTTCATTATCTTCATTTATAAATAATATATTACCTTCATCATCTTGAATAATTTCTAAATCTTTCAATTTATACTCAAATGTTAAACTAAATCCTTGAATATACTCATTAAGTATTATATTTTCTTTTACTCTATCTCCAGTTACAATATATTCAATATCTACATTTATTTGAATATCCTTGTAAATAATTGCTTGATTTACATTTGTTAATTCTTTAATATTGTTTGGACTATATGTAGAATCATCGACATCAATATCTGATGATTCTATATTAAGAATACTCCAATCAATACTATACCCATCAAGTGTTAGTTTAATTTGTTTATTATCATCTAGTTTTTTTGGGAATTTTAATTTAAATTTGTTCGCTTTCGTTTCAAAAACAGTTCCATTTTCAGATAAACTATTATCTATATCTTTCCACTCACCATTTTCATAGTAATGAATAGGTTGGTCATATATTGCTACTTCATAAGTTCCATCAATTTTTCGGAAGTGTTTCTCTGTCTCAGTTCTTTTAGTGATATCTTCAAAATCAATTGGAACTAAACTAGGATTCAAGTCTACACTTTCATAAATATTTTCTTCTTGAATACTAGAATCAATTTCTTCTGATAAATCCGTTATTTGGACTTCCTCTATAACAGCTGCTTCAATTTGTTTCCATGGAACATATCCCCATATCATTCCTAATATTGCAATAATTGTTAAAAACTTTCTAAATGAGTTTAACAAAAATACAAAACTCATTGTTTCTTTCGTTGTTATTGGCTTTCTTATCCTCTTAAACATATTCTTTTCTCCTTCTATTTTTTATACTTATTCTCTTGGTAATTTCATTAAGTTATCATTTACAGTTCCGTTTTTTATGCTTCTAACATACTTCTCATCTTTAGAGCTCAAAACAGGTTGAAGATATGTATTTGGATATCCATCAACATTTATTTCATTACTAGTACTCTTTTTTAAATAATCATAAACTATCGCCTTTTTATAAAATTGTTCTACATCAGCTCCTTCTAAATATAGAGAATCTATTTCCTCAAATTCTTGAGAATCTTCTACTAGCATTTTAATCTTAGTAACTTTCACTTTTCCTCCTCCTTTCTTCTAAATTAATATAAAGAAGAATACTTCTTAGTACTCTTCTTAACTTATTTCTTTATCACACAATAGCTGCTTGGATTATCTGGTCCATCACCTTTATTCGCATTATTCTTCCAATGTAAAGGCTGTAGGTTTGATAATACATTAGTTCCACCTTTTGAAGATGGTTTTATATGATCTATATCCCATCCAAAATTACTATTATGATCTCCATATGCTGACTTAGCTATTGTCCCTCCGCATTTATCTTTTCTTTTTACTTTAGGATTCACTCCTGATATTACTTTTCCTTTTTCCCAAACTTTATCAATTACTGAATCTGAAAAATTCATTTTTTTACCTCTTTCCTTAATCCGTCTTTAATAATTCTTTCATTTCTTTGAGTAATCTATAACTCTTTATATGTGACTCCTTACTATGTATATACTCTCCATCTTTAATTATCTTTATCTCATCAGAATACCAATCAATTAGTTTTTCTATCAAAATTCGTAATTTACTTTTTTCTTCAGGATAATTAATTTTACTAATCTGTTCAGCATAACTTGTTATATAATTATCAGTTGAGTACTCACATATTGTTCTACTTAAGGCTTTTAGTTCAACTTGAACTATTTGCTCGATTCCTATAATATCTCTCCTTTCAGAAAATTACTGCGAAAACGTAGATTATTATCTACTATTTTCGTCTACTTGAATAATAATATTAAAATGTTGTATAATTAGTATTAAGGTTGTGGGTCAGGTGAATCAACAGGTGTAACACCATTTCCATCAGCACTTACCTTCGTTGCTAACCCATTTACTAAACAAAACATCGATAATACCATTACTACTAGTAATGCAATTTTCTTTTTCATTTTTTCCCTCCATGATTCTATGGTATTATTATTTTACATAAAATATAAGGGCCTGTGGGGCCCGTTTTGAGGGGTAGTATGAATATTATTGTACAAAATTATGCTTATCATCTTGATAATCTAAGACGAAAATATAAAATAACTGTTGATGATTTATGTGGGGATATATGTGATTCTAGACTTTATAGAAGATATTTATCTGGGGAAAGAACTCTGACACATTTAAAAATAATAGAATTTTGTGAAAAGCTTGGAATTAGTCCAAGTGACTTTTACTATAGTGCTAGCGAAAAAGATAGATATGAGTTAAGGAAAATTAAAGAGCTATATAAAACAATTGTTTCTAGAGATTTTACTAATTTTCAAAAAATACATAAATCTATTAACAAAGACATGCTTATCAGTATTCAAAATGAACGATTTTTGGATTTCTGTATATTAAAAGCTGAATACATTAATAAAGCAACTAATTCAAAAAATACTTTAGATAAAGCATCCTTAGTTGCTGATTATCCTAATTGTATTAAAAAAAGTGCGTTCGATTTTGTTGATTTAATATCTTTGCAATTAATTGCTCAAATTGAAGTGGAGTTTAAAAAGGAAATTGCATTAAATAAACTAATTCAAATCTTAAATAATAAAGATATGATTTATATTAGCTCTGAGTCAAGTAATATATTACCTTCAATATATGCGAATGTTAGCTTATTCCTATCAAGACTTAATAAATATGAGGATAGTAACTCTGTATCAGATAGCGGAATTAAATACTCTATATTGCACTCAGACTTTGGCTCTCTATCTCATTTAAGATATGTCAAAGCATTATCATTATTGAAGCTAGGATACGTTCAAGAAGCTGAAATAGAAGCAATTAAATGTCTGTCTAATGCCATATCAAAGGAGAATCCTTACGAACTAGAGATGTTTCATAGGGAATTAATTTCAGATTTTAAAAAAGACCCACTTGAATTAATACCTAAATACAAAAAACAAATCTTATACAAAAAATGATAATCACAAGTATGTGATTATCATTTTTTGTATAATTATCCTAACCTTCTAAGTCTTTTACTAAATCTTTAAATTGAGTTGTATATAAATCATAATAGAATCCTTTATATTCCAACAACTCATGATGAGTTCCACTTTCTATTAACATTCCATCATTAATAACAATTATCTTATGTGCATTTCTAATTGTTTGAAGTCTATGTGCAATTACAAAACTGGTTCTTCCCTTCATCAGTGTTCTCATACTTTCTTGAATTTTAAACTCAGTTCTAGTATCAACGTTTGACGTTGCTTCATCAAGAATTAAAATATCTGGATCAGACAATATAGTTCTAGCAATCGAGATTAACTGTCTTTCACCTTGGCTAAAGTTTTGTCCACCTTCATATACTTCACTATCCATACCATGAGGTAACTTCATAATGAAGTCATACGCATTAGCCATTTTAGCAGCATTTATTACTTTATCTTTAGAAGCAGTTAAATCTCCATAAATGATATTTTCATAAACAGTACCACTAAATAAATTTGTATCTTGTAAAACTACTCCTATTTTATTTCTTAAATCATCTTTTTTATATGTATTAATATTTATATTATCAATTTCAATACTTCCACTATTAATATCATAAAAACGGTTTAAAAGATTAATAATAGTTGTTTTACCACTACCTGTTGGTCCAACTATCGCAACAGTCTCACCAGCAGGTGCTTCAAATGAGATGTTCTTTAAGACTATCTTATCTTTGACATATCCAAATGTAACATCATTAAATTGAACACAACCATTAAATTTTTCTACTTCAACATCTCCATCTCCAACATACTCATCTTCTTCATCAATTAAACTAAATACTCTTTCAGCACCAGCAAGTCCTTGTTGTAAAGAATTAAATAACTGTGCTAAGTTCGCTATCGGTCTAATAAACTGTCTTGCATACATCGTAATAGCTGAGATATCTCCAACAGTAATAGCTACTTTTCCAGATATTGCAAGTAATCCACCCATTGCTGCTATTAATAAATAGATAAAATTATTCATAAAGTTAATTACTGGCATAATAACTCCAGCCCAAACTTGAGCTTTAAAACCTGCTTTTCTTAACTCTTCATTTTTTCTTCCATATTCGTTAATAATCTCTGATTCTTGAGAATATAATTTTATAATTTTTAATCCTGAAATACTTTCCTCAGTTATACTATTTAATGCTCCTAAATGTTTTTGTTGAGCAACAAATCCTTTTCTAGTAACTTTTGATACTTTCATTGTGAAAAATACCATTATAGGAACAAACAATATTACTACTATTGCTAGTGCCCAGTTTACGTAAAACATCATGAATAACGAAACAATAAGAGTAACAACAGAACCAAACATTTCAATTGTAAATGTTGATAAACTATTACTAATTAAATCAACATCATTAGTAATTCTTGAAACAATATCTCCTGCTTGATTTGTATCATAATAATTAACAGAAAGCTTTTGTAATTTATCAAAAGCATCTTTCCTTATCTTCTTAACAGTTCTTTGAGAAATAATTGCCATTGTATATCTAGCTATAAATCTAACTATACTAGTAAACAATGCAATAAATACTAAAATCATTGCAATATTAACAGCACCACTAAAATCAGATAGTAAAATATAATCATCAATGGCTTTTGCAAATAGCCATGGAATTAATGCACCAAGTGCACTTGTCAAAATTACACCAATAATAACAACAATTAATCCTGCTTGGTATTTTCCTAAATATCTCCAAATTCTTAAAGCTGTCCCTCTTGTATCACTTGCTTTACCACCAAGATACATAGTTCTACCAGGACCTCTAGATCTACCTTGTGTTTTATTCATTTCTTTTGAATAATCTTTTGTTGCTTCATTTCTTTTCTTGATTTTAATTTTGTCTAACACATTATTCTTATGATCATATTCTTTAAATGGATCAACAGGTTTCTTCATGTTTTTCATCATTTCTTGTTTCTTCATTTTCATTTTTTCTTGTTTATTCATCAAAGTCACCCCCATTACCAACTTGAGAGAGTGCAATTTCAGCATACACCTTGCTCGTTTTAAGTAACTCTTCATGACTATTAAATCCATCAAGTCTTCCAAGAGTATCTAAGACAATAATTTTGTCCATATCTTTAATTGTAGATATTTTTTGACTAATAACTAAAGTAGTCATATTTTTTGATAATTTATTAATAGCCTTTAATATAGATTCTTCACTCTTAGCATCAACTGCACTAGTAGAATCATCTAAAATTAAAATCTTAGGTTTTCTAATAAACGCTCTACTTAAAGATAACCTTTGTTTTTCTCCACCACTTAAATTAGAACCTTTTTGTTGAATTTGATGATTAAAGAAATCATCATAATCTTCAATAAATCCTAATGCAGATGCATTCTTAGCAGCTTCTTTATAATCAGCCATATCAGCATCTTTTTTACCTTGTGCAATATTTGTACCAATAGATCCACTAAATACAGTCGCTGTTTGAGTAACAACGCTTATTTGCGATCTTAAAGTTTCTAAATCAAAATTCCTAACATCTTCACCATCTAAGGAAACAGATCCATCAGAAACATCATATAATCTAGGAATTAAATTAATTAATGAAGTTTTACCACTACCAGTTGAACCGATTATTCCAATAGTTTCTCCACTTTTAATTTTAAAATTAATTTTTTCCAATACATTTAATCCTTCTTCACCATAATTAAAACTAACATTTCTAAACTCAATATTTCCTGTTATAGTAATATCTTTTAAAGCATTATCTTTATTCGTTAAATCAACTTCCTCATTAAATATTTCCATAATTCTTTTTGCACTAACACTTGCTCGTGATATAAAAATCATCATCATTGCAAACATCATTAATCCAAATAGTATTTGCATACTAAAATTACTAAATGCAATTATCTCCCCAACTTTTGGTATCAAATCTCCACTATCGTTAGTCATTAATGGGAAAGTACCTAAGTCTAAATAGTAAGCACTTAAATAGATTAACCCTGCTAAACTTGCATTAAAGATAAACATAATAATAGGATCAGCAAAAGTCATTACTTTCTCAGCTGCAGTATTAGTTTTTCTAAAAAGTTCATTTGCTGCTTCAAATTTATCATTCTCATGTTTTATTGAAACAAATGATTTAATAACTCTAGGCGCATTCGCAGTTTCTAATACTGTTTTATTTAATTCATCAACAGTTTTTTGTACTTTAGTAAACTTTGGAAATGCAATAATCATAATGATAATAATCGCAATTACCAAAATCGGCATTGATACATAAAAAATATTAGACAAATCTTTATTCAAAGATATTGCCATAAACAATCCAAACCCAATCATTAATGGTGCTCTTACTATAATTCTAAGAAGCATTTGATAAAATTGTTGGATTCTTACTATATCATTAGTAGATGATGTAATTAACCTACTAGTTTTAAATTTATCTATATTTGTAAAAGATAAAGATTGAATCTTTTTAAATAAATCTAATCTTAAATCTGCACTTGCAAATTGTGATACTTTTTGTGAATTATAATTATTTAATAATCCTGCTCCAAGACCAAATAATGCAACTGCAACCATTAAAATAGTTGTCCTTAATAAATCATCATAATCTTTATTTGGTATAGCTTCATCAATTATATCTTTCATTAATAATGGAATTTTAAATCCTGCCCAAACCTGCACTAACATCGCTGTTAATGATACAATTATATTCTGATAATACTTCCCTGTATATTTTAGTAATCTATTTAGGTTCCCCATATTGTTCCTCCTTTAGAAGTCCGTTTTTTAGGATATCTAAATACCATTCAAATTCAGTAAATGCTTCTTCTTTAGTTAAATTATTTACTAACGTTTTCTTAATAGTAGATATTTTCAAATCCTGTATCATTTGATACATTTTAACGTGGTCTTCTCTTTTCGTGTATTTTATATTTGATAAATCTAATCTATCCAATATTTCTTCTATATATTTAATTCTCTTAACATTGAATTGCTCAAGGTATTCTACATTGCCAGCTATACTTTGAAAAACATTTGTCATGTATTTATGTCTAGATTCTTTTTTAAATCCTCTATAATCAAAATCAAATGATATTTTTACAAATTCAAAAAGATCATCTGTCATTTCGCTATAAACATATCCTGCATTAAATATTTCAGCAAAAACCTCTTCTACTATGAAGTAGTAAAGGTCATCTAAATCTTCAAAATACTGATAGAAACTTCCTCTAGGTATACCAGCCACAGTCACTATATTAGAAACTCTTGCTTTTCTTAAAGGATTATCTAAAAACTCAGCCTTAGCTGCTTTTATAATCTTCAGTCTTTTTTCTTCTACTAAATTAAAAAATGTATCCTTCGGCATTTTCTTTCCTCCTAATGACGATTTGTCATAGTTTAATTTTATATGACGATTTGTCATAAGTCAAGCACAAAACAAACAAAAAGCCCCTTGGGGGAGGGGCTTTATGTAATTTATACAATATTAGAAGGGAGTCATGAATTTTAATACACTTTTAGTATACAAAAAAGATATGTTAATCTAATGAAGATGTTATGAAAATCTTGTGAAAGTTTTTGTATTTTAGTTTATTTTTTAATGAAAACACTTACTTGTTAAATCACTATATATTATGAGTGTATAATTAGAATTATTATAAAAAGTTTGTTAAGATGAAATTGAGGTGATGCTTATGCAAAATAGTAAAGTTGTAATAGTAGGAACAGGGTTTGTAGGAATGAGTTATGCTTATGCTTTGGTTAATCAAGGTACGGTTGAAGAATTAGTTCTTATCGATATTAACCATGATAAAGCTGAAGGTGAAGCAATGGACTTAAATCATGGTCTTGCATTCGCTCCTAGGAAAATGAATATTAGAGCAGGAGACTACTCTGAATGTAAAGATGCTGGATTAGTTGTAATAACAGCTGGTGTTAATCAAAAAGAAGGTGAAACTAGGACTCACCTATTAAATAGAAATGCTGGAATTGTTAAAAGTGTTGTTAAAGAGATTATGGCATCAGGTTTTGATGGTATATTACTTGTAGCATCTAATCCAGTTGATATTTTAGCATATGTTGCTTGGAAAGAGTCAGGATTAGATAAATCAAGAGTAATAGGTAGTGGTACATCACTTGATACAGCTAGACTTAGATATGAAGTTTCTAGAATAATAAATATAGATACTAGGAATGTTCATGCTTATATCTTAGGTGAACATGGTGATAGTGAATTTGTTTGTTGGTCTAGTGCTAACGTTGGTGCTAAATCAATTAGTGACGTAATTAATACAATGGATGAAATAAGTTTTAACGATTTAGATAAAATATACGTTAAAGTAAAAGATGCAGCTTATGAAATTATTAAAAGAAAAAAAGCAACATACTGGGGAATTGGAATGGCACTTGTAAGAATAACTTCTGCTATCTTTAATAATGAAAACAGTATTATACCTATTTCTGTATTAAATAGTGGTGAGTATGACTGTGAAACTGATATATATATTGGACTACCTGCTGTCTTAAATAGAGATGGAGTTCATCACATTGTTAGATTAAATTTAAATGCTGATGAAACAATAAAACTTAAAAACTCTGCAACAATTTTAAGAAACAACTTAGCAAGTATTGATTATTAAACAAATAAAAAAGACATTTTGAAAATGTCTTTTTTTATTTATTCAAACGGATATTTAAGTCCGATTTCATTTCTAGCCATATCCATTATCTTCATAATATCTCTTGATTCAGAATATGTCATAATTGGATCTTCAAGTAATCCTTTATTAATTGTATCCACAAAACTTTCAATTTCATGAACGAATCCTAACCCTTTAAATGGCAAATTAAAGTGTTCACCATTAATATATATACTCTCTGAACTGTGGAATCTATTCATGATAATTTTTCCGTTATCAAATTCAAATATAGCATCTTTCATTAATGTTTCTTTAATACTAGATTTTAATTTAGCTCTTGATCCATCATTAAACTCTAAATCTATAATACACTCAGTATCAACACCTGTATTATGAAAACTAGCGCTTGCATTAAACTTACTTATGTCTTGTTTATTAATATATCTAAAACAAGCAATAGGATAAACTCCAATATCTAGAATACTACCACCAGCTAAATCCATATTTAATAATCTTTTATCAACTGAGTAATCATTAATTAAGCTCCATCCAAGTTCAAGATATGCCTTTTTAAACTTACCTAAAACATTAGATTCAACTACTTCTTTTACCTTTTGAAATGAAGGTAAATATCTAGTCCACATTGCTTCCATTAGTAATACTTTGTTCTTTTTAGCATTTTTAATCATTTCTTCTAATTCAACACTGTTTACTGAGATTGGTTTTTCACATAAAACGTGTTTACTATTATTCATGAATAAAATAGATTGATCTTTATGAAAGTTATGAGGAGTTGCGATATATACCGCATCAATTGAGTTACTTAAAGCCATTTCTTCATAACTACCAAATGCTAGGTCTAAATTGTATTCTTCCCTAAAATCATTTGCTTTATTAATATTTCTAGAAGCAATAGCTACAAGGACTGCACCTTCCACAAGTTTTATATCTTTCGCAAATGTATGTGCAATTACTCCTGCTCCTACTATTCCAAATCTAATCATTAAAACGGTACGTTATCAAACTCAGGGAAAAACTTTCTAGCTTGATTTAATTTTTTAATGTTAACCATATCTTCTTCATTTAATTCAAAATCAAAGATATCAAAATTTTCAACTATTCTATTTTTATTAATTGATTTAGGGATTACAATTACTCCTCTAGTAACTAACCATTTAATAGCTATTTGAGGTACTGATTTATTATATTTTTTTGCTATTTCAATCATAGTTTCATTAGTTAATAAATCATTAATATGTTGACTCATCAAAGGTGCATAAGCTTCTAATTTAACTCCAACACTTTCACAATATTCTTGTAAAAATACATTTTGAAGAGCAATATGTGTTTCTACTTGGTTTACTGTAGGTGGTACTGTGCAATGTTCTAATATTTTCATAATATGGTGAACATTAAAGTTACTTACACCAAGTGCTTTTATCTTACCTTCATTATATAATTCTTCCATTGCTCTATATGAATCAAGAGCTAACTCATAACCTTTAAACCAATGAATTAAATATAAATCTACATATTCTAAATCTAATTTCTTAAGTGATAAATTAAAAGCTTCTTTTGCACTTTCATAACCTTGATCACTATTCCATAATTTAGTTGTAATAAATAATTCTTCTCTAGGTATTTTAGAATCTTTAATAGCTTTACCAATTGCTTCTTCATTACCATAAATCATCGCAGTATCAATGTGACGATATCCTGCTTCAAAAGCATCTAGTACAGCATTATATACATCTTCACTTTTACTTCTAAATGTTCCAAGTCCTACTATCGGCATTTCTATTCCATTATTTAATTTTACATTTTTCATATCTTTCACCTCTCATAATTATTATATCTATTTTACTTCTATAAGCATATTATTTTGCATTAAATCGTTAAATATTAAATCTGTAATATTCAAAATATTCCTATTCTTCATGGTTTTATATTCACAAATACTATATTTCTATTTCACTTTATTTACATATAACACTACTTTCTCTAATCCCGCGAATAAAACTATGATATAATCAGTCATAGTTAAGGGGTGGTTAAGTGTTTAAATCAAAAATAAAAACTGAGAAAGCAATCGTAATTGAAAAGAAAGTTATATTGAGTACAAATAAACCAAGTGATGGTGTGAATATCACAAGAATGAAATTTGGAATATATGATAGTATCGGTGGTAATAACAAGAAAAAGACTACTCAATATCAGGTATTTTTTATGACAAAGAAGGGAAGGAAATCCTTTCTGATTCAAGCACAATTATATCATCAAATAAAAATTGATTCTTTAGGTTTACTGGAAAGACAGGGCAGTAAATTTGTTTCTTTCAATTCTGAAAAAAAGGTTACAAAAAAGGATGTTGAACTTCTCAACTGGTAATAACAATACTATATATTTGCTAAACGACACTTTGGAAGTGTCGTTTTTTTTAATCTTGATACTGTAACCTATAAAGATCGTAATAATGTTGTTTATTTCTAAGTAAATCTTGGTGATTGCCTTGTTCTATAATCTCACCTTTACTAAAGACAATAATATTATCAACGTGTTGAATAGTAGATAATCTATGTGCAACAATTAACATTGTTCCAATACTCATCATTTTTTCTAAAGAGTCTTGAATTAATTGTTCTGTCTCAGTATCGATATTACTAGTTGCTTCATCTAAAATCATTACCTTAGGGTCATGAACTAAAGTTCTAGCAAACGATAATAATTGACGTTGTCCTGTACTAAAGTTAATTCCTCTTTCTTTTACTGCTTCACTATACCCTTGTTTTAATTTATTAATAAATGTATCTGCATTAACATATTTACATGCTTGAATCATTTTTTCATCACTTATTGATTCATCTCTAAGTTTGATGTTTGATTCAATTGTTCCACTAAACATAAATACATCTTGAAGCATAACTCCAATAAATTTTCTTAATGTCTCTTTTGAAACAGTTTTAATATCAATTCCATCAATAAATATTTGACCTTTTTGGATATCATAATTTCTAGTAATTAATCTAAGAATAGTAGTTTTACCAGCACCTGTTGCTCCTATAAATGCTACTGATTCTTTTTCTTTAACTTTAAATGATACATCCTTTAAAATCCAATCTTCATTATTATAGGCAAACCAAACATTTTTAAATTCAATATCCCCCTTCATTTCTTTTAAATCAATTGAGTTTTCAATATTAGAAATTTGTGGTTTATTATCTAAAATACCAAACAATCTCTCTGCCGAAGCAAAAGCTGATTGTAATACATTAAACTGCTCAGCTAACTGTTGGATAGGTTCGAAGAATCTACCAATATAACTTTGAAATGTAATTAAAACACCAATAGTAATAATACCTTCTATAACACTAATACCACCAAAGTAGAACACTATTACTAATGCAATCATATATAGCAAATACATTGTAGGTCGATATAATCCAAATACAAATATTTGACGATAATATGATCTTTTTAATTTACTATTTCTTAAATCAAATTCATTAAATTTTTCAGCTTCTTGATTGAAAATTTGAATAATTTTCATTCCCGATAAATGCTCAGCAAGGAATGCATTTACTTTTGATAAGTTTGCTCTTACAGCTCTATAAGCTTTTCTAGAATATCTTCTAAACAAGAATGAAAAGAATATAATAAATGGAACTACAATTAAGATTAATAACGTTAATTGTACATTAATAAATAACATTGCAACAATTATTAATACTACCATTATTACATTTCTAAATACACTAACTATTACACTAGTATACATTTCACTTAATGTATTAGTATCATTTGTAACTCTAGTAACTAAAGCCCCTGTAGGAGTACTATTCAAGTATGATACATCATGATATTCAAGATGTGTAAATATCTCTTCACGAATATTATAGATGATAGCTTGTCCAGTTTTTTGTAAAATAAGTGTTTGTGCATAATTTAGAATATTACCAACTAAAATAGCTACTACAAATACACCTAAATACATATATAACACTTGTAAATCAATTACATCCTCGTTAATTAAATCGATACTTTTACCTGTTAAATAAGGTTCTAATAATCCAGCTAATACACTAAATATCATTAATCCTAATGTGAAAATAAATTTCGGAATATACGGAACTGCATAACCTAATAATCTTTTAATGATATCCATATCTGTCATTGTATGAAGTCTTTTATCTAAGTTATCTGCACTCATCTAGTCCACCTCTACTTCATCTTCAAGTTTTTGTCTTTCAACCATATCAAGGTAGAAGGTACATCTTTTTAATAACTCACTATGTGTTCCAACATCAATTACTTTACCTTCATCAACAATAATAATTTTATCTGCGTCTTTAATAGTACTAATTCTATGTGCAATTATTAAAGTAGTTTTACCTTTTCTTACTTTGTTTAAGTTATTAAGAATAGTTTCTTCAGTTTTTGTATCTACTGCAGAAACTGAATCATCAAGTATTAAGATAGCTGGATCTTTAATTAAAGCACGAGCTATACTTAATCTTTGTCTTTGTCCGCCAGAAAGAGTTACTCCTCTTTCACCGATAATCGTTTCGTATTCTTCACTAAACTCAGTGATATTATCATGAACATCACTTAATTTCGCAGCTTCCTGAATATCATTAAAATAATCTTTTTTCTTTTCAAGTCCAAATGATATATTATTTGAAATTGAATCACTAAATAAGAAACCATCTTGTGGTACATACCCAATGCTTTCTCTAACTTTTTTTATAGGTAGTTTCATAATATCTATTCCATCAATGAATAATTGATTTTCATTGATATTATATAATCTAAGTAATAAATCAACTAAACTAGTTTTACCACTCCCGGTTCTACCTAAAATTCCGACAGTATCACCAATATTAACTTTGAAACTTATATTACTTAATGCATCTTCACTACCATCAGGATACTTAAATGATAGATTTCTAAATTCTAGTTTTCCGTTAATCTCTTCTACATTAATAACGTCTTCACTATCAAAGACATCAGGTACTTCATCAAGAATTCTTTCTATTCTTTGAAGTGATCCTTTACCTCTACTTCTAACATTAATTATCATAGCTAAAGCTCTCATAGGCCATAGTAATGATCCAAATAATAAAATGAAAGTAGTTAAGTATCCTACAGTGAACTCTTCAGTTGTACCAGCTGTACTATGTACTAAGTATCCACCATAACCTAAAATAATAACGTATATAATCCCTGTTATAGCTCTAATTGACATTTGAAGTAATGTTTGACTTTTTACATAAGAAATATTTTTGCGTTTTGCTCTGGTATTAATTTTTAAGAACTCATTAATTTCAGTTTCCTCTTTAACAAATGCTTTTACTACATTTATTCCAGATAAATTTTCATTAGTAAAATCACTTAAATCTTCAAATGCTTTTTGAGCTTCTTTAAATTTGTTACGCATTTTTCTTCCCATATACGCCCCTAAAATTGCGATAATAATTAAAGGAATACCAGCGAACAACGTCATAGTAACATCTAAATTAAACATATGATAAAATGCTAATCCTCCTAAGAATAAAGCATCTACAAGCATAATCATTCCAGGACCAATTGCACGTCTTACTGATTCAACATCATTAGTAAAATGAGCCATTAATCCTCCAACTTTATTTTCAGAATAAAAGCTATTTGATAAGTTTTCACAATGTTCAAACATTTCATTCCTAATACCATAATCAACTCTTCTACTTGCTCCAAATATAAACATTCTCCATAGGAATCTACCTACAATTATCATTGAAACATATATACCTATTAGTTTAACTAAATCTAAGATACCACTCTTATCCATAGTACCTTGATCTAATCCATCTATTAATTGCCCTGTTAAAATCGGGATTTCTAATTGAACATAATCAACAATAACTAATGCGATAAGTCCAAAAATAAATAGATGAGCATATTTTAAATAATACTTATTAACTGCTTTACCAAAAATCATTTATGATCATCTCCAAACTTATCAAAAGAATTCTTAATATTAAGAATTTCTTTTTCATTTAATGTTTCAAACATTTTAGTAACTGCTCTCTTACTTTCAAGTTCATTAGAAGTAGCAAGTATAACCCCAATATCTGTTAACGAAATATAACTATATCTTTTATCTGTTTCACTTCTTCTTTTTTTAATAATCTTAGTATTTTCAAATTTATTCAAAACTTCATTCATTGAAGGTTTTGATATTTGAAAATGTTCAGCAAGTTCAGTTAGTGTTGCTTCTTCTCTTTTATGAATCTCTCTTAAATACCTAAATTGTCTACCTGTAATTCTACTAGCGTTTATCTCATCATAAACCTCTTTACAAGAATCAAAGTACATTTTTAGAAACTTATTAAAAGATATTCTTAATTCTTCTTTATCCATATTATTCAACTCCTAATACATAATAGTTAGGTTCTACCTAATCATTATATAATCATCCACAAATTTAGTCAATAAAAAAGCTGAATTTCTTCAGCTTTTATTAAAATAGTATTATAAAACTAATAATCGCAACTAGTGTTGCATATATAAGCGCAGGTATAATAGTTTTCTTAATTATTATACCTTCTTGATTCTCAAGACCTACTACACTAGATGCAGCGACTACATTATGAACACATATCATATTACCTATAGCTGCTCCTATTACTTGTTCAGCCATTATGACATTAGTATCTAAATTCACAGTATTTGCAATTGAGTACTGAACATTCCCAAATGTTAAATTAGAAACAGTTGCACTTCCTGAAACAAAACTTCCTAACATTCCAAGAAACGGACTCATCACAGACCACATACCACCAAATATACTTCCTAGATTATTCGCAAAATATGTCGGCATACTCTCTAAATCTAATCCATTAAACTGACTATTGGTATATATAGTTACCATTATTAAAGTAGGTATTAAAGCAAGACTTGCTCCAATTATTACTTTTTTAGTATCTCTTATAGCGTTTTTAAACTCTTTTAGCCCCTTTTTCTGATATATAGACGCAAATACACTTGCGAGTATTAGAACAGCTCCAGGGGAGTAAAATATAGCAAATGATGAAGAAATAGATGTTCCAAGAACATTATTCAAAGATAAAAAGTCAATTGATAATAATAGCTCTTTTAGTGGTTCAATAACTCTAGTTAGTAATAGTAAGACTACAACAACTAAATATGGACTCCATGCCTTAAATAAAGACATCTCAGTTTTTTCGTTTTCTACTTGTTCTAAATCCTTTGGAACTAAGAAACCATACTTAGTAGATATTGTTACTACTAACAAAGTTACTATAGGAGTAATAATAGAAACAAATTCAAAACCAATAAATGAAGCTGTACCATATGCTGTTAAAACATATATAACTCCAACAAATAAAGTCCATGGAAGAATTTCAATAATACTCTTCATTTTCTTATCTTTATATTCTTTATTCATTACTACAAACATTGTAACTACAATTAGAGGAATAAATATTCCACTAAACAAATCTATGAAAGTAACATTACTAGCTATTAAATTTAAATCTAAACTCATGTCACCTAGTCCAACAGCAAGTGGTGTACCTACAGCACCAAATGATACAGGAGTACTATCAGCTACAAGTGCTAAAACTACAGCAGTTAATGGATCAAATCCCATACCCACAAGTAATGGTCCTGTAATCGCAGCTGGTGTTCCAAATCCACTAGCTCCTTCAATTAAAGCCCCAAATAAGAATGCAATTATTACAGCTAAAATTCTTTTATCTTTTGAGATAGTTTCAAATCCTTGATTAATTCTTTTAATAGCTTTTGTATTTTTTAAAGTATTAACTAAAGTCAAAGCTCCAAGCAATATTAAAATAATTGTTAATGACTTATGAATACCTACAAATACAGAAGCAAATATAACATCAAATGATACTTGCCATATAACTAAGGCAAGCACCATCATTAAGACCATACTTATTGTCATTCCTTTTTTAGCACTCATTCTAAATATAACTAAAAGTACTAACGGTCCAAGCACTGGCAATATACTAGTTAATATACGTAATAATTCCATATTAAATCACCGCTTTCAACCTTAATTTATAAGAAATTAAGGTGAAAGTCAATCATAATGAAATGAATACGTTTTATTTTTTGTTTTTATACACAACATACCCAAAGAATGTAATAGAAAAAGAATATAAAATTATATTTCTAATAAATAAATCTTCATCAATCAAAGAATCATCAGTATCTATTACTTTTACTAAAAACTCTTTTTGGAAACTTTCACCTGAGTTATTAGTGAATTCAAGTAAATATACATAGGTCCCTTCATTTAATTCATTACCTGTATATCCATCAAATAACTTTTTAACAGTATAACTTCCTTCAGTTAATTCATTTGAATTAATCAATAAAGTTAAAGCATCATCAGTTGTAAAAGTTGATTCCATATCAACTGTAACAATATAGTCATCTATATATATTATCGGAGCTATATCATCAAATAAAGTAATACTGATTGAATGAGTAATTTCATTATTATTACTATCAATTACTCCAAACGTAATTAAATAACTACCGGTAATACTACTTCTATTTGAATATGTATCTTCAATAATATACATATCAATTAAACTTAAAGAATCACTATTATCACTAACATTCAACATATTTAAAAAATCACTTGCTAAAAGCTCTTCTTCATATGATCCTTGATAAGTAATAGGTCCACTGATTGCTGGTGCTACATCATCAATTACAGTAACTACTATATCCTCATTTAAGGTGTTCCCTTGTCCATCACTTACTTCAAAATTAATTGTATATGTACCAGGAATACTTTCATTTCCATTAAATTGATTACTAATTACAATGATATTAGGATTACTCATATCATCGTAGTTATCACTTAATACTATAGTGTCTAGTATACCTGTTAAATCAAGTGGATTAGATAAGTATGAATCTACATTTAAAACTGATGTAACTACAGGACTATCAATATCTACTAAAGAAACATTAAATTCTAAAGATACACTATTTAAAGATTCATCTACTGCTTCAATTTTAACTAAATATATTCCAAGTAAATCATTATTTACTGTATAGTTATCTACTAATATATTTATAGTTGCTATTCCATAATCATCACTTACTGTAAAATAATTAGTAATTATCTCATTGATATTAGTTATCTCAGATATACTAATATCAATATTAGTAGGTCCAGTAATGATTGGATCTATTTCATCTTTAACTAAAATACTCAAACTAAAATATGCTGTATTTCCACTAGAATCACTTGCACTTAACTCAACAAGATATTCACCTACTATTTGTTCATTTCCCGTATATAAGTCACTAATAATTACTATATTACTTGTGATATCCCCATCAACTTCATCTATTACAACAATATGATTATTAATAATACTTAATAAGCTTTCGTAATTACTATAACTTTTTATATATGCACCAATCCCAGAAAATGACGGTTCGGTTGTATCTTCAAGTGGAGGAATATAATCTTCATAATATGTGTATACATTCCCTTCCTCTAATTGAAATGCATTTATTCCGTAGTAAAAAATAAAACTTTCAATATCAAGAGAGTTTATAACAATATTTAAATAACTTTCTCCTACTGCAGTTTCAAATGTACATGTTGTCTCTTGTAATTCCATAATACAATCTGGATTAGATTCAACATATCCTTCTAAATATACTTCATTACCAGAAATTTCAACTGATAATTCTCCACTAATCATATCGTATCCAGGCATACTAAAAGTATAAAAAGTATTTTCTTTAACTTTGAATTCATTTACTGTACTAAGAGTATTCTCCCCTATTACTAGGTTATTAATATCTATATAATTTTTACCTCCTGGTAGTTGATTAGTAAATGTAGTCGCACTAACACTAGTAAAAACGAACGTTAAAATTAGTAATAATGTTATTCCTATTTTCTTTATCATTTTATCACCTCAATAACATATTACTTTCATCATTATTCTTTTTCTTTAATAAAAAAATAGAAACCAATTTGGGTTCTATTTTTACAATCTATTTAATCTTAAAGCTCTTAGGACATTAAATGTTAAATATCCACTCCACTCCATTTTACACTCTTCAAATACTTCTTTAAATTGATACCATCTCCAATTAGGAATTATCAATCCTTTTTCAACCTTTTCCTTAATAACTAGAAGATTTTCATTCAATTCTTCTAGTCTTGTATTTAAGAATTTCTTATCAATTATAGCTATTTTATACGGCTCTAGTCCATATTTTTCCCATTTACCATAAGATTTATTTAATTCAGATACAACAACTTTTTGAAGTTTTGATTTAATTAAGTTTTGAATATCTTTATCAATATTTTTATAAAAATGTAGCATACTCATTACTGAATGCATACTAGCTTCTTTTTCAAAGTCAGTATCAATATATTTTAATACGTTGTTTATTTGTTTATTTATTCCAATCTTTTTTAAGTACTTTTTATTTTGATATAAGAATCCTATGATTTCAGGATTAGGATTTCCGTAAGTGAAATCATCCACTGTTTCATAATTCCACCAGATAGCTCTAGGGAAATCATTTACAACTTCACTTGTCATTCTCCATCTTTCTAAATCTTCTAAATATACGCTTTCATAATACTCTACAATTTGCTTTCTTAGTTTAATAGTTAAACTCTTGTCCTTAACTTGATCTAATATATGAACTGCGTGATTTGTACAAGCTACACTTGAATTAGGCATTCTTAAATCTGGCTCTAGTCCATGACCAAAACCTTTATCATCATTTTGAAATTTTAGAAGTTCATTTATAATTTCTTTATCAGTATTTTCGATTAAACCTTTTACTAAGTAATAATCAAGCATTCTACCTTCTTCTTTTACTTTTGGTAGAATCTTATTTCTAATCAATTTATTATCAATCATTATTCATCTAACAAAAATGAGAAATTCAAAATTGCTCCACTTTCATAATACTTTTGTTCTTCTAAATACTCTTCAAAATCAAAACCTCTATGAACTTTTACATTGTGTTCCTTGATATACCTATACACTTTTTTAATATCCTCATGTAAAGTATCAAACCCAATTTCAAAACTTATATACTTCCCTTTAGGAAGTTTCTTAGTTACATATGCTTCTGTGCTTTCTATTAATCCGTCAGTTTCAACTAATGTGTAGTAATCAAACTCTTTTGTTTCCATAAAATTAGGTGGATAACATTCAAGCCCAATCACGGGAAAACCACTCTTTCTTGAAGGGATTGTTTCTAAAACATCATTTAAAAACTTATCCCAAAGCTTAGGAATTTTATCAGTCTTTCCTAACTTTACTCCACCATCAAATTCGATACCAGCAAAATATCTTTCTTCAAAATCTTTAACTTCATATTTCATATAATCTCTCCTTTCATCTTTATTATACTATATAACAAAAAAAAGAGCATCTTTAAGATACTCTTTTTAATTAAACTTAATTATTCGTTTGCAGCGTTTGCTTGTTCAATAATACTAATTAATAGAGATTCACTATATACATTACTCATATAGTAATCAACTTCAATTCCGTATTCTATACTCTTATATCTATATCCATCAGTTTCATTTCCAATACGTGTACTTAATACATTATTAGTACTAATTAATAACGTAGTTCCATCAGGTGCCATAATTACACCAATTGACGAAGCTCCACCTGTTGAGTCTTGCCCTACAATAGTCGCAATACCCATTTCTTGAGCCATACTTGCCATTAAGTTAGCCGCACTAAATGTTACACTTGATGTTTTAATAAACCAGTTGTAATCCTTTGCTCTATAAGAACTTTGAACATACCAAGTTACAGCACTATCATCAGCTGGATTTTGAGAATGGAATAAAATATCATCTTCAGTCATATAACCAAAGATTCTTAATACTGCACCTAAGTTACCACCTGTGTTATAAGCTAAATCAATAACAACATTATCAACACTACTAGGTAAACTATTTAAAATAGCCTTAAATGAATCAGGAGTATCAACGTCAAACCCTTCTAAATAAATAATAGCTGTCTTATCATCATCAATAAGTTCATATCCAGGTAATCCTGCAGTTCCAAAAATTTCTTCTATATCATCTTGAATATCCCATAATCCTTCATAGAAAGTAGTTGATTTAGATCCTAAATCATTAATACTTAATCCAAATGATGAATCAGCTGGATTGTAATACCCTGGGAAAACATGAGATGTATGTAAATCATCTAATCCGTATGCTATATCAAACATAGCTTCGTATAATGAATAATCACTTTTAGTAATTAAAGCAGAAGCATATCCTTCAAGATAATCATAATATGTATCAACTTTTTGATCTTCTTTAAGACCATAGAAATAATCTAATGCTAAAGCCATAAAGTGATAAGTTGCTTCTTTAACATCTTTAGGAGCTGACATATCATTATATGAACTAGTACGAACTAGTTCTTGTATTTCTAAGTCTTCTTCTGATCCACCACTAATTCCAAATGTATCGATACCATATAATGAATCACCATTATAATAAACATCATAATATACTCCACCAGCAAATAATAAATTCGCTACATGGAATGGCATTAAGTAATAAGTATTTCCATCATTTTCATAGACTACTAAATCAAAAGAGTATTCACCTAAAGGAATTGTAACTTCTTTAGGATCAACATAATCTGCATCTACATAATCTAATCCTTCACCATAATCAGTTGAAGTTTCAGCAACATAATTTTCAAAGAAACCATAATTATTTACTGTAAAAGTATTTTCAGTAAAATCAATAGTTGCTATAAATTCATCAGTTACTTCTATTCCATCAAAATCATCATAAGTAACTTCATAAGATACGATTAATACATCGTCACCTTCTGTAGTAAAATCTATTATATCTGAATCAATAGCTCCATCAATCATATCAATATATGTTTCTATATCTATATAAGGAACATTCCCGTAATCAACATAAAAAATATCAACTGCTGGATCATCAGTTACAACATATTCATCTGATGTACCAACAAATGGTAATGTCTTCATAAGTGTTACTGTAGATTCATCTCTATCCTCAACAACAAATTCAAATGTCATTGAATCTGAGTATATACCATTATAAGCGTCAACAGTCATCGTAATAGTCTCAGGACCAGATCCAATAGGTGGTGGAATTACAAGCCCTTTATCAGTCATTACTCTCGTATTACTAGAACTCCAGAAAAAGATAGTTCCATTTGTTCCAACTGTTGGGAAATTCCATGCAAAATCAAAGTTAAGTTCTTCAAGATCTGCAATAGTATCAGCTTCAAGTTGTTTACCAACATATACATCTACAGCTATAGATGCAGTAAATCCATCTGTATCTGTAACAGTATAAGTTATTTCATAAATACCAACTGTAAATAAGTTTACTTCTTCTGTATCAACTGTAATTAATGAAGTTATGTCACCATCAAGTTCATCAAGTGCAGTTACACCTTCTAAATACGCTATTTCATCAGCATCACCAGGTTCAAATTCGATATCAACTGCCCCACTAATAACTGGTGTATCCGTATCGGTAGTATCAATATCTTCTGCTTCAGTAGGACCACATCCTACTAATAAAAATACAATTACAAAACTTGCTAGTAAAAATTGTATTCTTTTGTATTTTTTATTCAAAATCATCTTCCTCCTCTTTATATTATATCTTTGTATTTTAAATTATTCTTCAATATATATTTTATCACATATAATAGATTATCAAACATTTAATATACACTATTTTAAAAAGTGTCATTAAGAAAAAATAGACCTATCTAGAAAGATGGTCTATTTTCAAGAGTTAATGTTGATAATACTCCGTTACTAATTATTTTATTTATAAAAATATCTACAAGGTCAGGATCAAATTGTTTCCCCTTGTTTTTATTTAATTCATAAATTGCTTGTTCTAAAGATAATCCTTTACGATAAGGTCTATCTGTGGTCATTGCATCAAATGCATCTGCTATACAAATAACTCTACCTAGTATTGGAATTTGTTCCCCTCTAATACCTCTTGGGTATCCAAATCCATCATATCTTTCATGATGACTTATTATTACAGGAACAGTTTCTAATAAATTAGGAATATGTTTAATAATATTAATTGATTGAACTACATGAGATTTCATTATTTCCATCTCATCTACAGTTAAAACACCTGGTTTAGATAATACTGATTCAGGTATTCCTACTTTACCAATATCATGAAGTAATCCAGCACTTCTAACTATTTCAACATCTTCATCATTAAATGATGCTGCTTTTGCGATTGCTTCAGAAAGAATAGCAACATTGTTTGAATGACCATATGTATAGTGATCCTTAGCATCAATTGTCGCTGCTAAAGCATATATACTTGCAACATGTGCATCTCGAATTTTCTCACTAACTTCATCATCAATTGTTCTATTAGTTGAAACGTCTTCTCTAAATACAATTGATTTATTACGACCAATTTTTTTACCGTAATACATTGCTCTATCAGCTTTAGAAATAATATCTTCTAATGTTTTACCATCTTTAGGAAAAGAAGATACACCAACTGTTACAGTTAAGAATTCTTTAATATCTCTAGATAATAAGAAATCTTCTTCTACTTTTTCTCTTATTTTATCAATTTCTTTTAAAGCTACTTTTCCTTCAATATTCGGATAAAAAATAACAAACTCTTCTCCACCATATCTTACTACTAAGTCATTTTTAGATGTGGCTTCATTAATAATTTCAGCTATTTTTTTAAGTGCAATATCTCCAGCTAAATGTCCATATAAATCATTATAAATTTTGAATTGATCGATATCAATCATTGCTACACTAAATGTTTCATATTTTTTATCTTTAACCCATTTACCCGCTGTATCATGAAAATAGCGGTGATTATATAATTTTGTTAACTCATCAGTAATTGATTGAGTTTTCATATTTTGAATTGTTTTTGCGTTTTCAATAATCGCTGCTGCATTATTAATTAAAGTTTCTAAAAACTCTGTTTCACTTACACTATACGGAGTTTCATCATTTCTACCAGAAATGATAACCATTCCAATTAAATCATCTAAATATCTAATAGGAGCTACAACCTCTGTGTTTAAGTTGGAAATAACTCTTTTTTCTTGGTCCCATAATCCTTTAAAAGAAACATGATTATAGATATGAGTTGATAATAACAACTTATTTCCATTATTAAACCAAGTTACAATAGGATGATTAAACTTAAATATATGTGTATCTTTATTTATTCCATCAATTGTTGTATTACCAACATGATATTTATTTGAATTCTTAAGCATTATCGTTACATCTTTAGAATCAAGACCATTTTCAACGGCTTTAATTAATGAATCAGTAATTATTTTCAAGCTTAATGCTGAGTTTATAATACTACTGAAATCTCTTAAGATAATTTGTTGATCTGTAACTTGTCTAAAGAATAGATTATTAATAACTTTTTGAAGAAAATTTCTAATCGGTTCTAACAACAAGAATACTGGAGACATAAATAATATAATATAAGAAGTTCTAGTAATTCCATAAGAAGTTAATATTTGATAAGAAGCTATTACAAGAGTTGCATATACAATATATAAAATTAAGTTATAGAGTGAGAATGACAACCCTTTTTTAACTACTAAGTTTATTTCTAAGAACTTATTTCTTGAAATAGAATATGTAATTAGCACTGCATTAATAGTATTAAACAGGATATCAATTCCATATTGTCCTAAGAATGTGTTTAAATTTAAAGCACCACCAATAACAACTAATGTAATCCCAATAATAACTAATCTAACTTTTTTAATACTCATTTCTTTTCTTCTTACTTTATTAGTCATTGTAATTAAAGCAAGAATACTATATGTCATTAATATAACCGCAGTTATATATGCCCCATATTCAACATCATATGTAAAATATTCACCATCAAAATTTACATTAGAAGTAACTTGTCCAGTAAAAGATAAAATTATTAAGAACATTGACAATACATATCCAAGATTTACTACCCATTTCTTCGCATAGTTTTCAGACATCATATAACTAAATCTTAATAAGAATACTGGTACAGTTGCAAAACCTATAAATAATATTCGATGCCAAAATAATGAACTAGGAGGTAGGTCTGTTTTCATCATAAATGATCCTAAAGACCATACTATCATTGCCATTACATACCAACTAAAAGCATTAGAAAGTTTATTCTTATTTGAAGTTACTAAAATAATAAGAATAAAAAAGTACAAAATAAAAGATATTAAAGGTATGAGTGTATATTCATTAAGAACGACCATTATGCCACCTCTTCTTTATTATGTCAAATTGTTCCACTACATAGTATTAACTTTTGCACATCTTCCCCATTTGGATTGATTTTAGCTATATCATTTTTGTATAGCTCTTTAAATCTACTAAATGTTCCTTCCTTAAATATTGTTAATTTTAATGGTTCATGACCAAGCAATGCATGGACATCATTATAATCAGTATCCATTAATTTCATTTGATCATTAATTATTTTCTTTATATCTTCTTTCGGTAAATTAAATTCACCTTCAATAAATAAATTTAAATATGGGCTAGTTTCCCCAATTTCTTTATATGCGGTCCAGCCTCCCACAGTTAAACCAGATAGTTTAATTGAGTCTCCAATTAGCTGTTTGGTAATTCTAGTAAAACCTGATAAGTCAATTATATTATTCACTCGATCAATGTATTTTACTTGTGGTAAAGCAATTTTATCTTCTCTATTTTCTAGACCAGTACAACGCATAATATCACCGATTCTATATCTTACAAAAGCTCCCCCACGTAGTTTTGTAATGACTAGTTCGTAAATATTACCTGGTAATATCTCATTAAATAATAACGTTTTTGGTATATAATTGTCAACCTCTTGTTCCTTTTTCATTTCCTCTTCAGGAATAAACTCTAAGAAGTTAACATCTGGAAAGAAAGTAAGTCCATTACGACTCCAAGTTTCTGTCGCTACAGCTGCTGACTCCGTACCACCAAATATCTCTAGCGGAGTTATCCCAAAGTAATGCTCTATCTGGGATTTATATGTATCAGAATCTGTACCACCACAAACAATTCCTTTAAATTCGAATAAGTCCTTAGGAAGTAATTTTTCTTTCTTAATTTTCTTTTTATAACCAGCTTTTAAAATTTTAACAGCTTGTTTAGGATTTGATGGCCAAATAAGTTTTCTATTACTATTTGATCCACTTTCAAATGCTTCTCCTATTTTAACTAAAACACTAGAGAGCCCAAAAAATAGATCTGCACCTTTTCTAACTGCAAGGTCAAATCCTACTAAGTTTCTTTCTTTGAAGCTAAGTTTCTCAGCTTGATCAGTACTAGGTAAATACTTAAAATCTACTTCATGTTTTAAAATGTATGGTGCGAAACCTGTTAAATATGGTAAAGGTGCCATTCCATACAAGAATTTATCAAAGTTTCTAAGAGTAAAATGCCCTCTTTTTTTACTTGTAGATAGAATTAAACTTGATAAGAACATTTTTGTATGTTCTTCTACCATTACTTTTGAGTATGGAGCTAGCTTAATTGGCTTGTCTCCACCTTTCCAAGTTGTTTGAACCCAGTGTAATGGTTCACTTGGTAAATCTTCACTTCTCTTATTTAAAAGTGTATCTGCGTAATCTTCATATCTTGTTAAAGGAACTTTTTTTCTAAAATCTTCAATTGTTTGGATTTTCCCTGTTCCAAGCAATTCTTTTCCTAGATTACACTTACTTAATAGATCAATTTGCTCTAAAAGTAATCTCTTTTGAATTTCCATAAATTCATCAAGAGTTAGATCTAAGAAACCGCAATAGGCCTTCCAAATCTTATCATAATCCTCATCTAATAGCATTTCTCGTAATTTTTTCATGTTCTCCTCCAGTTAGTTGTAGTAATAAATTTTCCAATACTATTATAATTAGGTAAAAGCATCGGTGTAGACTCACGATACTTATCATAATTATCAAATATTTTATTAAAAATAAAACGCTCTTGAATTGTTACATAAACAATGTTAGCAAATGTCCAAATCAATGCAGCGTATATTGCAAGTAAATTTTGAAAGAAAATCGCTCCAAAAACATATAATAACAACATCCATAAAACACCTGGATGTCTTGTAAGTGCGTAAGTACCGTTAGTAACAAGGGCGTGTTCGTTTTTAAGTTTATAAGTTTTTCTTCCAACTTCAATAAATACTGAGTAAATTAACAGTAAAAATGAAATTAATGCTATAACCAAAGAAGCAATTCTATAGATCCCATTGATTTCTAAATACGAACTAAAATCAACAACGATTAAGATTGAACTTACTGAAATCAATAAAAATCCCGAAACACCAAAAAGGTACTTCAAGTGGTTCTTTTTGCATAAAGAACATAAGTCGAACATTAACAATAATACAAACCCTAAAATTCCAATTACTAAATATATCATAATATTCCCCCGTTTTTAAATATTAGTATATGTTTTGAACTATATATTATATAATTATATATAGGATGAAAAGGCCATATATGAGCCATCTATATTTATCGAAAAAATGTTAGTTAAAAAAACATCATGATTTAGCTACTATAAAACGTGTTAAACATGATAGTAAAGCCGTTCAATACAATAGTTAAAAAAAGAAAATATTATAGTTGTAGTGAAAACGCTATCATGTTATAATGTACTCGTGTTTTTTCAAATACATAAAATAATCCATCTAAGGAGGAGCATATGAAACATAAAATATTAGCTATAAATCCTGGTTCTACATCAACAAAAATTGCGATTTTTGATGATCAAGTTCAAGTATTTAATAAAAGCATAAGACACAGTACCGAAAAGATTTCATCTTTCGATAAAATTATTGATCAATACGAGTTTAGAAAAAGTGCTATTTTAGGTACGTTAGAGGAAGCAAATATTAACTTACAAGAATTTGATGCTATTGTTGGTAGAGGTGGAATGCTTAAACCTATACAAGGTGGTACATATTTAGTAAATGATACAATGATTGATTACGTGAAAGAAGCTCCACGTGGTGAACATGCTTCTAACTTAGGATGCGTGCTTGCAAAAGAGTTAGCTGATTCAATAAATAAGCCTGCATTTATTGTTGACCCAGTTGCTGTTGACGAAATGGATGACCTAGCTAGATACACTGGTTTTCCTGAAATAAAAAGACAGAGTTTATTTCATGCATTAAATCAAAAAGCAGTTGCTTTAAAAGCTGCAAAAAAACTTAATAAAAATTATAATGAAATTAATCTAATAGTAGCCCATCTTGGTGGTGGAATTAGCGTTGGTGCTCATCAACTTGGAAGAGTGATTGATGTTAATAACGCACTTGATGGAGATGGACCAATGTCTCCTGAACGTAGTGGAGGAATACCTAATGGTCCTCTTTATAAGATGGCACTTAGTGGAGAATATACTTTAAAAGAGATGCAAAGAAAAAATTATGGTAACGGTGGTATAGTTGCATATCTTGGAACAAATGATGGTTTTGAAATTGAAAAAATGATTAAAGCTGGAGATAAGAATGCACTGTTTATTTTAGAAGTTATGTGCTATCAAATTGCTAAGGAAATCGGTGCTTGTTCTACTGTCTTAAAGGGTAATGTAGATGCTATTGTAATTACAGGTGGACTTGCCTATGACCAGTTTGTAATAGATTTTATTAAAGAAAGAGTTTCTTTTATTAGTAAAATATTAATTTTCCCTGGAGAAGACGAAATGGAAGCATTAGCTTTTGGAGCTCTAAGAGTTCTAAATAATGAAGAAAAATATAAAGAATACTTATAGGGGTGATACTATGATAAAATCAATAAATGAATTACTAGAAAAAGCGAGAGCAATTGAAACTAAAACATTAGTTGTTGCTTGTGCTGCTGATCAACATGTTTTAGAGGCTGTTGAACTAGCTAGAAAAGAAAATATAATTAAAGGAATTTTAATTGGAGACGTTAATTTAATTAAACAAATATTAGTTAAATTAAATATTAATGTTAATAATTATGAATACATCAATATATTAGATAAATCTGAAGCTTGTTTGGAGTCAGTTAAACTTGTAAATACTGATAAGGACTTCTTCTTAATGAAAGGTTTTGTAGATACAAGTATTATCTTAAAAGCCGCATTAAATAAAGAATTTGGTCTTAGAACTGCTAATAGAATTTCACATGTGAGTGTTTTAGAAGTTAGTACTCATCCAAAATTATTATTTATGAGCGATGGAGCTATGAATATTAAGCCTACTTTAGATGAAAAAAGACAAATCATTGAAAATAGTGTTGTAATAGCTCATGCACTTGGTATAGAAAAACCTAAAGTTGGAATAATTGGCGCAGTAGAAAAAGTTAATCCTCAAATGGAAGCTACTATTGATGCCGCTGAATTAATTAAAATGAATAAAGAAAACATTATTAAGAATTGTATTGTTGGTGGTCCATTCGCACTAGATAATGCTATAAATAAAGAAGCAGCTATTCATAAAGGTGTTACTGACCCTATAGCTGGTGAAGTAGATATATTATTAATGCCTAGAATCGAATCTGGAAATATCTTTTATAAAACTATGATGTTTTTAGGAAATGCTCAGGGAGCTAGTGTAATTGCTGGAGCTAAAAAACCAATAGTTCTAACTAGTAGAGCAGATTCAACATTAAGTAAATATCATTCTATAGCTCTTGGAGCTTTAGTAGTTGATTTATAACTACTAACGAAAGGAAAACAATATGTCAACTAAAAGCAATTTAAAAAGGTCAGAAATTGGAACCAAAACTCCAAAACTGTATAGTAGAATCAGAACTACAATTGAAACTGCATTTTATAGAAATAATGTAACGAAAATTACATCTCTTGCTCAAGCATATGAATTAGCTAAGAACTCAAGTGGAACAATAGTTTCAGATCTTGAAGTATTAAGAGCTGAAGAATTAGGTCTGCCATCTGATGCAAAAGTATTAATATTTAATGATGGTACAATCACAGGAAGACAAGCAAAAGTAAGAAGATTAATAAACAGTGATAATGTTGACCAGTATTCAAAAATACTTAGAGATTCTATCTTTAATTCTCGAAATAAAAAGATGTATCATGCTATAGCTTATGTAGGATTACATGAGGACTTTATGGTTAAAGCTCATCTTTTAATACCTGAAGGATATGAAAATACAATGTACTCATGGATGCTTAACTTTCAAAATGAGAATGCTCAAATGGATGAATTATATAGTAAGTCAAAAGAAATAGCTGAAGGCGATATCTTCTTATATTCTGATCCTGATGAATTCATTGAAGATTATGAATCAGGTATTAGTATATTTGATCATAAAAACAACTGTGGTGCATTACTAGGACTAAGATATTTTGGCGAACATAAAAAAGCTACTCTAACGATGAGTTGGAGTATAGCTTCTAGAATGAACTATACTGCTTGTCATGGTGGACAAAAAAGATTTAACTTACCTAATAACGAAACATTTATTGCTGGTGTATTTGGACTTAGTGGTAGTGGAAAAAGCACTATTACTCATTCAAAACACGGAGGTAAATACGATGTTACAGTATTACACGATGATGCATTCATTATTTCTAATTTAGATGGATCTAGTATCTCTTTAGAACCATCATACTTTGACAAGGTTCAAGACTATCCATCTGATAGTGAAGAGAATAAGTACTTGTTAACTATGCAAAACGTTGGAGCTACTTATGATAATAATCAGAAACTCGTTCCTGTTACTGAAGATGTTAGAAATGGGAATGGTAGAGCTCTTAAATCTAAGTTTTGGACTAAACAAAGAGCATTTAAATTCAATAATAAAATAGATGCGATATTTTGGATTATGAAAGATGATACATTACCTCCAATATTAAAAATCAATTCAAGTATTTTGGGAAGCACTTTAGGAGCAACTCTTGCTACAAAAAGATCAAGTGCTGAACATGGGGTTAATTCAAATGAACTTATTATTGAACCATATGCTAACCCATTTAGATTATATCCATTAAGAAATGATTATAATAAATTCAAGGATCTATTTGAGAACACTGGTGTTGATTGCTATGTTTTAAATACTGGATTCTTCATGAATAAAAAAGTTACTCCTAAAATTACTTTGGGATTAATTGAAAAGATAGTGGCAAAAGAAATAGTATTTAAACAATTAGAAAATGTGAGTGAAATTGAATATGTAGATATGGAAGGATTTAATCCTGATTTCAATAATGCTAAATATAAAAAGACATTCCTAAGAAGACTAAATACAAGAGTTGACTACATTAATAAACTTTACGGTCATGACATCTTGCCAGTCGAAGCAGGAAGAAGTATTTCTGAAATAATTAATAGAATTAAATAGTAATTAAAAAGGAACTTACAAAGTTCCTTTTTTTTATTCTTTAATTACTAACTTGTATAGTCCATCTTCAATTTTATAAATCTCGATTGTTACACTTCCTTGACCTTTTACATTTACATATTCAACTAATTCTTCTTTACTAGTAAAAAGTTTTGTTTCAATAATTTTTGATCCATATCCTCTTTTACTACTTCTATGTTGGTGGTCCTCTCGGTAGTTTCTATGATCTTTTCTCTTTTTACCAAATTCATCTTTGTGTGAGAATCTCTCTCTCTCTTTATTTTCCATAAAGCACCTCTCTCTTTTCATTATTATAATCTACTTAACCCATAATGTAAATATTACTCACTTACTTTTTGTTTATATCTTAAACTAAAAATGAAGATTAATGACATTGTAATACCTACTAAAGTTAACATTAATTCAATAGAGTAGTTATCAGCAATTAACCCCAGTACTGGTGCAAACATAGCAATTAGTAATGAAGTAAATTGACTTTCTATTGATAATACAGAAGCTCTTTTTTCTTTATCTACTGCATCTCCAATTTTCTCAATCATTAAAGGTTTTCTTATATTTAAATATACATAAAGTAGTAAGAATACTATCAATACTGCAACTAAATAATCTATATAGAATCCTAGAATCATAAGTGATAATCCACTTAGTATCCACATTGAGCTAATTATTTTTTCTCTTGAAACATATTTTACTAATTTATGTGAATTAAATGTTGCATAAGCACTTATCAAATAAATCACAGCGTATATAAATCCTAAATACATATTTGTATTATCTTCAGCACTAAACCTTGTGAATATAACAACGCTTAAAGTAATTGAAACTATTACTGGTTGTATATAATCCTTTATCGATTTAAATCCTGCATTATAGCTTGCTGATCCAATTAATAAACTTCTAATATTTCTTGTACTAAATACATATTTTACTGCATTCACGTTTTCCTTTAGGAAATCTTTAAATACAAATCTACTATCAATTCTTTCGTTAAGGAATTTAGGATATGTTAAAATTAAAATCATATCTAATATATAAGGGACTATTGCAATAATGAATAACCAAGATAAACTCGGTAACGTAATAATAAAAATAATAGAAATCAAACTTGATACTGTAGATCCAATTAATGAAAATGATCTAGTTTTACCATATACTTTGCTCTTAGAATCTTTTATGTCTTTCTTATCAAGATATGCCATAATCATAGCTTTATGTGTTCCTGATCTAAATGCTTCCCCAAATCCGAAGAAAACCATTGCTATTACGTAATCATAGAACCCATCTCCAAGATAGAATAAAATAAATGAAACTATGTAGAAAGCAAAACTTAGAATTAACTCAGTCTTTTTACCAAACCTATCAGCAAGAACTCCTGAGGGAACTTCAAATACATATATAATTACTTCTCTTACTGTTAATAGTAATCCAATTTGTGCAAATTCTAGACCAGATTGAATAAAATATAAATATAAGTAAGGATCAAAAAAACGAAGGTTCTTAAGAAACCCGTAAAAGCTAAACTTTAATACTTGCTTTTTTATTTTTCTCACTTCATCCATAATTTATACCTCTAAATCTAATTATACTTTTATCAACTTATATAGTCAACAATCATATATATTCATTAAAAAAAACAGCACAAATATGCTGTTTAATTAAATTCATTCCAACCAATTACTACTTCTTTATAATCAAATGAAGTTCTTACAATATTTATACCTACTGAAAACTGTAATTCAATAGTTCCATTTAAATATTTCCAGTCAGATATTACAGCTTTTTCTATTTGAGCAGTTAAATTATCAATAGAAGGCTCAATAATTTCTTCATCTTTTCCTCTAGCTGCTTTTTTAGTAATGCTATCAATAATTACATCTTCAAAAATCATTATACAATCATTAGCAATTTGAGACTCAAATTTCGTATTTTCAGGATGTCCAGGATTTACTTCAAATCTACTTAACTTAATAAATAAATTATTACCTTCTTTATGTGAATCCTCAACTACAGAGTTCATTAAAATAATATCTTTAATAAATCCTGGTGTTAGCATTGCATAGTCTTTATAATTCTGTGCAACTAACTTTTCAGTTGTTGTTTCTTCTATTTCAATATCTTTAATAGATATTTCATTATCTTTAATATAAATTTCTATTGGTCTAATCATATAATCCTTAGTTTTATCAAATGTTTTCCCTTTTGCTTCTAATATTTCAATTATAATTAAAATATCATCTGCTAATACTGCGGGATCTAATGAAATAGACTTTTTATTATCTTTAATAACAACGCCAGTTTTATCAGTTCCAAATTTCTTAATATTATCAAAAGCTATAGCAACTACTTCATTTTTAGTTACTTGTTGAATTAACATTTCAGGTGTTATCAAAACAACATCATATCTTTCACCTTTTTTTAGTGCAAGTGGAATTAAAACCAAAATGAAGAAAGCAAACCCTAAAATAATAAAATCAAACAGACTAAACGCGAAATACAATATTGCTACAACTACAAATAAACCTAATGAAGGTAAAATTATTTTACTTTTTTTAATATCTTCATGGCAAACTTTATAAGTATCTAAAGTATAGTTGTACTCTTTTAACAATAATTTCTCTAATTTTTCGAACATGATATCACTCCTATGTATTAATTGTATCATAAATGAATAGATTATAAATACTTAATAACATATTAATTTTTATATAGCACTTTATAGTGATTTATTATATTATAAATGATATAATTATTAAGTAAAATACATACTATAAGAGGTGAAGATATGAATACTTTTTTAAATGAGAAAAGCAATGGTAAAAAAATGGTTGATAAAGTATTTAAAGCTGCAGTTGCTGCTAATATTGCAAAAGAAAAATTTGGTGATGAAGTAGTAAATGCAACTCTTGGAACTCTATTTGATGAAGACGGAAAATTCGTGGCGTTAAATAGTGTTTGGGGACCATATGAAACAATTGATAAATTGCAAAAAGCAAAATATGCTTCATCAATTCAAGGCAATCCTGGATTTAGAGATGCAGTATATAACTGGCTATTTGGTAACCTTGAAGAAAAGATCGAATGTGAAATAATCGCAACTCCTGGTGGAGCTGGAGCTATTAGTAGTACTCTTAAAAATATATTAAGTCCTGGTGAAACAGTTATAAAACCTTCACAAGGATGGGGGCCATATAAAACAATGGCTCATGAAAACGATTTAACCTTAACCGACTATAACATGTTTAAACATGGTGAGTTTGATTTAGCTGATTTTGAAAAAACACTAAATGAAGTTATGGATTCACAAGGAAAAGTACTCGTTATTATTAATGATCCGTGTCATAACCCTACTGGATATTCTTTAAGACCAGATGAATGGGATGACATTATCGATATCGTAAATGAACTAAGTAAAAAAGGACCTGTGATTATTCTTAATGATATTGCTTATGTTGATTATAATTCTAACGGTGATGAATGGAAAATTCATTTTGCAAAATATAATACTTTAGAGAAAAATGTAATGGTAGTTATCGCGTTCTCTTGTTCAAAAACATTAACTGCATATGGAGCTCGTGTTGGAGCACAAATTGTTATTACTAAAGATAAAAAACAATTAGAATCATTTAAAGATGCTGCTATATATAGTGCTCGAAGTATTTGGTCTACTGTTAATAATAGCGCCATGAAATTATTTTCTTTAATTGCTCATGACAATTACTTACTGTCAAAATACAAAAAAGAGAAACAAAAATATATTACTCTTTTAGAAGAAAGAGCACACATAATGACTAGTGAAGCAAAAAAAGTAAAACTTGAATTATATCCATTTACTGAAGGATTCTTTGTTACAATAAAGATTCCTGATGATAAAGAAAAAACTGCTCTTAACATGAAACTACAAAAGAATAATATATTCACAGTTGAAGTTGATGGTGGGCTTAGAATAGCTATATGTAGCGTTCCTAAAAGACAATTAAAAGGACTATCAAAACGAATTAAAGATTTAATGTAATCAAAAAGAAGTTATCAATTGATAACTCCTTTTTTTTATTTATTTTTCTTTTACTTCTCTAAGCCAACCTTCAGGTGCTTCAATATCACCATAATAAATTCCTGAAAGCAATTCAAATAATTTTGTAATAGTAGGTCCTACTTCACCATCACTGAATTGATATTTATTACCTTTATGAGTAATAGATTTAATCGGTGTAATGATTGCAGCAGTTCCACAAGCTCCTGCTTCTTTAAATTCACTAATATTATCAATAAAACATTCTCTCTCTTCAGTTTTCAGCCCAAGAACATGCTCGGCTAAATACAAAATAGATTTTCTTGTTATACTTGGTAATATTGAAGATGATTTAGGTGTTACAACAACATTATCATGTGTAACTCCAAAGAAGTTTGCAGCTCCTACTTCATCAATCTTAGTATGTGTTGCTGGATCTAAATAAATAACTCCAGCATATCCAGCGTCTTTTGCTAATTGTCTTGGATATAAACTTGCACCATAGTTACCAGCAACTTTTACTTGTCCTGTACCATTAGTAGCAGCTCTATCGTAGTCTGTTGTAATAAAGTCTAAAGCTGATAATCCACCTTTAAAATAAGTTCCAACAGGAGCACAAAATACACTAAATAAATATTCATCACTAGGTTTAACACCTAGGTTCATACCTTGTCCTATAACAAACGGACGAATATAAAGTGATTGTCCAAGTCCATATTCAGGAATATCATCTTTGTTTGATAAAACAACTTGGTCTATCGCATCAAAGAATAATTCTTTACTTAATCTTGGCGCAACAATTCTATCTAAACTTTGGTTAATTCTTTCAAAATTCATTTCAGGTCTAAATAATTGTATCTTACCTGATTTTGTTTTATAAGCCTTTAATCCTTCAAATAAACCTTGTCCATAATGGAATACATTCGAACCCTCATGTATAGTAATATATTTGTCAGTAGTTAACTTACCCATTTGCCATTTTCCATCTTTAGTCCAGGCACGGTATCTGTATTCAGTTTCTTTTAATGCATAACCCATAATACTTCACTCCTTTTATTTTAAAAGAATAATTACTAATATTTTCCTTGTGCAATCATTGCATCAGCAACTTTTTCAAATCCAGCAATATTAGCTCCAGCAATTAAATCATATCCAAATCCATAACGACTACTTGCTCTAACACAACTATTAAAGATATTTTTCATAATATCTCTTAATTTTGCATCTACTTCTTCAGAAGTCCAAGATAATCTCATTGAATTTTGAGACATTTCAAGTGCACTAGTTGAAACCCCACCAGCATTAGCTGCTTTACCAGGACCAATTATTACTCCTGCTTCTTTAAGGATTTCTACAGCTTCATTAGTAGTAGGCATGTTTGCACCCTCTACTATATATTTTACACCATTTTTAATAATTTTCTTAGCATCTACTAGATGAATTTCATTTTGTGTTGCAGAAGGCATAACTAAATCAACTTTACGACCCCAAGGTTTTTCACCAGGGAAGAATTCAACATCAAAACGTTTTGCGTAATCTTCAATTTTACCATCTGTGTTAGATCTCATTTCTAACATATAATTTATTTTCTCTTGAGTAGTAACGCCATCAGGATCATAGATATATCCTTCAGGTCCACTTAAAGTAACAACTTTACCACCTAAATCTCTAACTTTTTTACAAACACCCCATGCAACATTACCAAATCCTGATACTGCTACAGTTTTGTTTTTAAAGTCAGTTCCATCATGTCTTAACATTTGTAATGCGAAATAAGTAGCACCGTAACCAGTTGCTTCAGGTCTAATTAAAGATCCACCATAAGTTAATCCTTTACCAGTTAAAACACCGTTTTCAAATGCTCCTTTAATACGTCTATATTGTCCAAATAAGTATCCAATTTCTCTTCCACCTACACCAATGTCTCCAGCAGGAACATCAACGTTTGGTCCAATATGACGATAAAGTTCAGTCATAAAGCTTTCAGCAAATCTTCTAATTTCTTCATCACTTTTACCTAAAGGACTAAAGTCAGATCCACCTTTACCTCCTCCAATAGGAAGTCCAGTTAAACTATTTTTAAAGACTTGCTCAAATCCTAAGAATTTGATTAATCCAAGATAAACAGTAGGATGGAATCTAAGTCCACCTTTATAAGGTCCGATAGCTCCATTAAATTGAACACGGAATCCTCTATTAACTTGAACATTACCTTCATCATCTACCCAAGGAACTCTAAATTGAATTGCTCTTTCAGGTTCAACAATACGTTCTAAAATATTATTATCAATATACTCAGGGTGTTGTTCTAAAACTGGTCCTAAAGAGTTGAATACTTCAGTAACTGCCTGAACAAATTCTTTTTGATTTCCATCTTTTTTATTAACTGTATCAAGTACACTATCAATATATTCTTTTGTTTCAGAACTAGTTTCTCCATCACCTTCGATAATATTGAAACTATCAAAACGGTGAATAAATAATCCACTCATAAGTTTTGGTTCAAACCATGTTGATTTTACAGGCATAATTAATCCAGAATCAGAAACATCCATAATTTCTTTCATAGATACTGGGAACATTGCGAATCCAACACCTTCATGTAAATCAGTTTTTTTCGCTATTCCTTTAAGCCCTCTTATACCACCAACAAATGAAATTCTTGATGAGTCTCTTAAGTTTTTAATACCTAATATTTCATTGAATACTCTTCTTTCTAAAACTGTACCATCAATTTTAGATAAAAGGCTTCTTCCATATTTGTATGTAGATTTAATTACCAATTTGTACCATTTTTTATTTAAATACATTCCGAAAGTACCTTTAACAACAGGTTTGTAAGGTCCTTTACTTTCTTCTATATCAAATACACTTTCCATTTTTTTACAGAATTGTTCTTCTGTTAATCCATTTAAATCGTGAATTACACGGTTATAGTCCATAATATGGAGATTATCTTCTGGGAAGATTACTGACATTAAGAAGTTAAACTCTTCTTCACCACTACAGTTTGGAGCTTCTTGACGTCTTTTAAGAGCAACTTTAGCTGCACTTGCACTTCTATGATGTCCATCTGCAATGTATAAACTTTCAATACCATCAAATACTTCAGTAATTTCTTGAATTAAAGCTTCATCAGTAATTGGCCATACAATATGCATAACTCCATCTTCTGTTTCAATATTAATTTCTGGTTCTTTTTCAGTCCATTGTTCTAGTATTTCAGCTAGTCTATCATTACTTCTATAAGTCATAAAGATAGGAGATGTATTTGCATCACATGCATCAAAATGTTTGATTCTATCTTGTTCTTTACTTAGTAATGTAAGTTCATGCTTTTTAACTATATTATTTACATAGTCATCAATTGAAGTGTTAGCTACAAATCCTGTTTGTTCTTGCCCATTCATAATCTGACGATAAATGTAAATCATAGGAATTTCGTCTTGTACTAATATTCCATCATCTTGGAATATATCTAAATTTCTTCTTGCTTTTTGATAAACTTTTTTATCATATTGATCTACTGAAGAAGGGAGATCAATCTCAGACCTAGAGATGTGTAAGAAACTATATGGGTTTCCTTTAGCCATAACTTTGGCTTCTTTTCTGTCCATAACGTCATATGGTAATGCCACTACTTTTTCTACTAAATCTTTTCTTGGTCTTACTGCTCTAAACGGTCTAACAATTGCCATAATTAAATCCTCCTAAATTAAACTTTCTTTTATTACATCGATAGTTTCTAAACCTATTCTTGCTTGAGCTTCTTTTGTAGCTGCACCAATGTGTGGTGTTAATGAAATAAGTTCATGTGTATAAACTCTTTCATCTTTACAAGGTTCATTTTCATAAACATCTAAAGCAGCTTTAGCAACAATTCCACTATCCAATGCTACTAGTAATGCATTTTCATCAATAACTCCACCACGTGCAGTATTAATTACATACATTCCTTTTTTCATTTTACTAAATTCTTCTGTACTTAATGTTGGTCCATTTTTTTTGATAAATGGAATATGTAATGAGATAAAATCAGATTGTGCTAATAATTCATCTTTAGTAACAAATTTACATTCAGGTAATTTATCTGATTCTCCTAAGAAGTCGTTATAAATGATTTTCATTCCAAGTCCCATTGCTTTCTTCGCAACACTTTGTGATATTCTACCAAATCCAATTAATCCTAATGTTTTACCATTAAGCTCAATTCCTTTGTATAACTTCTTATTCCAAAGTCCTTGTCTCATTGTTACATTAGAAATATAAATATGTCTAGCAAGAGCAAACATATGTCCTAAAGCAAGTTCAGCTACTGCGTCACTTGAACTATTAGGAGTATTTCTAACACTTATACCTTTAGATTTTGCATATACATGATCAATATTATCAATACCAACACCAGCTCTAATAATTAGTTTTAATTGTCCAGTTTTTAATGCTTCATCAATTAAATCTTCTCTTATTTTTGTAGCGCTTCTAATAATAATACAATCTACTTCTTTTATTTTAGAAACAAGTTCATCTTTATCATAAAACTTAACTTCAACATCGTAACCAAGTTCAATTAACTTTTCTGCTGCTGAAGCATCTATTCCGTCGTTAGCTAGTATTTTATACATATACTCACCTATAGTTCCCAAATATTTTCTATTTCTTTTAATAAAGCATCTAAATCTTCAGGTTTACGGTCTGCCATATGTGCAATTCTAAATGCTTTTTCTTTTAGGTTTCCGTAACCGTTACTTAACATATATCCTCTAGTCATTAATTCTTTATTTAAATCTCCAACAGAGTTACCTTTAGTATTTAAGATAGTAGTAACAGTATTACTTCTAAAGTCAGGGTTAGCTAGTAAATCAAAATGTTTCATAGCCCACTCTTGAACTGTTTTAGACATTTTTGCATGTCTTTCAAATCTATTATCTAATCCTTCTTTATTTAATATTTTATCTAATTGATAATCAAGCGCCCACATATGTGGAGTTGACGGAGTTGTTGGGTACTGAGCATCTTTCAAAGCTCTATTAACAACGTTAATTAAATCAAAATAGAATCCTCTATGTTCAACAGTTTTTGCTCTTTCAATAGCTCTTTGTGATACTGAAGCTACACTTAATCCTGGAGGTAATCCTAAACATTTTTGAGTAGAAGCTAAACAAATGTCTACATTTGATTTATCTACTTCTATTTTAGCTCCACCTAAAGAACTTACAGCATCTACTAAATATATAACTTCAGGATATTTAGCAACTACTTGTCCGATTTCATAAACAGGGTTCATAACTCCTGTAGTAGTTTCATTATGTGTTACAGTAACAACATCATATAATCCAGTTTTTAATGCTTCTTCCACCATTTCTGGAGTTGTTGGTTGTCCTAATTCAGATTTGAATACATCGGCAGGTATATTATTAGTTGTTGCCATTTTATACCAACGATCTCCAAATGCTCCAATGCTAAACACTGCAGCTCTCTTTTTAGTACATGATCTTATAGCCATTTCCATTATTCCACTACCACTACTTGTAGATAAAATAATTAGGTCTTCAGTAAACATTAATTTTTGTAATTTTTTTGAAATATTTTGTTGAAGCTCAGTCGCAGTTTTACTACGATGTGCGATTTGTGTTGTAGCTAATTTTTCTAGTATATCAGCACCTACATCTACTGGTCCTGGGATAAATAATTTGATACTCATAATAACAATCCTCTCCACTTTATTTTTTTTCTGAACATACAATAAGATTTTAACAATTATATTTAAAGAAAACAAGCGTTTTCACAAAAAAAAATAAAAAAAATATCATTAAAATGTAAACGGCTTAGTTTAGCCATTTTTATCTTGTAAATTTTCTGCTTTTTCACTAAATTTAATGAAAACATTTTCACTATCTAAATTGGTTCGCAAATCGAACGAGTTAGCATGTTTTTTTTACATTATTATTCATTTATAAAGTGTTGATTTAAAATAAAACAAATGATACAATGAAGTTGATTTTTTTAGAGGAGGTATAATAATATGATTTTATCAAAAAGAATATTAGAAATGCAAGAGTCACCAGTTAGGAAATTAGTACCTATTGCTACAAGAGTTAAAAAGAATGGGAAGAAAGTATTTCATTTAAATATAGGACAACCAGATATCGAAACTCCTAAACAATTTATGGAAGCAATAAATAACTATGACACTAGAGTTATTAAGTACTCTTTTAGTCAAGGTGAACCAGCTTTAATTAATTCTATTAGAGATTACTTTGCTCGTGATGGTATTATCTTTGATGAAGATGAAGTATTAATTACAAATGGTGGATCTGAGGCTTTAACATTTACTACTATTGCTATTTGTAATCCTGGAGATGAAATTTTAGTTCCAGAACCTTTTTATACTAATTATAATGGATTTACTGGTGAAGTTAATGTAAATATTAAACCAATAACTACGCTTGCCAAAGATGGATTCCATCTGCCTAGTAAAGAGGATATTGTAAAATTGATTACTCCTAGAACTAAAGCTATTCTTTTCTCTAATCCAGGTAACCCAACAGGGACTATCCTTCGTTTAGATGAAATGGAAATGATCGCAGAAATTGCAAAAGAAAATGATTTATTCATTATCTCTGACGAAGTATATAGAGGGTTCGCATTTGATGGACTTAAAGGTATTTCAATGGGTAGTATAAAAGGTATTGAAGATAGAACTGTCATTATTGAAAGTGTATCAAAAAGATATAGTGCTTGTGGTGCACGTATTGGTAGTATTCAATCTAAAAATAAAGAATTAATGAAAAACATATTAAAATTATGTCAAGCTAGACTTTGTGTTGCAACACTTGAACAAATTGGAGCAGCTGAATTATATAAATTAGATGATAACTATACAGCAATGATTAAAGATGAATATCAAGATAGACGAGATATTGTTTATTCTACTCTTCAAGATATTCCTGGTGTTGTTTGTGAAAAACCTAGTGGAGCATTTTATGTTGTTGCTAAACTTCCAGTTGATAACGCTGAAAAATTTATTATTTGGATGTTAGAAGAATTTGACGTTGATGGGCAAACAATAATGCTTTCACCTGCTGAAGGATTCTATGCCACTCCTGGTCTTGGGATTGATGAAGTAAGAATTGCATATGTACTTAATACAAAAGATATGGAAAAATCAATGTATATTCTTAAAAAAGGGTTAGAAAAATACAATAGTTAATTGAGGTGATTTTATGATTATCGAAAAATATAAAGGTATATCTCCTACTATTTCAAAAAAAGCTAAGATATTTAAAAACGCTGTAATAGCAGGTGATGTTACTATACATGACTTTGTTAATATTTGGTATAACGTAACAGTTAGAGGAGATATGGCTCCTGTTACTATTTTAGAAAATACTAATATTCAAGATAATACAGTTATTCACACTAATACTGATCTACCAACTCATATTGGTAAAAATGTAACTGTCGGACACGGAGCAATTATCCACGCTGCGACAATTAAAAATAATGCTTTAATTGGGATGGGTAGTATTATACTTGATGGTGCAGTTATAGGTGAATATAGTTTAGTTGGAGCTGGATGTGTTGTACCACCATTTAAAGTAGTTCCACCTAGAACACTTGTTATTGGTAACCCAATGAAAATAATAAGAGAATTAACAGATAAAGAAATTGAAGATATTAAATACAATAAAGATCATTACTTAAAATTAATGACTGAGTATTAAAAAAATAAAAGACACAAATTGAAAGTATAACCTTAAAACAGACACAAAAAAGAAAAGAGTCATATTAGATGAGAATCTAG
>LGVF01178171.1_pt1 | contig 59466 bp, 98 predicted proteins | sample 469901 | NCBI WGS metagenome assembly LGVF01 (sample SAMN03893561, study PRJNA290197) | marine sediment metagenome | material: sediment; isolation source: combined push core samples #3730, #5133, and #5579 collected at Hydrate Ridge | place: Pacific Ocean: Hydrate Ridge
GCCATATCTATAGTTGTCTGACCATCAAAGAAGGAGCTATAAGAACCGTGAACGAACGGCTTTAATTTTCTTAAGAATGCGCTGCCTGCTTTCTGTTCTTCGTTTGATTTTGTTGTACTAATATAGTCATCCATGATGGTATACAGGTCCCCAATGATAGGAGGTACGTTATCCCATGTATCGGGATCATTGTTTATTGATTTTGAATTGTACGTTTTGATAAGGCAATCATCAAGAATTGGCTCTACAGCTTCGGTAACTGCGGTATCGCCGAGCATCATTCTAAAAAATGATGGTAAATCCTGCAATTTGGATTGTAATGACATTTGAGGACCTTCAACCAGATCAAACGGATTGATACACATGTTGCCACCTTCATAGATCTCAATGACCTCTCCACCAAGTTCTCTAACCAAATCAACATAATCGTTCTTTGGATCAATAATACTCACAGATCTTCTTTTCCAAACTTCCCGGGCAATGTCCAATGCAGTCATGACAGTTTTACCGCCACCTGATGCAGCGACAACAGCAACATTAGCATTTCGGATACCTTTTCCTATATCGAATCGATCATACTCAAAGGGCACGCCAGTATCTTTGTTTATGGCAACAATAGTCCCATCACCGCTATCAGAATCTACATAAGCCCTCGGAGGAACCAACAGGCTCAACGCCAGAGACGTAGAATCCATATGCCTGAATTGATTCAATGGATCGCTACAAATTGGCATGAGTGCTTTGTGTGCTGGCATCTGCTTGAACAGCAACATCGATGGTATAATCATTGTTCCTTTGATTTTGCTTTTGAGGATTCCAACTCTTTGTTTCAAAGTGAGTTCATCATCTGCTGACGTTTTGAAATATAGGGACATCTTAAAAGATCCTTGGTTCCCAGAGTTTAGATCTTTTAATCTTTTGGTGGTTGATTCAATTTTGTATTTTAATGGTTCAGAAATAGTACCGCCCTTGTCGACTATGAGTGCCTCGTCGACCCTACAATCATTAAGGAAATCTTGGTTTTGTTTTTGTGCGACTTCGATATCTACGGGCTCAATTATTTGTGCAAATTCCAAGTTTAGATTTTTAGTATCACCAATATTATATAGCCAATTTTGTTTAATCTGTGATGGCCAGCCAGATGCACAGATGATATGGTGGTGTTTTCCTGCATATTCCAAAGTATCATTGTGCTCTTTGATATAATCAGGGATTAATAATTCTTGTAAAACTTTACTGCCATATATAGCATTACTGTTCACTCTTTTTTTTGGACGAAATAATTTATTATTCTGTTTCATCCGATTCCACAACAAGGACCCATTCATTAATTTTTTGAGTTCATATAGTGTATCATTCATTTGTCCACCACATCGGTATATATTGATAGGTAGTCTATTCCTTCTACCCCAAATCCAGTACTAATTGCAATATTTAGATTTGAGATTTCATCACCAACTAATCGATCGGGTGCAACGCCCATTTCCAATAAAGCTGATGATACAATTTTACAATTCGTATCTAACGTTTCAATCGGGTTCGCTGATTCCATCGGAACAGACAAAACCATGTATATTGTATCCCTTTTTATTTCGTTTTCTTTACAATATTTCCTATAAAAATTCAAATGATCAATTAAATACATCTGGTTTTTTTTAGATAATTTACGTGAATTTGCCATCATTTTCCCGAAATAATTTTCCATTGAGTAATCGAAATTGTACCCATATAGTCCAATTTTACAGGGTAATGAGTTAAGGAAATCACAGGTTTTTGTATGGACAATATCTTTCATTGTTGGCTCAAGCCGATAAGATGATAGAGCCCGTAATCGCATAACAGCACACACGTCATTTAAATTAGTATAATAGTGATCATGTTCTACCTGTTCAGTCCCTACAAACTCTCGAGCAGCTTTATTATATCTATTCAATCGCTTTTTTCGCGTAGCAAAATAATAAAAATCTACTATTTTTTTATCAAACTTATATAATGATGATATAACTGCTAACAGTACAATGATCATTAATCCAAACCGTGTGTATCCAGACTTGATGGTATACCCAAAGATTATCATAATATAATACCATAACCACATACACACTAACCCTATCCCTGCTATTACCATTTGTGAAACGGTCAATCCAAAAACATAGTGTCTTTCGTTTTTCAAATCACTTGGTAAATCGTACCCTTCATCCATGTTCATTTATCTCCTTTATAATACTACTTTCTTTATTGTTGGAACCGGATTCCATATTACTAACACAATTGCTATAAATGGTATAAACGTGATGAAAATCAACAACACACAACCTAATATTTCTAATCCCCATCCACCGATACCCCATTCCAACGGATTCATACCATCGGCCATTTTAAAAAACCACGTTGATATACCAAATACCAAAACCATTATACAACCAAGATATAAGTTGGTGATGACAAAACGAGCTATAAATTTTGACATTTGATCACACCATCCTTCGAAAACCCACCCACATTTACTAATTATCCACAGTACCAATGCAAATGCAAGCAAAAAAGGAGACAAAGCTATTATAAACGCACGAATTATATAAAAACAACCTACTATAAATATTACCATGACTCCAACACCAGTCCCACCTACTCCCATTTCCATTAATCCAGGCTGCATTAACATATCCTTAACATACTCTAATCCACCGAATTTCATGCTCAATTCATAATTATGATATATTGCCATTTGAAAAATATATAAACATGATTTAATACCGATTATAAATAATATTGAATTTTTAAATATTGATATAAATTCTGCATATGCTTGATAATTCGATGAATCTACAGAGTTTAGTAAATACATTATAGCCATACCAACTGAAATGGTTAAAAACAATTCCAAAGACACATCAGCAACATTATCATATCCAAATCTAATAAACGGCGAATTCAATATATCTGGACATATAATTGCACACTGTTCTATTGTTTCAATTGCCGTACCAGTTGGATCAGTAGCAGCAAAATCTTTTTGAAAACCAATTAATTTAAGCATGTCTGCTTTTATTGCATCAAATAAGATTTTATCGAATGTAAACATTTTCAAATACACCTATATAAATAATAAACAGCGAATATAAAACCAAAACAAAAACCTATATACTCCATATCATCTTCATAATCAATTTTTCCATTGTTTTCTATATAAATATTAGTATAATTAATCGTTTTTTGTTCAAACGGTGTGTAAAGTGTAATTGATATATTATATCCAGTGTCAAATGGTAAATAAAAACGATTCAGACCGAATGGGATTATACCACTACATGACATCGAATCAACATCAACCATATCATAATAAGTTAGACTTTCCGTTTCATTAATTGAATACATGTAGTCAAATCTTTCATAATATGCAGAGTGGTTTGGTGATATAACATTTAACGTGTATGCTGTTACTGTTTTTGGTGTCGTAATATTCAATATCAAATAACCACCTGAATAATTTGAAAGTGATATATCAATTTTAGATATATTACCCCACATCGCAGTATCGTAATATTCTATGAATACTTCTCTTGAGCCAAACTTATTAATCCATGTAACTTTTTCATTGACAATCTTCTTTTGTTTCCAAGCACATGAAAATGTACATGATAATTCGTTGTTTTCGTCTATAATCTCAGATCGTGTGAAATCACTAAATTTGATCACACCGCTGGAATATCCTGTGATAACACGAGGCTTCGGTGTATTGGAATGCATAGTTCTATCATATTTTACATACTTTTGAATTGGATGTAAATATACGGATTTTATTGCTGGTCCAGGAAATGCAATGTGATCAACATCGTTTGGTATTACAGAATGATAATTCAAATCTGAACTCCAATTTGTATTATATTCAGCCCAATCTATAATTTTGACTGAATCTGAACTATTCAAAATATATTCAATTAAATCAGATTCGTTGAAAAATTCCAATTCTGCATTCACGTTTTGGAAACATAAACACAGAATTAATATAGTTAAACAAGATTTGTTGCGAGCCATGGTAGCGCATGGAATATAAAGATCGCTCCAATTACAATTCCAGCGGCAGAGATTCCCTTTGCAACCATTCTAGCAGAAACCACACCGCATACATATAAAATACCAACAACCACGCACATGAGCAACATGATTTCGTTGAACCATTCTGTAGCAAATTCTCTTATACTCTTTGTCATGTCCACTGGTGATTTTCCACCGTCTGCTGTTTCTGGATCATCTGCTGTTTCTGCACATGTTATTGGTATGATATACAAGGACAATACCACCAAACATAATAATATTATATTTTTATTCATTCTATCACTCCAAATTATTGATGTAACATACTTAATTTATTAATTTAAATAACTTTTGGTACTATATTACATAAAGTATATATAATATATTAACAATATTAATAATATATGACATCTAAAATAATAGATATTACTACAATATCCACAAATTATCGGATAAACTTGCCAGAACGGGCAAGAACATTACTAAAAGTGGATGTTAAAGACAAAGTGGCGATCATTGAGGAAAACAATGAAATAAAAATAAGGAGAGCATGAAAATGAACTTATACAAACAATGGACATGGTTAAACGAAACGAGAACAGGCAAAACAATTAAGTGGTCATTTGTGTTGACATACTTTTATGCTATGTTAGCGATCGGTGTAGGCGGACTGACTTTATACAATTATTTAGTAATCAAAGCCGTGATAGGATGAAACTACAAATAAACACAATTGGCATGGCTATCATACCAGAATCACCACAGGATGAGATTTATCTGGAATCGATGTACGGCCTAAATAAAGAAGGCGATACAATCATTGGAAAAAGAGCTAATACTTCTAGTTTGTCGTGTTGGTATGGAATTGAATTTGAACGTGTGAGAGATTGATCATGAAACTACTAGACGCTGATGATGCAATAGAATGTATCGAAGAACAGATGGCCGATTTCAAAGAAATCATGGAAATATATGTAAAGCTGCTAACAAAGCTCAAAGAGATTGACCAAGGGGCTGGAGCAAAAGCAAAATTAATCGAAGCTGGTTTTACCCTTGAACAAATTGAAACCTTTATAGAGGTTTTGATGAGTGAATAATGCCATCAGGAAAAACACACATTAGAATCAATTGGGCTATCCTGTTATTAGCCGATGCTGGGATAATAACATGCCCGTTCAATGTGAATATATACACTTTTATAATATTCAATGTGTGTTTTGTCCTAGCATCTTATTTTATCAGCCCTGATCTTGACATAAAATCATCAGTGTACATGAGATATGGACCATGGAGATGTATATGGTGGCCATATCAAAAAATCATGAAACATAGAGGATGGTCACACTCGATCATTTTAGGACCGGTGAGTATTTTAAGTTATATACTTTTAATCTCATTACCGGGAATCCTGGCATTCATTCTTTTTTCGCCGATTGAACTTTTTTGGAGCTGGATGATTGAAATATGTGCAATTTTGACCTTTTGTATAGTCTGCATATGCGAAATTCATATACTGGCAGATAAAATATTATGAGGTAACACAATGAAAATGGCAGTCATCAATTTAAAATTGGTATTAGATAAACTGAACATACCATCTGATTATTCAACAATTAAACAAAGAACTAAAGTACAAAAAGCTGTATACTTAGCACAGTGCGCAGGTGTCGATTTGGGCTATACTTTTGGATGGTATACCAAAGGCCCGTTTTGTCCTGAACTATCAAAAGTATGCATTGAACTTAATAATGATTTATCTTACAGGTGAAAATATGACTCCTAATATACAATGGGAATACCGAATAAAGGAACAGTTGGTTCTGCCTATTTTTGGTGAGGTAGAATTGCTAAATAATGTTGGATTGGACGGATGGAAGCTATGTTGCGTTTTAGATGGATGGGATAAACAAACAAAAATATATTATTTTAAACGTGTAATAAACCGCCATTTCGATGTATTAAACGAATACGAGACAAAAGGAAGACTATATAACACAATAAGAGACGATGATAAAATGGACAATTTGGATATGAATTTATTAAAATTGCAAACATATCAAACGCAGCTCAAAACTGCACAAATACAGCTCGAAAACGCTAAATTACAACGTAAACTTTTGGATATACAACTACAAAAAGAAAGCTGGCAAAAAGCTGAACTTGATGGCAGGATACATGAAGTACTGAATGATGACGAAATTGAAGAGAGGGAAAAACAATATGCTTCAAAAAGATAGACCATACACCGAAACTGAATCAATGGAGATTATAATACGGAAAATAATACAACTTGAAAATAAAGTAAAAAAATTAGAAAATGAAAGACACGTTGAAAAAGAGAAAAATAAAAAGTATAGAGGGTATCAATCCAATAAGCCCATTGATATGAAACTTGATGATTCAAACCCACCAAGGGGCGGTTCTGGTGTTCTTAAACTATTCAATTGTGTTTGTAAAGTATTCCAACCGATTGGTAGACCAATAGACAAAAGTGCAATTAAATCTAGATATGCAATTGAACCATTGACCAGAAAACTTCCGCCGACACCAAAGCGACCACCCAAAACATAAAAGCAGATTGCTTTTATACCGTGTTTACTTATTTGCAGATAAAATATTATAAATTATAGGTGACAATATGGATCACGAAACAAAATTTTATGAAACGCGACAGGAAAAAGCAGAAGTCGAACTTGAAATAGCAAAAGCTAGACTTGAAATAGTACGAAATGAAGTGAAACAAACGGAACACAGAGAACAAATAGATAAAGCTACTTTATTAATACAAAAACTTGAATTTAATAAATTGAAAAACAATGAACCAAATTTGAAGGATCAACAGAATATAAAACACTTGGACAGTTTGAAAATAGAACTTGAAGCAATAAATACTGAGATTCAACTAAAAGAAAAAAGAAGAGAGTTGAAAAGTCAACTATAATATTTCTCCCTGTAACTTTTCGATCTGTGCTTTGGCATCACAGGTCACATCTTTTATTTTAGAACTTTTGTGGCCATATGTCCGTACCATAAAACCCAGTGGTTCTTGCTCACCGGTGGCAGTGGTAACAAGTACGTGGATGATATACTCAGTCGTCTTCGCTGCCATGCTCACACCTCGAAGGTATATGTGCCCGACCAATCTTTGGCTGGTTTATTTTCTTCTTTTGTTTCTGTCTTATCGTTTTTGTGTAGCCGATCTCCAGCAAGACGAATCCAATTGATTAATAATCTCAGTTCGTGTTCTGTGAATTCATCACCCATGTTCGCTGAAACCAAATGAACCGTATCATTTTTTGAGTCCTTATATCTTAGCGTGAAACAATCGCTCATTAGGTCTCTGCATACATTTGGATACCCTCTAAAATATTCACGCGGGAGTTCAGCCATTTTTAATATCTCTACACCAGTCAATTTGTACTTTTTGATTTTATCTACGTGTATTTTAATACTCATATTTTCACCTTCATTAATATATGGAAGCACAACACATCTACCAATTATAGGCCTTTGTATGTGTTTTGCGTGCTCCATATAGTTATTTATATTGTCATGGATATATTTTTTGATGTTTTTATCCATATATTTCACCTATTTTACTGTTTGCCCCGGTTCGGAATTGAACCGATTTCTACTTTCCAGGGAAGATTATATTATATCATATTATTATAACACAAACCGGAGCACATTGATATTAGGAATTGCCCAGATACGGAGGTAAACCGAGAAACGAACTGTACTATGAAACTATTCGTTTATATCTAGGCACATTGTTATTAGGAGTTGCCCCATGCCGTTTGGTGTCGGCTGCGTAAGAAAATGAAAGAATCGCATAAGCGTGTATGGAAAAAACAAGCTGAAAAACCATATCTGCTTACTGGGGCATGTTGGAGGCGGCAGTGTATAGATAGCGACAACTACACACTACCTTTTTTTATTGTTATATTTCTTAAGAAGATCTCTCACTGCATATCTATTCAAATCAGATCTGCTCGTGAAAAAACCATCTCTTACTAATTCGTCTACTCGTGCCAGTTCATTAACTGCAATTTTTGTACTGATTAGCTTGCTTTTCTTTTGCTCAGTTAATGCTTTTGACATACACTTACAATAGTTTATATGATATATATAGTTACCTATTTGATTTTTATAGGTGACTATATATATCATGCTATCGTGTATTAATCAGTGATTCTGAATGAATAGTAATGTAGAATTGTGGTATGTAGTGTATGTAAAAGTTGGTGATCCGGCGGGTGTGCATAATATAGGACTGTTAAATCAACACCCTATTGATTTCGTTATCGAAAAAAACAATGAAGTAATAGTATTGTATTCCATCGAAATCACGGAAGAACAGGGCAAAAAACTAGCAGATATATTTGTGAGCTATAAAAATGACTGAAATAAAAATACCTTTCAACGATTGGTCTTTAGAACGACTACAATATGATAATAAAACCGCAACTACTCGCAACAAAAAATATGGGAAACCCGGTGATGTGTTTTATGTTATGAATACTATAAAGTTTGAATTAGATGAAGTCATACAAAAGACACTACATGACGTGGCATATTATCACTTCAGAGAAGAAGGGGCAAGAGATCCACATGAATTTATAGATGTCTGGAAAGAACTACACCCCAAAAAAGGATTTGTTCACAACCAGAAAGTATATTTTCACACATTCAGAAGGATTGATTAATTCTTTGAATAATATTCACTATTTATTTATATAAAAATCATGGGACTATTAAATTGTTGTTAAAATGATATAATTAAATAGATAGATATATTAAGTTATAGACTAACCCGTGAAATGGTAGATTATATATAAAAATAATAATATAGGTGCTATGTGAATGAATACACAAAACACCTATAAATGGTACTATTACAGTAATATATTTTAGATCAATCTACTTTTTTGTTCCAATTGGTAGGTGCCCGCCAAAAAAGAACGCGATCATCATGCTTACTGTAGTAATCAAAAACTCTGGTATTGGTATTTCTGCGATTACACAGTATGCAAGTGTCAACAATGCAATTATAGCAAGAATAAATCTTTTCGTTCCTTCTGGGAGTGACCATCCAGTATTTGTATTGGTTTCAATTCCTGTTTTCGCTTCTATTTCATCTGTCATTTTATCAGTCTTCCTTAAATTTTAAATTTGATATAATCATAAAGACGATTCTGCCCAAAAGCCGAATGTCTGTATAGTAACTTTTCCTGCGGCACTGGTGAGCTTTGCTCTTCCGTTATATTGTCCACCGATAGCAGGGATTGTATACGAATAATGGTAATCCCCAGTTGCATCTTTTGTAAATGTTATTCCGTCTACATCCAATGTGCCCTCTGGATCTCTTATTGATATTTCGGTTGTACTCGGGTCTGTTACGTTTCCTGTTGTTGGATCAGTGATAGCAGCATCTATGTTAAAAGTTGCACCTGTATATTTATCTGCGAATGTATAATCAAGATTTATCGTTTTTAAGCCTCCGTCAATGTTAGATTATAAATATCGCTTTCAGATAATACTAATGTCAATGGGAAAGTTGATGCTTCTGTTTCTAACAACCCGCCATACGGAACAGTTCCGTAACAACTAAAACCATACATTATATAGATTCAACTCCATTTATATATTTTATGTTTGTCATACCAATGTTCATAATTTCAGTTGAATTTGATATTGAATTTACTTTACCCAACCACCCAAAATTAAATGAACCAAAATTATAGATTCCGTGGTCGCTTGCTTGGTTGATTGTATGGTCTTTTGATACAGTCTTGTTGCTATGCGTCACTTCAACTGTTAATGAATCACTATCATCCCAATCGCCAACTTCTGACAGATTAATCGCAATGTTTGAGTTTGATTCATTAGATACTTTTGTATCTTCGGTTACTTTGGTATTGTTTTTAAGTTTAATGCTCGCCCCAGTTAAATTCCCCTTTATGGTTACGGCTTCTGATACAAAAATTATATATGGTGGTCGTGGCATTGGCATATTATTTTTTCCTCCGTTTTAGATAATATATTCCACTACCGGCAGCTACCACTGAAAAACCAAGGGCGATTAATATATCTACTCCAATGCCAGGATCGTTATAGATCACACCAGAACCAGCATAATTATAATTGATCACTACTGTTTTTATGCCATATTTTGTTTCAATAGTTATAACATCAAAATTATCAACATCAAAATTTAATGTTGAAAATACAACTGTACCGTCTTCAACCGTGAATAATTTTTGATATTCATCACAGTGTTTGAATACAACTGATGTGTTTGGTTCCAATGTTCCACTTTCATCAAATACAATGACATATATTGAATACGGTTGCGCTGCTTGAGATGTGCAAAATAATGATAGTAGTATTAATAAAGTTAGTAAAAATCTCATGATACAGCACCATCCCAATTAAACCCCTGGCTACAATTTAAGAACAATCCTTCATTTGGATCCACATCAAATGTTCCTGTGTCTGTCCAATCTTGAGCAGAAATATTCCAAGCGTATAAATCAGTTACATTTGCCCCCATATCAGATTTAATTGTGGAAAGGTTATGGGTAGATGATTCACGTAAATATGTCATGAACCAACCAGAAGGTATTGGTATATTGCCTGCTAATGCTGTAATGCAATCAATGGTAGTTGATGTAGTTGTATAGACAAAATATGAATCATTCTGTGGAATGTTACGGTTTTGATTGTATGAATATCCAACCCAATGGGACTCCCACGTGTCGGATGTTGAATTATACCATGTATAGGCTTGATCATTATCAATGGTTGTGGCAATTTGTGAAAATGTTTGATCAGCAGTTCCGTTTTTACGTAGCAATCCATAATATGTTACTGTTATTTGGTTTTGTGTATCTGCTGTATTGTATACAACTTTAAATGCATCTAATGTTGGTGTTACTGATGTATTGGTGGTATTAAGATCGATTTGAACTGAAATGTATTCTCCACTTGATGATATTGATATATTATTCTGTCCATTGGATAAGGATGTTTCTTGTGTCCGGCTTGGATTTGAAGAGCCAGTGCCATAATGTACTTTTGAAGATGTATCGGATGGTAGTGAAACAGTTATATTAATTGATTCGTATTCCATTCCTGTATCGGAATGACAATTCAAAAGAGTAACTGTTCCATTGATATAATCACCATAATATGTTTTGAATGATGCATCATACAATACAGATGAACCCCATGCAACTCTATTATTGGTTGAATATGTCCAATTACCTTTTGAATATAAATTTTGTCCATTGTCACTATATCGTGCTACATAGTTTGATGCATCTAATGTGCCACCTGTTCCGTTTAGGTTAATTCCAATGTAATATGTTTGTCCAACTTCCAAATTATTATAATATATAGTATAATTATTCCAGCCCGTGGAAGCAGACATATAATCTCCTGTTGCAAGTAGATTTTTTGGAAGTTTAAATTCATCTGTATTCCATAATTCTGCACGAGTGTCTGGTGGACTTCCCGAAATTCCTAGATACATCCCTACACCAGTTAATATATATTTTTCAGCGATAAATGTATTTCCTACAATATCATCTCTGTGTGTTTCTGAGTTTTCAGTTGCTGCTATCGCACTATAATCTGTTTGTTGTTGATCTATTTGTGTTGTTTCAAGAGATGTACTCCCATTCAATGTGATATCCCATACATTTTTAATTGAATCGTTCAAGGTTACGTTTGTCCAGTCTTCTATAATTCCATATCCCCACTGTGAAGCATTATCAAATTTTCTATCTATTATCCACGATAAACCAGATTGCCAACCATCGGTAGATTCATAACCAGAATATAGCAGAACAGATACGTGATTTATTTCATCAATGATACATGATGGACAATCCGTATCTTTGCTGTCCCATCCACTTGTACTAACTTCATGAATTATATTTACATAATTTCGATTGGTTTCGTCAAAAAATGGGTTTATTGTATCATTATACACATAAAGTTTACCATAATCCTGTGAGTCGTTTTGTTGAACTACTATTAAATAATTGATTGAGTCGTAAGCTAATGGATACGACATAAAATGTGCATATTCAAAGCTGGTTCCAGATGTATCAAAATTAATATATGATCCATTATATGGAGTCCAGTTTATGAGATCTGTAGAATATGCTGGTTTTAGTTTTCTTGGTGGGTTTCCCAGTGTGTTGTACCATAAAACATAATGTGTTGAATTTGATTTGTACCATCCAAATGGTTCAGATCCACTGCTTAAAAATGGTTCAGATGAATCGTTAAATACTGGATTGTTTGGGTATTTTGTCCAGCTTAATCCGTTTGAGCTGTTTGCCAAACCAACTTTATTATTTCCACTTATTTCACCACAATATGACATATGGTATGTTCCACTTTCATTGATGACCACTGGACACCATATATCGTTGTCCCATAATCCTACACCATTTGACATTACGCTTCCTTGATCTGTCCAGTTTTTTAAATCCGGTGACACTGCTAAATATATATTTGTGAATTCTGGACTAATTGAATAATAATAGTAATATTCAGTTCCTATTTGAATTATAGAACCAAATTCACCACCAACAATAGGGTTAGAGTCATATTTTGTATATGTATCGTCAAAAATCCAAGGTATGGCTTGACAATTGTTAGATAATAAAACTATATAAAGTATTGACAATATGAAAATTTGTATGGTTTTTTTCATAAAGCGACTTCTATAGTAATCATTTAGATTATTAATTATACAATTAAATTTATAGATTATTATCACCTCTGTTATACAATTTCTACCAATACCAATGATGGATTAAATATTATACTAGTTGCTGTAGTGGCATATGCCACAACTTGCACTTGATCACCGGATCCAGATGGTGCGGTTTGTGTTAGTTCTCCTGAAGTACATGAAGCATAAATTAACCCAGATGATCCACCTAATGACCAAGTCCACGAATCATTTCTTGCAACACCATATAATAATAATTCACCTGTTCCATTGGCTAATATATTTTCTAAAACCATTGCTGCTCCTGGCATTGTTGTAGCTGCATCTGCGTCTGCATGCCACCATTTGCCATCATCTTTCATGTATACCAAATCACCAAATGCAGAATTTTCTCCGGCTGTGGCTTCAATTGTGGTTCCTTCGGCTGTATGGTTGGTTCCCAGTGCATCATTTAATTGATACTTTTTTGTTGTTAATGTTTCTGTTCCTGCTGTGCTTGCCAATGTTGCATCTGATATATCAGCAGACAATTGAGCTAATGTACAAGAATTATGAGAATCTAGATCATGAGCTAATGGTGTCTGTCCATCCGCCAAAAGACCCGATAACCCAGCAACACTTATTTCATCAGATCCAGCATTTTGATGACTTGCTGCATGGGCTTGTGGTGTATTAGAGCCGGTCACGTCTGCCCCGTCTATCACGTTTAGCATTGTCAAAACTTGCGCTTTTGTAAGTTCAGTAACAACACTGTCAGCAGCGGCAACATTACCAAGAATCCGTTCATCTGCTACCACGTTTTGCATTTTTGCATAAGTAACCGAATCATTATCAATTTCAGTGGTTCCCACTGTGTTTTTTGTTGCAAGTGCGCCATCATCTGTGTGTGTAGCCATTGCGTGGGTTTGTGGGGCGTTGTCTCCAGTTACATCAGCACCATCGGCAACACCAATTAATGTTCTCACCTGTGCTGCTGTGAGAGCCGTTATAACACCTGCTGTTATTCGACCCACTAATGTCTGTTCTGCAACGGTCAAAGCAGCAGGTGTGTTGTCACTGTCTGCTTTGATGATCGTATTTGCGTCAAATAGAGCATTTGTTACTCTTGCTGCAATCTGATCTTGTGCGTTAGACGACAACGAATTGATATACTGGAATTCTGTGTCTGTGACTGTCCCGTCTGCTAGTTTTGTTACATCAATGGCAGCATTTGAACTAACATCTGCATTAACGATTACTCCATCTGCAATGGCTGTTACCCCATCACCGACAGACGTCACATCGCCGGTGTGATTAGGATGAGTATAATCATTAGCACTGACATCTATAGTTGCCAATTTTGTATGATCCGTATCCAAATCAGCGTGTGACGTAGTTCCAATGTCTGTTAATGATGCATGTGATTTCGTCGTTATATCTGCTATATCCGACGTTCCTTTATTGATCTGCGCCCATGTATAATCATTGCTTGACGCATCAACAACACCAATTCTACCAAACACTGAATCAACCGGTGCACCACCGGCAGCACCCCATAATATATCAGTTCCATCAGATTTCAAAACTTGGGTATTTGACCCAATCCCCAATCTAGCAGTATTGTTGGAGGCATCTTTTATTATAATGTCTCCCCTAGTCGTCATTGGATCAGCAAAACCAGCAGAAGACGCTTTAAATTTAGCATTCCCGGTAGCAGTATCCTTTGTTAAAACGTGCTCGTTTGTTGCTCCTGCGACTGCTGACAGAGCGTCTATAGCCGCTTGGGCTGTGCTTTGACCAGTCCCACCTTGAGCAATTGATAGGTCGGTTGTTAATCCTGTTAATTCTGTGATATCCGAATTTGAGCCACTAGCAGCTTTAGCATTTAATTGTGTTTGAATCCCAGACGTGACGCCATCCAAATATCCCAATTCCGTTAATGAAATGTTATCACTTGAATCTACATTACCAGATGCATCGGCTATTAATACTCTGTCTGCTGTAGGTGTGTTTGTTGCTAATATAGTATGCTGTGCATTTGTTAGATGATAATAATCGCCTGCTGCACCACCTTGAATGCCACCCAAATCATTATGACTTGATGGACTCGAAACAGGGAACAATGTTTCATACGCTGATACAATCGATGTAAAAGAAGATGCACCTTTTAAAATTATGACTTTGGCTGCCAAAATAGCAAGTTTGCTTATGCAATCTGGTAGACCGCTTGGTACTGATGCGTTTTCTGCCTGGGTGATTGTATAGTTGCCCTGTCCGTAAACAGACTTAAGATCCCCGCCACACCCACAAACAAATATCCAATGTACACCATATCTACCGGTTCCTAACTCGGTTAGGTCTGTCCCATTGTCATAGTGTGTATTATCAATTTGTGCGTTGGTTGAACTGTCCCACGATCCACTTGTGTGATACCATCTTGTTATAGTATCAGCTACTGACGTATCCTGTGCTGCACTTGTCAATGAATTGTTCCCAAGATACAGAACCCCTGCCGTAGATGCAAGATTTCGTGTTCCAGTTTCAGATATTACCGCACCATCTGCATGTTGGATTCCTCGGTATATCAATCTTTCGTGTGTTTCTCTGTCATGATCTGTTATTTGGTTTCCTGAATTAATAATTTTAATGTCTGTTCCATCTCTACATACCCTACCCAATGTAAACTGTCTATACTGCTCAATGGTGGTTCTGTCTATTGTAGCTGCAATAACTGGACTTCCAGCATTATAATCAATATAAACATAACTTACCTGCCCATCAGTTAAAGAAAAGTTTAATGATGCATCCCAATCAAATGATTTGGTTTCAGCCATCACCGAATCTGCAACTTTTATGATGCCAGTTCCCGCGGCTATATCAATTTGTCCTGATCCCGAATCTGTTATCAATCCACCTGTAATAATTCCAGCTGATTTAAGATTCATGAAATCCTGTGCATCATCATAAGTAGGTGTACCTATTGTACTAACGGCAACCTTCGTCGTTTCGATAGCTGCATTGGAACTTACATCGGCATTGACAATTACACCAGACGAAATGGCTGTTGCTCCGTCCCCTGTGCTTGTCACGTCACCGGTATGATTTGGATGAGTATAATCGTTAGCACTGACATCTATAGTTGCCAATTTTGTATGATCTGCATTCAATTCAGCGCCTGTTACAGAAGTATCGCTATGGGATGCTACATTGTGTGATTCGTTATGATGTGCATCTGCATTTCCTACATGCGTGACAATATCAACACCATCAACAGTCCCAGATGTAGTAATATTTCCAGATGAATCTATTGCGGCCTTTTCCACGTTTGAATAATTTTTAATTAAAAGTTTTTTTACACCAATATCATCACCCAATCTAATAACAACATCTTCATCAGAAGCAGCGTTCATATTGATCGGGTTTGTGAATGCAATTACTAATAATGAATCGGATGCTGAATTACCTTTGACAGTATAAGCAACTTTTATTGATCTACCAGACGTAGGTCTTATGTTTGTCAATCCACCAGCTGTGGTAGACAACCACAGAAGATCGCCTGCAGTCCACGTTTCGCCGCCTGGATTAATATCAGTGTTTCCTATTTGAGTATCAACGTTTGTTATTAGACCTTTGAATACAACTATTCCATCGGCGTTTTGGGTTATGTTAGATTGTGCAACACCGATACACCTTATCTTTGAACTATCATCACAATCTGCCAATCCTATTTCAATTTTAGAACCCGAACTGCCTGTAATACTGCATGCCTGCCCCTTTGTGATTGCAGATACATTCTCTTCTTTGACATCTACTATTAGAGTATCAGCATCTATATTCGTAATACTCCCGCCGTCGAAAGTGGGCTCTGCGCCGGACGTAACGTCTTGATCTATATAAGTATGACTTGATCCATCTGAATCCGCATGAGCAGCAACATCAGTATCTACCTCAGTTGAAATGTCTGAATATGTTTTATTCCCACTAGCATCGTATAATTCCCCGGCTGAGTCGACATAACCGTTATTAGATGGGTCATATGTGGCCTTGAGCATGTCCCCACCGCCGGCAGGTGTCCCCCATGTACCATCATCTTTCAGGTAGTTGCCTGTGTTGGTTCCCTTTGGTGTTAGACCATGCCTTGATGTCGAAAAATCCAAATCGGTGTTGTCGTCGGGTGTGCCAAAATCATCTAATTTGATAAGTGAAATGTCTGTTATGGTTTTTGCAGTCGAACCCAAAAACATCTTAAAAGTGCTTCCGGTTGTGTTTTTAACTGTAGCAGATGTATTTTCTTGTGCTCTTACTATTGTTTTTGTGTCACCCGTTCCAGCCGGGCCTGTGACACGGACAATCTCAGTCGTTGTGTCTCTGCCGTTTGCTGGATTGGGATATAGTGTATCATCATACCACGTAAGATTATAACTGCCATCAACTACTGGATCAGGAAGTCTAGCTCCATGCCCAGAACTAAGTACTATTGAATTTGCAGATGCATCATAACCAATTGAAACCGTTACGAAACCAAAGTTTTTAACTGGATCCATTATCCACAGACTCCGATATTATTTTACATTTTGTGTTTTTGGTTTTTTCCTTGGCGGCAAATTTATTTTTGTTTCTGGTTTCTTTTTAAATTCTTTCTTTGGTTCTGGTTGTTCATATATTAAGTCTTGTTCTATTGCAAGTTTCTTTTCTTTCGTTTCAGCCTCAATAGCTTCACGTCTTTTCCGTCTTCTGGTTTTAAATTTCATGGAAAAAAACGAAACCGGATATTACCCGGCTTCATGTTGTATTTGTTTCTATGCAATTACAGCGGTAACCTGATAGATCGACATGTTCAGACTTGAACTGTTCAGATGCACCGGTGCAACCACCTGTCTGAATACGTCCATCTGATACATTGTAGCACCAAGTGGACCATCATCCCATTCTCGAACTTTCACCGGGCCATTACCCACGACCGCAGGCATACCATTTGAAGCACCCACGAGGATGGACTTTGCAGTTACGTTGTCATTGACATATATATCCAATTCCAAGCCTGGAACCTTTGATGCTGATCCCACTGCTTCAGATGGGACATACGCCGCTGTGGTCTCCATAAATTCGTTCTGGAGATACGCAGTATATACCGCAGATGGCATTACTACAAAATCAGCCTTATATGGTCTAACACCAACTGCCGCAGTAGCAAGATCTATCAATGGGTTATTACTCGCGTCACTCCATGCTCCACCAGTTCCGCTTGTCTGTGGACTTGTTTCAAATGCAGCGACGATCTTTTTGTCAAGGACATTAGCAAGTCTTATTCCAGCACTGCCGGTCTGTAGTTTAAGAGGGTCGCCTGCTTTGCTTTTATATCCCGCTTCATCGGATGATGCAACATATACTCTATCCTTCTTAAGATCAAAATCAACATTCGTGAACACAGAGCCATCAACGTCCGATGTTTGGAATTCTCCCACATCCTCATCAACTGCTGCTGCTGTCATTACTGGAACGGTTGCCACCAGTTCTGGCACGTCTGTCTGTGCGCACAATGGCAACAGGTTGGTTGCTTCCAGTGCTGTCGTTAGCACACCGAGTACAATATTCTTTGCATCCAATGAACCGCTTATATCTGCTGTGCTTATAATTCCTGTCATTTTACATCAACCCTACCCATATAGTTCCAACTGCTGCAGAACCAATATCATTAGGGAGTGTTCCAACCACTTCACCAATTGCTCCGTATGCGGCCACTTTTATAGTGCCTGCTGCATCTGCTTCTCCATTTTGGCCCGCATATATAGCAGCGGTCGTCAAAACTTCAACTCTACCCCATATTATTGCTTCCCCATCTGTTCCAGATACCATATCTTCAATTGCAACTGCAAATTTTCCGACTGATGTATCTGCACTGATAAAATACGTACCATTTGCAGAACAATCAATTACCTGTCCTTTCGTGATGTTTTCACCTGGAGTAACTGAAATTACAATCGCTTCATCGCCTTTTATATCGCCTACTGCCATTTTAAACACCTCTTGAAAAATCTATTGACGTGACACCAAGCTTGCTCACTTTGGCATTGAACTCATTATCCTGCGTTTTGCTTGGTATATCAGCAGCATCGAAGGCCGTGTTCCCTGCTGGCATCGCTGCTACCATTGCTTTTGCATGGTCAATCTTTGTTTCGATTATAGCAGCACTTAGCATTTTAGTATCTTCGCCGTGACTGATAAGTTTTGATTCGTCTAACTTACCATCAATCATAAAAGGAGCACTCAACACAGCGGATGCCTTTAGCATTCCCATATATTCATCAGTTAGCTTCTCTCTCTTGATCTTATCGAGTGTTTCATCTATTGTCTCCTTCTTAGCTGCTGATAACATGGTTTCAAGATCGCCGTTTGGTGTCATATTTGCCAATTGTTCCTCGTGTGCAAGCTTTTGTGTTTCCAAAGATTCAGCCAGTTTCTTATCAAAATCCTCTTGTGTATACATTGTGACATCATCACTTTTTGGTTCTGTCTTAGGTTCAGCCTTTGGCTCTTCCTTTTGTTCTGTCTTTACGTCCTTTGTACCTTCCGGTCCATCCGTTTTAGTAGGATCGACTGGGTCGGTAACATCCTTTTCATCTGCCATGATTTCCTCTTTTATATTTTGAATAATATTTTCAGATTGTAATTTGTTGTTTTTGACTGCTGCTGCCACCAATTCAAACTTGCTACCCTCATAAGCAGGTTTATTTGGCGGCATTATGAATGCGATCGACATTGGAATATATTTATACATCAGATAATCATCGTCATAATCATTACCTGGATAACCAGATACACTCCAATCACCTTCATTAAATGGCATCCATGTGCCATCTTTGATTTTGGTGATTGCCGCTTTGTCGGTTATTGCAGCTCTGGCGTTGATCCAGTTGTCTTTTTTCCACAATTTAGTGACATAACCAATATCTGAAAAATGATCTTCGTTATAATCACATTCGTGTGGATCCGGGCTATTACATATCCTCACTGGTATGCCTAGTCCGTTCTCTATGATTTCATCAACCGCACTTGATTTAACACCCCACCCATTCAGGTTTTGGGTATCAACTTCAATTAAATCCCCTTCAATCTCAACCGCATGTTCGGGAATTCCTTCCGTTCTTTCAGCAGCAACTACAAATTTATTAGGAGTATAACTTATCAACTGCATAAACTAAGTTATGACAGTATAAGTATATATAAAAAAGTATATCGATATGGGTATTGATATATCACCAATCTAACGGTTTTACAACTTCGAATCGACCATATACTCTAAAGTTTTTAACATGTGCTGTTCGTATTGCAGTTCCGACTTTAACCCACAATTCAATAGTATCTCCAGCAGACCATCCTGATATATCTTCACTTTTCGTTTGGTAGGTTGTTGTAGTATTCATTTGTTCGGTACCATGCGCTACACCGTTTTTATATACTTGACCATATGCAGTGGGACCAGCGCTGTCTATTTTCAAATCAAATTTAATACGAAAAGCAGAATGTGTGCTATCCAAATTTCCAATAAGTGCAGAGAAGTCTTTAATTTTAATATATGATTCCGATTGTGTTGTTTCTTCTGTATCATCGGAATTTAACAAATCATCGGTTGGGATTGCTATAAGTATATATTCATCAACAATTATTATTTTATCTGTTATGTCTGCTGCATATATCACAGTAACATTCGCAGAAACATCAACCATGGCAAGGAGAATATCACCACTCGGAATATCTGGTGGTTGTGGTATCGCCGCAGGTGATCCAGTTACTGCAGCTGGATTACCAGCAGATGTATCATAAATTATCAAATCTTTTCTTGGGTTTGTGGCATCGGCAGCAGCAATTGCAATATTAACAGTTGAACCTTCTGTATATTTTACCTCATCAACAAAACAATTACCCGCAGCAACATTAACACTCATGTTAGAACTCGCATCAACACCAAGGCCATTAATTACACCCCATCCTTTCGCAGACAATACCATGTTATTAAGATCAACATGCTCTAAAACATCATTATAAGAAAAATCCATTGCCATTTTTCACACATCCGATATTTCAGTTACAATTTGATAGATCAATTCAAATGATGATGTTTTTGCAATTCCAGTATGTATATAATGATTCATTAATGTTCCCCCAGATGCTGCGTTTAATGCTCCGACTTCTGTTAATGTATTCCCATTTCCCTCTCCCGCCGCAACATTCATTTGATACCGTACTTTTTTAGATGACGGTTTTGTTTTGTATGCAATTGCACTTCTATTTGCACCATCTGGATACACTTCAGTTTGTAATGCAGTGTCGCTGGCTGCGGCTGCGGTTGTACCTGTACCAATACCAATCCATCCTGGATATGTAATAGAATCGCCATACATAGCATCACGAATCAGATTTAAAAATGCATTAACCATCATGCTACTACCGCCGGTTTTTCTTCGGGGAAACCCATACGCTGTCTTGCTTCTCCCTGTGTTATCAATCCCACGGCTTCCGCCTCTAACAGATCCCGATGATTAACCTGGATTGTACTAAGAGGCTCTGCAACTATTGAAACATCTTCCAATTTCAAATTGTAATCTAGCAAATAAGGAGCAATAACTTGATTTAATAACGTGTCAAAAAACGTATCTCTCAGGGATTGTATTGTTTCCAATTCTTGTTTTGATACTTCGCCACCGGAACTGGTAAACTGTGATCCTACCCGTCCAGATGATATATCTGTCTGTAATAATGCCCGGTCAATCTGTTTTTCTCTGAATTCAAGATATTTTGTGATGTCAAATCCGTGTTTTGTTTCGATCATACTTATATCTTGACCAATAGATATTATGTCCTCGTTGGCTTTTATTTTCTGTTGTGCCGCAGCTTCGTCTTTCATATAGTCCTTAGCAGTATCATCATCAATTAACCCACCCTTTAACATTTCACCAATAAGACGCAAATCTTTATGCATCCTGCCGGCACCGTACCGCTTTATAAACTCGTCATAAAAATAAGAAGCGTTTGTCATTGATTTCAACGGTGTTCGAATCTCTGGAACCATGGAAGCCCCATATATCCCAAAAGTGTTTCGGCCTGTAATATCAACAAAATAATTAGCACCGGCCCACCGTCTGAATAATGCAACGTTTTCAATTTCATATTCAATTGGTTTGTCACCAGATTCATCATGCACTGCTTTTGTTATTGTCCCATGAATTAAATTGTCTTTGTCGATAGTTCCAACGGTCTCTTTGTCTGTCGAAAGCGTGATGTAATTTATAGGTGTTATCTGTGGAATTGTTAATTTATCATCAATATCTTTTAATAGTACAACTACAGTACCCATTTCCAATTCGGATCTGGCTATATCCTCTGACAACGATTTAAAATTTATGTAATCCGACAGCTCATCTAATTTATCCTGCTTCGGTTCATCCGTTACAAGTCGGATTCCATTGGTCATTTTCAAAGCTAAATTAATAAATGCTCTCGTGACCTGTCCAGATATACCACCCCTTGCAATTTCATAATATTCATCGTATACGTTAGCAGTGCTGACAGAAAATCTACCATAATATTCTATACCATCTGTGTGGCTATCACGTTGGTCCAATTGACCACTATATGCAGCAACTAACATTTCAAATGCATCTGTTTGGGGATTACGTACTGTAGATGCCGTCTGAACAGATGCATTATTATGTGCATTCTTTTGAACATATCTATGGATTTGTTGTTTGCTAAAATTAATACCAGTTTCTTTTGATATAACTGCCGATATTTGATTTGCCGTATTCCCGTTTTTTGATAGATCTATAACAGCAGATCCCATAAGTTTTCGATCTATTTCAGAATTGCGACCCATCAGTAATTAACCTCTTCATTGTCACTCATCTCTTCATATTCTCCAACCCTTACACCGGTTCGACCCACAACGTATGATCCCGGCGGTGCGCTACCAGTTATTAAAAGATAAATATCTATCGAATCTGTGGCTTTTTTGTGATAAAAATTAACTTGTGATTCATTTCCGCCGTCGGAGCGAGAAAAGTCTTCTGTGGCAAAATTTGATGTTGGATTTACCGCCCCAGGTTTAATTGCAATGAGAGCAGATGCAAGAAAATCAACAGCAGAACTTAAAAACGTGCTCGTCGCAGGAACCGATAGGCCTTTGATCAATAACATCTCTGCCAATTCTCCCCTCGCTTTGACCAATTGACGACTTATCAATGCTGAATCAGTACAACCAGTTAAATCTGTGACACCCTGCTCACTGCCTAATGTAATTTTAACACCGCCATCATAATCATAATAGTTATTATATCAAATTTATATTACTTATATTTTATTCAGACGAATATAATAATGTTAATTGTCCTCTACGATCTCCAATTCGGTCACCCACTTTCGACGTTCCAACCAAAAATGAATCATTGACATCTCTTTTATATATCTTTAGTGAATCGGATACACCGATCTCTTCCTCTATTGCCATGAAATTAACAATTGTGTCCGTGACTGATCCAATGTTTTCTTCTAATCGTTTAAGCCGACTTTCAATGTTTCCAATGAATGATAATAATGTCATATTTCCTCTAACTCCAAATTATTAATTATATATAAATGATCTAATGTCTGACTTGATTTTATAACTTTCATAGTTTTGTTGATTGCTACACCAACTTTTGATATTGTCAATGTAACGACATCATTTGCGGTTACATCGGTGCCATGAATTACTATATTTGCACTCCTTTTCGGTGTTCCATTCAACATTTGGTTAGCTTTTAGTTCTGCTAAATCAGGATCAATTAGGTTTTCATCTCGATAAACAGGTGCTATATACATCCCATACATATCCTGCGAATCATCATCATTTGCAATCACGGCAACCCTAACAGGCGATTTGGTTTCAAAATCTACATCGCCTGAACCATCAACACCGATTAATTGGCCGTCTGTGGTTGTTCCATCTAACACTATCCAATATGTTTCACCCGGTGTAAGCGTTACAACATTATCAAATTTGAATTCGGAATATCCACCATCGACTATGCTATCCAGCGGTAATGTATATTTTCCGTTTGCTAGATTAATACCATCTGGCGCAGCCGCACTGTCTGCCTGGATTGATATTTCAATTCCAGATTGACTTCCTGTTTCGAGTTTTGTGTAGACAAAAACGGAATTCAAATAATCTTCAGTAGGAACAAATGATTCGTTTTTCGATATTGCATTTGTAACTTTGAAAGTTGTTGTTTGCGTTGAGCCGCTTTGATCAGTGACTTCGTGATATCCACCGATCACAATAGCTCGATTTACAATTTCGCCAATATCGTTTATAACTGGATTACCATGAAGATCATCGTCGGTTAAAGTACTTGAGATTGCCACCGATGCAGAATCATAAAAATGTAATCTTTTGTCAGTATCAATATACCATTCAAACCCAACAGATTCAGCCAATTCAGCAAAAGCAGACGACATTGATTTCCAATTATATGAAGCAATTTCAACTGAATATGCAGTTGCTTCGATATAAGCATAATCGGAACTAACATCAGCCAATTCTCGATATGTTTTTCCTGTTGAAAAATCAGTATCATCAAGAATAGCTTTAACGAGTGCACTTATTTCTATGTCATAGTATCGTTTTGAAAATTTTATTTTTTTAAGTCGACTCTCAACATCTTCTCCGGATACGCTCATAACCGGAATAACAAGCTGTCCTTCTAACTGTTTTATAACTTCAGTGATTAGTCCCGTGATTTTAAATTCATTTGCGCCATCAATGCCGGTCAATATCCTTATTTCACAACCTCTTTCAATGTATGAATATACATCATCTATATTTGTAATATCAAATGAAAATGTATCTGCTGCACTGGATGATACAATACCAACATCCACGTTATGCAGATCGTCTGTGATGATATGATCTGAACCATCTAAATCGGTCACTATAATTTTATAAGTTGTTATGTCTGTTTGTGTGCCATATGGGTTACTGTATAGCATATCTATCTCATCAGTATTCAATTTTCTATTATAGAATCGTACTTCATCGATGGTACCATTTATAAAATCTACACCATACCTCCACCCAATTTTAAAATCGGCGGTGGTATTCACATTATCATTATATGACGTAGCTGATTTGTCCTCTACCGAATCAATATAAATGTAATCTTTCCCACCGTTTTCATGCACAACAACTATAAAATACCATCTATCAAGTTCAATTGTGGAATCTGATGTGATTTTTCGTGCAACCCCCGCCCCATATTTGAAATGTATTCTATTATATGGTGGATCTGGACCTAAACTAATATAAAAACCAATGTGTGATCCTTGGTATTTTGAAACAAATATGTCTCTTATACTATATGCATCAACTTTGGCCCAAAAAGAAACAGTGAAATCACCAACGCCCATATCCAAACTCGTATCATCACCACAATTAATATATTCATCAGTTCCATTTAATTTCAATGCGGTTCCACTTTTGCCGTTCACCCAGTTACTATTATCAATATTGTGTAATGTGCCATTATTTGAATTGGTAGATTCGTCTTCAGTTGATGTGGTACCATGCCCCTCGTTCATCGGCCAATATCCAACTAATCCATTATCAAGATCAACAGCCATTATGAAACACCTATCTTATCTGCTATATAATCCATAAGCGGTTTTATAATATCACAACAAGATGCTTTTCTTACCTCTTTTGGACCGCATAACATCGTATCTGCATTACATCCGCCGCCACAATATTCCACATATCTACATTTTTTACATTCATCTGATAATACCGATTGATTAGCTAAGAACGATTTTCTTTTATCTCCACACCAAATGTCCTTCCAATTGTCTTGATTCACGTTTCCCAATATGAATTCAGACGTGTCTTTATTTAGCACAAATGACTCGCAGGGATATACATCACCAAAAGTATCAATGCATGTTACAAAATAATTACAATTAATATAACACCGTTTTTCAAATTCTTTGCCTTCTAAGAAATTTACCATATCAATAAATGGATATATATTAATTCTATTTTTATCTTCATACCAATCATCGAATATTTTTATAAAAGCTTCGGTTGATTCTTTCTGAAATGTATTGGGTGTCTCAATATTAATTTTTATTCTTTTTAATATGCGTTTGAAAAATGGATATATTTCGTTTGCATGTTCACATGAATATTTTGAAATCACACCAATAACACCATAATTCATATTCAATTCATTCATTTTTGTTATTGAATTCATTACATTTACAAATGTTCCTTTTCCACATATTTTATCTGTTATATTGATATCACCATCTAGTGACGTTGATATTGCATAATTATATTTCAATAAAAAATCAAACCAATCGTCGTTAGCAAGCGTCATGTTAGAACACATTACTCTTTTAACATTGCAATTGTTCCGCCTAAACCGGTTCTCAGCGTCTTCAAAAAATCTTATTGGCATCATCATAGGCTCGGCTGCATGCCATTCAATATGACCGCCTTCTCCTTCTAATAGATGAACTCTTGAAACAAAATCAATGGTATTATACAACGTTTTTCTTGACATGATATTATTACCTTTGCGTGATGTACAATATACACAATTTAAATTACATTGATCTGTAGGCAATATTGTAGTTATCATGCGAGTGAAACCAAGTCTTTATATAATTTTTTATCATGCTTATCTAACATACTTTTAAAATCAGACATATCATTAAATTTATCGATATTGTATGTATTGTTTATAATAATATCACTGTGACTCTTACGCTCTATTGGTATGCTGGGACGTTGTGGCCCCGGGATTGAATAATGTTCACCGTCGCCGGGTTGAATTTTTCTAGTAATGGGTATCGCTGGATAAAGTGGGGAGGGATATGAATAATGCTCATGTTGTGCAAGTTGAACTTTTTTAAGAACTGAAACAATATCATTCATTGACTTGTGTGCTAGATCATTAAATGATTTATATAAATATTTGGTTAAATCATCAGATGCTTCTTTCTGTTTTCTTGTGATATCAAGTATATCATCCATGGATTTATACGCAAGATCATTAAATGATTTATACAAATATTCCGTTAATTTGTCAGCCGATGCTTTCTGTTCATTAATAACAGTTGTAATATCATTCATGGATTTGTATGCTAAATCATTGAATGATTTATATAAATAGCTAGATAGATTGTCAGAGGACTCTTTTTGTTTTTGAGTAACATCTATTATATCATTCATAGATTTGTGTGCTAAATCATTGAACGATTTATACAAATAATTGGTTAAATCATCCGACGATTTCTTCTGTGAATATGCAAGACCTTTGATGTCTTTTAATGATTTTGATGCAGCGTCTTTAAAAGATTTGAATATATAATTTATGTCGTACTCATCATGTTTTTTATCAAAACCGCGTTTAATTACAGTTTTAAGTTCGGATATTTTACGAATAGCCATGCTAAGGTTATTATCAGATTTCACTAATACACCAGATTTGGGGATTACCCATTCACCCTTATGAACAAGTGCAGTTTCTGTTTCTGTTACTGGACCACCGTGTTGAAATTGAATACCGCCTCGATCATACCCAGAATATTCATATAATGAACATGTGGCTTTATCATAACCACTTTTGTCATGTCCATCACCGCCACTTTTGTCATGTGGGGGTGAACCACCACCCAAATCAACACCAGCAAACGGATTGGTTATCTTTGGCCATTTTATTTTTATTTTTGAAAAATCAAAGAATGCCAAAGCATCTGTAGCCCATCCTGTAATGGAACCAAGAGCGTTCTGTAGCCCATCCTGTAATGGAACCAAGAGCGTCTGTAGCCCATCCTGTAATGGAACCAAGTGAATTCGTGACAAAATCAGTGATGGATGTTTTCATATCATCACATACCTCTGATATTTTTGTTTTGATTCCATCCCATACCGTATTAGCCGTTTCTTTGATGGTGTTATGTACGGATTCCCAATCTCCTTGTAATATATCAATTACTAATTGAATAGCACCAACCACTATACCCATTGCAATTTCTATCCCAGATGCAAACAAATCGTATCCTTTCCCAACAGTTTCTATAACTTCGGGGTGTTTTGCAAGCCAATCTGCTAATTTAGCAAATGTCTCCGCAAAGTTGTTGATCGCCAAAACGGCCAAATCAAGCGCAACAATCAACACGTCACTTAATATTTTACCGATACCAGCAATACTTAATTCAAAATTAGACGATGCAGTATCATCACCGAATGCTTTTGCTAAGTCATCAAATATTTCACCTAAACTATCCTTTATTTCTTCAAATGAGTCTATGGCAGGTTGTAACTTTTCTTTTAATTTGCTAAACCACCCTACCAATTTATCATAAAAGATTTTCGCTTCTCTCACAACGGCATTAAATGCAATAGGTATATTTACTGCAAGCCAGTCATATAAACCGGATAATGCGGGGATGATATTATTATTGACGACATCACCGAATTTATCAAACGCATCACCAAATTTATTTTTTAGATATGATCCAAGCTCCTGTAACTTTGGTAATATTTTCTCACCTATAAAATCACCAAATTTTCTCAAAGAATCTAGCACTTTTTCTTTGATTATTGTACCAAATTCAATCAACTTTGGAATGACTGTATCTTTGATGAATCCAGCAAATTCTTTTATTTTTGGTAATATCGTTGAGATTATATAATTACCGAATGACAATAAAGCAGGCAATACTATAGTTTCTATTTTGTCTTTTATAAATAAAAATGCACTTACAAGTTTGTCTTTTACTGCACCAGCAAAACTTATCAATGCTGGAATTACAGAACCAATTATAAATGAGCCAATGGTAGCAAGAGCAGGAATTACATAAGTTGAAACAATATCCCCCAATATTTTTAATCCAGCAGACAGTTTTGTTCCTACATATGTCCAAAAACTTATGAGTGCTGGTATCACCGTTCCAAATATAAAACTTGCTATTTTTTCAAGTGCGGGAATTACATATTTCAATGCCACGCCTTCTAATATTTTGAATCCAGCAACAAGTTTATCTTTCACAATACCAGCAAATTTCAACAATGCCGGAAGCACTGTCCCAGTTAAAAAACTTGCTATTTTCCCCAATGCCGGTATAACGTGTGTTGATACTATTCCAGCTATAAATGTAAATGCAGCAGATAGTTTATCAAACACAACTGTATATAAATTAATCATTGCTGGAACTACAGAACTGGCTATAAACATTCCTATTTTAGCAAGAGCGGGTATTACTGTTCCTGTTATAATTCCACCTATAAATGTAAATGCTCCTACAAGTTTATCTTTGATTGCCACCGCCAAATTAATAATATTCGGTAGACTCTGTAAAAGAATATCTGAGAACATTGCTACATTTTCAGCCACACTATTGATTATACCAACCACAACACCAAGAGCAGATGACGCACCACCACTTAAAGCATTATAAAACTCAGATATTGCATATTTTATATTTTCAAATATATATCTCGCTGCTTCAATTGCAGGAGTCAATTTCATTTTCAAACTAGATACAAATTCCATAATTTTGGGTATAACTCCACTGATCGCTCCAGCAATTGAAGACACCATAGGAGCAAATGCTTTTCCTACTGCAATCATAACAGATTCGATAGCAGATTTGATTAGAGCAAATGCGCCGCTCAATGTATCCAATTGCTGTGTTGCCATGGTCTCAGCAGTGCCACCAGCGTCATATAGAGCCGCCTCAAGCTCTCTTATACCTGGTGTGGATTCAGTGAGTGCCAACATGGCAGGGGCGGCCTCTATGCCAAATATTTTCATTGCTGCACTTGTATCCATGCCTGCTGCAGCCAATGTATCAAGAATGTCTGCCAGATCATTGGTTGCTGGATTCACGTCTTCCATGGATACGCCCATGGTTTCAAGCTGATCAATCACGGCAGACGTTGGATTTAACAATCTAGAGAATGCGCCTCTGAGTGCCGTACCAGCCTGTTCTCCCTTAAAACCAGCATTGTAAAGATTACCCAATATCGCATTGACCTGCTCGATATCCATACCCATGGATTTTGCAACCGGACCCACATATTTCATTGAATATTCAAGATCACTTAATGTAGCTTTTGATGAGCCAATAGTCTTTGCGAATACATCTGCAACTCTCCCAGAGTCACCAATTGCAAGACCAAACTGTCCCAAAGTAGAGGTTATGACTCCAGTCGTATATGATAGATCATTCTGTGTAGCTGATGCGATGTTGAGGATCGGTTCAAGATCAGATTTGACCATATTTGCTACATCGTAACCCGCCGAGGCTAAGTCATAGAAAGCATTAGCAGCATCAGCAGCACTATGGACAGTAGTCGCACCTAACACATTAGAAACGTCTTCTATGTTTTTCTTGGTATCTTCAAAGGCTTTGCCTGTTGCCCCAGTAACAGACGCAGCGTTGGCTATAGCTTTTTCAAAACTAGCGAAAACAGAAACGGATTTGCCAACAGCTAAACCGATACCAGCAACAGCAGCAACAGCAGGCAAAGCCATAGAGCTTATGCCGGCACCAATGACACCAACAGATTTTGTTATCCCACCAGATGCTTTACCAAACTGTTTATTGATTGTCCCCAGTTTTTTTGATGCGTTGTCTTTCATATCGACAACAATCTGCATTTTGGCTACGTCTGTCATTATGCCTCCTTCGCTGCTTTGAATTTAGCAAGTGATGTTTCTAATTTCGATTGGTCGTTCTCTACATTTGTATGACTGTCCTTACTATCTTCTAGTGTGATGTATTGAATTAATAGATCAACGTCATCCATATCCAACGAATCAATATAATCCAGCCGATAATGATAATTATAAGCGATTGCGACCCTTACATTATCTAATTGGCTGGAGTTGTAAAATCCGGTTTTTGTGATTCGTCTGTGTCGTCTGTGCCATCGGTTGCATTTTCGGCGTTTTGGCCTATCTTGTCAAGACCTTTATTAGCTTTTGAAACCAAATCAATTAAAACAATGAAATCTTCCTGTTCGATTTTATCGATTTCAGTACTGGTAACATTCGGGAATTCACGTTTCAACGATTCGGTAATCATCGTCATCATGACGTCAGTGTTGTCGCCTTTGGTGGCTTTCATCATCGCCCGGGTTCCACCAAGATTCAAGGGCTTTACTCCAAACTCTATTCCATCCCTAAAAGAAGGAAGGGAGCATGGGCTCCCTGTTTCTGTTGTCATTCAGTTCACCTTATGTTGAGGTCCAAACCAATGTTACATCATCGTCTGCATCCTGTACAACAAATGGCAGATCGCATGATACCAACGTATCCGAATCACCAATAGGGAAATTTCCAGCGGTAAAGAAACAATTGTTGCACGTTAACTGTGCATAGTTGTTATTGGCATCTTCGACTTTTCCTATGATATCAAATATCGTGGCGTTGCCTGGTGTCATGGTTTTTGTGCCGGTTATACCTTCAAATTTTAGCGTACTACTTACTGATGATGGTGTTGGCTGCAAGTTTTCAGATATATCCACATAATCGGTGGTTTTGAAAACCTGGGAACCATACTTTACTTGGGCGGGGTCACCATACGTCATTGCAGTAAAATCAATTACCTCAGTAACTATTTGATCAGATGAATTGGTTCCACGGATGATTATACTACCCGCCGTTGTGTTCGCGTCACTAGCTGTCAAAGTACACTTTACGCTAGTTGGATTTGAAGGGTCACTCGTGATTGCTATTTCAGACCAAGCATTAGCTGATATGTCTGTTGCAGCCAGTAATGTTTCAAGTGAACTGGTTGTCAACGAATCAGAATCACCGATTACATAAGATAATAGATCCGGAGTGATTAAAACCTGTGTAATTGTTCCAGTTATATCCTGTTTTCCTGCGTATTTTTTATCGGCCACTTTGCCGACTCTTGGAGATGCAATAACATTTGTTGTAATATCTATATTAAATTCAACTACTGTCACTACGCTACCATCTATCTTGATTTGACCGTCTGAACCACGGAAATGAGTTGCAGTCATACATATTCACCTGTCATTGTTTATCGCCTCATGATTATCTTTATTGATAGAAATATAAAATCAAAAGTATATAAGATAAGATATGCACGCTGATACACAGCAGTATATCACATTACACAATACTGGCACACCCCTTTATATCACATGATATATATATTACAATATATGACTTTATTTAAAAGCGGTGAATTCACATCACATTCTGGATTAACATTGCCTTTCAAAATCAGTTGTGGTTCACTTACAAACGATGACATTGGTTGCATAGCTGAATACATAGCAACGAGGTGTGAATTTGGTGTCGCTCTGGGTATTAGAAGGGGTGGCACCCGACTAGCAGAAGCACTTGACCCATATGCAGTTCAGGAAGCACCGTTCAACGTTCTTGTGGTGGATGACGTTCTGACCACGGGTGCATCAATGGCAGAATTCAAAGACAACTTGCCGCCACAAGTTCACCCAGACGATGTAATTGGATGGGTTATGTTTGCCAGATCCGAACCCGCACCGTGGATTAATTATATGTTCAAAACGTCGGAGGATAAATTTAAATGATTAATCCGCCAAGATGTCCGATTAATATAACATGTACCACAAAAAAACTTATAAAAGAGCAAAGCTTAACTTTTGATGAAGATGGGAAACCAACTGAAACGTATGACGGGATTATCCGGAGAGGAATGAAAGCATTATCAAACAAGAATAAAATAGATGTGAGCAGATTATGAAATCAGAAAAAGACCGAAAACGGTGTGCAAGGAAAGTCAAAGATGCCATAGAAAAACACAACGCTGGCAAAATAAAAACAGAGAAACTAGCTAAGATTATAGACGAATGTGGCATTGATCCAGAATTCTGGACTCTTCAAGAACAAAAGAATCTCACCGACTTCATGAGTAAAAGTAAGATTATGATTGGCTCACAATATGAAGACGGTGACAACAAAAACAGAGATGCTGGGTTTAAATTTTCACCATATTTTACAGTCAAAGGAAAGTTTTTTCAAAATACAATAAAACCAGCAATACGAAAAGCAATTCACTTATCTGAATGGTGGATTATCAACAAATATGACAAAGATGCTTTTGTGTATGATGATGTCAGACTCAAACGATTGGATGACTTTTTAAATGAGTACATCGAAAAGCATTTTAGACATGCTGAATACAAAATTGAATTCATGCATCAGATAAGACATATAGTAATTTTTATAGCAAAGGAAGACCCATATTATACCAATGTTTTCTTTGATTTTATCAACAAATTTGTAGTGGAATTCAAAGACGGTATTGAAATGACAGAAAAGGAGCTGACAACTTTTGAGATATGGCATGTCGGTGATTATCACAATATTATGGACAAGCAAAAAGAATATAATGAATCACGTCAAAAAGGCATTGCGTGACATCAAAAAATCATATGATGAGTTTTTTGATGAACTCAAAGACTGGCATAGAAAAAAACCAGATGAATTTAAATTGTTTCTAGACAGACCGAAATAACTTATATTACAGGCAATTCAATGTACGACGATGACGAAATAAAAGAACTACTGACAAAGAGAAATATATTAGTAATCCCACACCATGAAATTTTAGAATCAATTATGAAATGTGGTCCATTACTCACACTGAAAAACAGAAAAGAGCTACCAGAAGAATATATGTTAATTGGTGTGCATTATGATTTCAGAACGGCTTCATTCAATTTTTTAATTTGCCATGATTCTTTCGATGTGGTCGGAGCCGGTGAACAAACACCATCGTGGGATGATCCCACACTAACACAAACAACATATAAACTAAAAAAATTAGAATGAGTTAAATCATGGCCACAATAAGAACGCTTGAAATAGCCTTCGAAAAGCAAATCAAAAACATTCTTCAAGACTTCATGAGCCGGATTGATTATTCAAATTTCTCTGATTCATTTGATGAAGGATTATTTTATTTTAATGATATTGCCAGGCAACCGGTTGAAAGGGCTGTTAACACTGTCCATAAATCAGGATATAAAGACGCAAATAAACTCATCAAAAACAGGATGAAAACCGCCGCTGTAATAGAATCAATATCATTACTTTACATTGTTAAAAAACTAACTGACCGGCTGCAGGATATAACAGAAAACCACAAAGAAGAAATCACGGCAAAATTAGTTCAACACCAAACTGAACAGTTCACTTATGATCAAATAGTTGATGATATGCTAACATTCTTTGAATATGATACAGTTTCCGCTTCGAGGTTTGCGAGGACTGCTACAAACTACGTTTACAACCAAGCACACTTGCAAAGATACAGAGACGTGGGTTTTATCCCGGGTGTGAAATATGCAGCTCATATTGATGTTGTGACATCTAAGATATGCAGAATGTTAAATAAAACTATATGGGCGGTTGATGATCCTGATATTTTAACACCCCCTAATCATTTTAATTGCCTGGTTGCTGGAACTAAAATTATTACGAAAGACGGGGAAAAAGACATTGAAGATATTAAAATTGGCGAGATGGTACTGACACATAAACTAAATTATAAACCAGTCACGGAAAGAATGATTTTTAAAGCAGGTCATGTACTCAACATAATCACAAAAAATCACGAAATCAGTATTACTAAAGATCATCCAATATACATATATTTCGGTGGACACAAGCTATGGGTTAAAGCAGGAATATTACAAAACCATATTCACGAAATAATTACTATTTCAAACGGTACACATTCCACAGAACAAATAACAAATATTGACACAAAAAAAGCAGACGTTGTTTATAATTTATCTGTGCTCGACGATGAAAGCTATGTTGCTAATGGAATCATTGTGCACAATTGCCGTAGCCGCATCTTACCTTATTACGGCGGCATCCCAGGCGAAAGAGATTATACAAAAGATTTTGATAAAGAATTCATCGAAGAAGCCAACAACACACTAAAAACATTCAAAGAAAAATATTGGAAGATGTGATATAATGAACATTATTAAAAAATGCAATCCAAAAAATATAGTGCGCCGTCTAAAATGGTGGTATTTCTGTTATTCGAATAGACACAAAGTTAAGGGAATTGTAGTCGAGTTTGATAGATTAGAAGCACAAAACAACAAATGATAAAGTAGACGTGACACACACGGAAAAAGAAGAACTTGGTGAACTGCTGAATATAATTACACAAGACAGTAGCAATATAGGTGTGCTAAGTGCAGCAGATAAATTACGATCACAATTCAAAGCTTATATTGAAATAGTCGAACCCGTCGAAGAATGCAGAGCTGGTAGTCCAGATCGATTGTGGAATATCGTAACCAGACTAAAACAACAAGGCGGCGAAGAATGGGCCGTCGGTGAAATGTTAGAAAGAACTTTGAATCTGCTTGATGCTCTTGATTTAGTAGGAGACAAATGACATGAATGATAACATATATAGATGGATAGCTCGCAAACTACCAAAAAGAATAATATATTTTGTTGTGATTGAGGTGTGGGCTAAAACTACATCGGGTGAGTATGGAAATACCGTTGTCAACGAATTGACAATCGAAAAGGCACTCAATAGATACATAGAAAAGTATAAATTAAATAATTAAACGGTGGAAAATGCCCGGCGTGTGGTAGTAAGAATTGGGGTAAACCAGTATGACTAAACCTAAATATACAGACGTAATCGAAATGTCAGATGCAGAGTTTTCAAAAAAACTTGATGAAATCAACGCAAAAAGAGATTTTGAAAAGTATGGATGTGACGGCAATATGTGTGTATGGGAAAAATCATACACATATAGAGGAATTGAGTATAGTATCGCACTGATTAGATATTATGTATTGGGAGTTCCATTATCTGAGATCAAAGGCATGAATCAATACAATAGGTGGTTTGTATTAGAACATCCTAATACAATCGAAGACATTGTAAAAATACACAATAAAATCAATGATGATGATAATGAATTTTTATATAAAGATACGCTTCATTCATGTAATGATAATGAAACACTATCTGAAATGTTTTATAAAATGGCAGATGCAGCAAAAGAAGACATTGATTATTTATTGGGATGTACTGAAATAAATATAAACAAACGCATCTCAAAGCTTGAACGCATGAAAGTAGATTTTAATGTTTTGGTTGCGAAACTTGAGGTAAAACGGAATGAATAAATACACCATCATTGAAATTAATCCACCAATTAAAACAAAAAGTGGTTTTACCATAACGCAAACATGTGATTGTAATGGGAACCAAACAGACATAAATATATCGACAAATAAAATAACAAAATTCAAATGTAGACTATGTGGCCATGATGAATATGAAAAGATATTCCCAGAGATGAACGGCATGACTGTGATTGGAGGATCTGTTTATCCTTCTTCGTATATGTGCAAGGGCTGTTCTGTTATATTCAAAGATGTTGATATGTTTTCAGATAATACCACAAAGAGGTAACAACATGAATGAGTCAAAAAGGTTTTTTAAATGTCGAATGTGCGGCAACGACGAATATAATAAAATAAACATGCAGGTGGGTCAAGTGGTACAAACCATAGGATATCAGTGCAGCCAATGTTCAACGATGTTCGGTGATCTTGAAAAGTTTTCAGTTGATTCCATTGACGAATGTAAACCACTTGTAGTCAAACCACTCGAAGGCTGCGAGGGGACAATCAAAATATAAAACAAGGCGTAATTAAAAAGTAATAAACTAGACGAGGAAACAACATGGATAAAATAGAATTTATAGCAAATATAAGACATATCGGATGGGTTACATACCAAATAGCAGCGGGACAGCCATATAATGAACAAATAAACCAAGATCAATATGAATCATTGGTCGATGGTATCAAATTTGCTCTTGAAAATCCAGACATAACACCAGAAGAAAATCATAACAATTGGACGGAAATGAAGGTTAAGCAGGGCTGGATATATGGGGAAATCAAAGACTTTGAGAAAAAGACACACCCTGACTTATTACCATTTAATGATTTGCCAGACATTGAAAAAAGAAAGGATATTGCCGATAGCATGTCTCATAAAATGGCATTGGAATTGTATTATAAGATATTTGAATTGCCAGATCGAAAACCAGAAAGAGAAAAGTAATCAGTTGTACGATATCATCGTACACTTCTTTTTTTCAAAATACTAACTAATAAAACAACATCTTCATGTTGTCATCATTTGGATGAATTCGTGCATTCCGTGCATGTTATCACCATCTATTATTTCATATTATCAACAACAATGATATCATCCAATATCACATCGCGGTCAAGCTTAAGTTTACCACATTTACACATTAATAAATAACTGCTTGGATCCGTTGTTTTTGCGTATTTGTGCACGCCAGTTTCACACAAAAACGATCTTTTACTGTGTTCATTGCCATTGTATTTTGTTGCATATTTTATTATGTTGATACGTTGTTTTATTGATTTGGATATTGCATATAAAATTTCATTTTGTGAATAGTCACGTGTCGGGCCTGCTGACATATCAATACCAAGTGATTCATATTCACGTACCATAAATTCAATCTGCTCGTCTTTAGACAGTGGATTGTGTATTAACTCTTCGGCTGCTATAAAATCAATAATATCATGTTCGTGGTGACAAACACGCTTAACAAATCTAAAAATGTCCTTTTTACCTAGCCACTCTCTTTGTATATCGTGCTCTGTATCACGGTGCTTCCATGTAATAAACCCATGTCCCACATGACAATATTTAACACTGTGTGTCCAAAACGGGATTTTGGAAAAAATCCAATCGTGCCCACCACCCCATTTGAAATCAACCGTTGTGAGATGTGCATTGTCAAATTCATAGCAATCAGTGTTTATTTTAGTGTTGCATACTGGACAGCGAACACTATTTAAAAATAATTCTTCAGCATAATATATATCTTTTTTCATAATTTCACCTTTGACAACAATGATATAGTATCAAAAGCATATATAATTTGCTTATCTCATGCACCTTTGACAGTGCTTTTTTGTGGGATAAGCGTTATAATCATTTAAAATAAGTTACATAAGCGGTTATAGCAATGATCAACGTACAAACCGCAGAAATGACAGCAATCGTTATTACACCCGCAACTTTTAATTGAGCAAAATATTTCTCTAATTTATTGACACGAAGATCAAGTTTATTGACCAGACTTTGACAGTTATCGGAATTTTTATCAACCGATTTTCTTAAATCTTTCATTGTGTCGCCAAACGATTTAAGTACCATTTTTGTTTCCCCAACTTCTCTTGAAATATCGTTTAGCCGTTCGTAAATTCGTTTTATATCATCATCAGTCATTGGTATCAATCCATGCTAATAGATATCATTACCACTACAAAGACACAAAAGAATATATAAGTATCAGTGTGTAATTATATACACAGTCATATTAATTTATATAGAATTTTAACTTCAAACTGCATCCGGAAAATCTTTTCTTCTAAAAAGGATAAATCTTTAACCGGCAATGTTTGCATTGCCTGGACACCATCGTCTTTCAGGGCAGTATCAAACGTCTGCTTGAACCACAATATCAAAGTCCTAGCTATTTCACGAGCCATTTTAATGCCGTGTACTCCGTTCGTATTGTCCGTATGAGCCATCACATCAACCGACAATAAAGCCGTGTCATACTCAGCACGCTTGCCTACAGAGTCCTGTTTTAGTGTACCATCGGTGATATAATTTAAGAGGATCACCGGAGTATCTATTATACCAGACCAGTGTGCCGGATATGTTTTTATGGCTGTGTAGTTGTGGCTATCGATTGTATAAGCAGTTTCAATGTTTGTATAAATAGCATTGCGTTGATCCTGTGAAAGCATGTCAATCCAACCCATCAAATTTATTATCAATTAAATAAACCTTAAACTCATCGAAGGTCTGAGTAATATTAAGTTCATCTTCAAGATATGATTCAATGTTTGCTAATAATCTGCCTGCTTTCCATAACATATTTGGAAATTCAGAGTCAATAGACGTGATAAGTTCGCCACGTGTGCAATTTGACGCATCCCTCACATACTGAACGATATAAAGTAATTTTGGTTTTACATTGCCACCCGACAATGAATATTTGTTTAACGGATTGTAATCCGTTTCGATATTACTGATTATGATATTTACTTTATCATCAATATCATTTTGAGTTGGTGAAGGAGAATCCACAAAAAACTTCATACGATGAACATCGCCTGTTGCACTGTCTGTGAATGTTCCAACTATTCTATATCCATGTTTAAGTTCTCTGCGAGATTTTTCATTATAAGTAATTGTCATATTTTGCCCTTCTTTATCAAGTCTTTGACATATGCCACCGCTTCTTTGGTGATTTCATCTTCATTCTCTTCTGCTACTGGTCTAAACAGTGGCCTAGCAGGCGTCTTACCGCTACCATATTCCATCTTCATTGCGACGGTAGCTATGTTCTCACCGTCTCTGTAACTTCCAGCATCGATTATACCAATGTAAACGGTATTTCCGTCCTTGGTATACTTAATTGCACCGCCTAATGTGCCTGTGTGGTACCACTGCTTACCGTGGCCCTTATACTCAGCCCATGCTTGAGATAACGGAGCCCAACTTGAATCTCCTTTGTGGATTTTCTCGACTAATGCCGTTTCTATCATCCCACCGATGACATCGCCCAAAGCATCTAATCCTTTGTCCCCAAACCCTTTTAGGATTTTGGGCATGTTGTTTGTTACTTTTATGTTTGATTGGTGTGCCGGCATGATGAATCACTAGGTAAATTTTAAAGTTAATCTGCCCAATTTGTCACCAGAGCCGATTGTCCAATCAACGGCAGTAACATTCGTTAGCTTCTTTCCAGTATCTACCATCTCAATTTTTGTATTTTTATTAGTATTATCTGATGTTATTTTCACACCTGCTTTTGTATTTAATTCAAGTGATGTTAATTCAAATCGTTTAGATAACATAATCATGATTTCATCTGATATTTCGTCGTAAGTACCCAAAGAATAATTATCTAATATCATTTCAATTTCATCTTTCAATAATCTCATTTCCGCGTCTCCTTCCTAATCAAAAAGACATATCTTCCAAACGATGCCAGCTTTGCCAGTGTTAGCTTTTCTGTGTTTTTGGCTACGACACGCCAATAAGCTTTCATAGTTCCTGTAGTATTTTCATACACTTCCAGCAAATCATTAATAGCAACATCACAGTCTGAATGACACATAAAGAATAGATCACCAACTTCAAACTGTCCACCAGATAAAAATTTCATCTGCTCAAAGCTCATGGATAATTTCATTTTACCAATCCCAATGTATCCTTTTACTTCTACTGATGATTCGGTTGGTGCCGCCCATTCTCCCGTAGACTGATTTGTAGTATCGCCGGATGAAGTTCTTAACCGATTGATAGTGAACGGATAATTTGAAATAGTATATGGTGTATTCTCATCACATGTCATGCTCAATAATTATACTTGATGATTTATATAATTATGCGATAAAATGTTATTGTTTATATCGTACTTCTGCCATAACAAACGGTGTCCATTGATACCCATTACGAAACACTCTTTTCCACGTAAACATAGATCCATGTTTAGACGTCCATTTACCAAAGTTAATCCATATCATATTAATCACAACAATTAATTATTATACTCAATGATTTATATATTTATGTCATGACCAACAAACATTTTAATCCATCTTCTAAACTCTTTTTTACCAAGATTATTAAACACGGATATATAACATTCACATGATATATCATAACCAGACAATGTTTTTTCAATAATTATAACGTCATCGAGTCCCAGGGGCGTGTGCAATGCAACTTTTAATCGATCTGCGTAGTTCATGTTATTCATACCCCAACTTTACCGGATCGTCCCAACACCGTATCAAAACATAAAAGCAGATGTATACTATTTCATAGATTAAAAACCATGTGAAACTTATACTTATTACAAAAAATCCAGGAATAAACAAGAACAAAAAGGCAATGAGCATAAGATCATCACCCAAATGATACCATGTCATTTTAAGTCCATTTTTGACAGAGAATTTGCTCATAAGATCAACGCCGGTATTTATATGCCAATATATATGAGATCAGCCCCACAATCGCCATATAAATGCACACGCCTAACACATGTGTGCTTAATTCAACATATACTTCATAAACCAGAATTAACATGAGAACTAGTATCAAAGCCAAGCACGGCACACTGATACTTATCAATATAAAATATAAAAAAAAGGTTTTAATGAACTCATATTTATCATTCGTGTTTGTTCACATCCTTTAATATTTCTTTCATGTGTTTTCGTACCATTGTAATCCGTGCGGGCGTATCATAAAATTTACGGTCGGTTTTTGTAGAATATGTTTTAATCCACCATTCACAGACACCCTTAAGTGTAGCTGGTATTTGTTCGGTTGTTTCGGAATCTACATGATCTATGCGTTCGAATCTCAATGATTTGCCGTCGTCTGTAGCATGAATAGTATATCCAAGTGTTCTTATTAGATTATCCATACTGCCCGTATAACTCATAGACACCGTTTCTTCTTGTTCATCTTTTCTGTGTTTTTCAGCTACAAAATCCTTATAACTAATCCGTTTATTATCGTCTTTGAATTTACTTTTAAACTCTGCTTCTATCAGCTTCATGTCAGCTATGAACTGTTTATATGCCGCTCTGTCGAGTTCATATTTGATGTTAATCAACACATCCGTCTTTTTTGATGGTTCTTCTTTTGATTCATTGAATATGTGTTCCAATCCATCAATAATACCATCTTTGTACCCGCCCGGTGTTAACTCTTGTTTATAATATCTTATCAATTCTGTTATTTCCATTTCTGTTAGCATTTTACCAGTTCTCCGTGCTTATGTGCTTTCCTACGTGCTGATGCATATATTCAATTAATATATGTTGATCTGTGCTGCTTTTCATTGTCGCAAGTGCATGATCTACAGCGACCACGTCTGATGCCATCACTTCAGTAAAATAATGTTCTTCCACGCCCGCCATCTGCTCAATCATCGATGGTGCACCACTAAAACGATCTTGAAACCATTTTCCAAATTCGTCTAACTGATCTCCCATTGAACATTCACATATAAACACTGCACCCACACCACCGTCATCATATGAACTTTTATCTTCTTTGCATATTATCATCATGTCGCTTGTCATTTTATCACCATATTCTTAAGCATATTTGAAATATTAGCCTCTACATAATCTTTAATTTCATCTACACATGAAATAAACACGTCTGTCATTTCAGTATCATATGCCATCCCGGTTCTCCTCACACGACGAAGCAAATAACATTTTTCAAGTTCATTGAGATGTTTGTTGGCCGGGACTTTTGTTAATATCAATTCTTTTGCAACATCATCAACATTACAAAGAAGCATTTTAAGTATTTTGAAATTGTTGCCTTTTGTACCAACACGAAACATATTCAAGCTTATGCTTTCAATCATGTCGTCTGTTATTATATTTTTGTTGCTTGTCATAATGTACCTCGCCTCATCATACCATTGTCATATAATCTATCAATCCAACGGCCAGGTAGAATGACATACTCTATTTGAGTTGGCTTCATCGCTTCGATTGTAATTTTTGAGATGTGCCTTTTTAACATTCTTTGTCTAATAAGCATATATAATAAATTTTGACTCATCTCAGATGGCTCATCCAAATAACGTGGCTTATCTACGTCTGTAATTCTTTTGTTTAAGACTATCATGTATCATCGTCTCTTATCCATTTAGATCCATTCCATGCATGCTCAATGTGTTGCAATTCGAATATTTCATATGTGGTATAATACGGTTTTGTAGTAACCAATCCGCCGTTACGAGTATATGATTCCCCGTCTATTATTTCATTCACATAACCAGTACCATATTTTGAATCGTCTTCTAATATACCAATACGATACTTTTTTCCACTAATGTGGCTTATAAAATCAACTTCGTCTCCTTTTGATATGCACCTGCTATATTGTTTTCTGTGCTTGTGAATAACTTTCTTTACAATTGTGCTCAACATTCCATTATAATATATGAATTTTAATTTGAATGTATCATTCGTCATAAAAAACGTTTTCCAGTCCTTTATGATTATATTGTTATCCGTGTCAGTGTGTGGTATTTTAGTTATCGCAGATTCTTGTCTACCAAAATATCCCCCATCTTTTTGTGGCACATACGGTTCATCACACATAAAGAATCTATTTGAAATTCCACCGATTAGACCCATATCTGGATAATAAAAAGCAACTTCAACTCTTGAATTATCAGATAAATATTTACCACAAACATTCCCGCATTTACAATGTTTGAACTTGTTTCTTAGCTGGATTAAATCACTACATATTTTACAATAGATGTATTTCACATCATCACCCACCCTGTTAGCAACAAAAACAACACGCCCGCAACCACATCAAACATGCCATATGTACTAGATCGATCTTTTTTTGTGTGTGTTACTCCTGTCAATATCATTACAATTCCTTTAAATATCCACCAAACCAAAAGAATACTCAAAAACAGTTCATAATTAGGTAAAATTGTTATTGTCATTTATCGTCCCACATCATAGTGTATAATCGAGACCATGCCTTGTTGTGCCATCATCTGTGCCAGTTCTGGTGGCATCCCCATTGATGTAGGAGTTAATAACTTCCACAAACCAAGCAATTCACCCATACCCATCAAAGCCAATGCCGTGCCCTGATCTCCAATCCATGCACCAATATCAAGATAATTATGTTCGTTTCCATCAAACAGATTAATTTCACAGAATTCACCATTATGATCATTGATTGGTTTTTTTAATGATTGGGACACTGGATTATTTTTTAGAGACACTTTAAAGAATTCAACGTTGGCCGTATGTCCGTTGGGCTGGTGTTCTTCTGGATGTGCTGATACATCTACACATTTACCACACATACATGCTCCTCTTTTAGAATGTTCTAATATATATTCTACTAATTTTTCCATATATTATCTCTCCTGTTATTTCTTAATATTAACATCAACACCGATCCATATATATTTTACAGTGGCACACAGGACACACCATATAATCAAACTCTGGTTTTCTATGAATGAATTCAAGCCATATATCCATAACAGAAGAATCGTATGGAGCTGATTTTATGGGTTTATTCTTCATAAAATCGGTAATATCTAAATAATCCGCAAATGGTCTTGGTGAAACATACCATTTCGATAAAAAATTATACCAGTGAGAATTATGCTCTTTGGCAATCGCTTCAAATTCGTTGAGAACCTTTTCCTGTTTAGCCCGCAATTCTAGCCTTTCTGCATGATCTTTGTTCCACTTTTCTTTTTTTTCTACATCCGTTTTAATTTCAGGGATCTCTGATGATGTACAATTACAATTGTTACATTTGAATTCAATTGTCATTAAAACTCCTCACAAAATCTTGATGATCTTTCCAATAATCTTCTGTCTTTTGACGGGCTTGTTTATCGAGCTCTTTGCATCCGAATGATAACCTACACTCAGTCGGCTTGCTGTCGTGAATCTGACACTTCATATCATCTGTCAAGAATATACAGGCATATCCGGTCATGAGATTATGGCCCCATGAAGCTCTTACAAATCCCCTGCCATTCCTCTGTGCCTCTTCTAACCACAGATCATTATTATATTCACTTTTATTTGATCTATTAAAGTTTTTTCGTGGTGCTGGAATTTCAATTACTTCAGCATAGTACCATTCACGGATTAGATATTCGTCAACGAAAACATTTAGTGGCATATTCATAATTTTAGCTGCGCCTATCACTTCATCTATTGACCCAAACCACCCTGGCGACCGCCAGCAGCATTCAATACATTTTTCACAGGTACATTCTGTTTTCATTTCATACATCTGTGTAGGTTCCCAAATCTTTTAGTTCACGGTTGCCAATTTTTATAGATGATATTTTATCCTTCTTATTCTCCTTATCCCATCTATTTGAATGACATTTAGGACAGGCAATTGGTCTTTTGACTCTCGGTATCCATTCGTGGCCGCACTGTTTACACTGATATGTTTTAAAATCGTTCGTTATAGTGTGTGTATATTTGGCTTTAACTACCATGATATATTGATTATCATGATCATACTTATACCTATCCTCTTAGTCCGCCGCCACCCATTGAAGTAGGAATGAATTTTATTTCCCGTTTCTCTTCTTTGTGGAGATGTGAAAACAGAGCATATCTTGTGGCATCTAATAAATCATCTGCATATTTAACAGGTTCATCTAAGATATTACCAGCTTTATCTTCTTTCCATTTATATGATCTAATTTCTTTGATGATATTTACATCTGATTCAAGCAAGTGCAACTTATATCGCTTAACTAAATCTATGCCATCCATAACAGATTTAGTAGCAGGATGTATATTGAATCCAGCTTTATAAATCTCTTCAATCCTAGCAGGTTCAGCAGAATCTCCGTATATTGGAGCTGTCTTTTTTAAATTATTTTCACCAAATAATTTTATTACATCTTGGTTTGTTAAATGTGTCTGGTATACAATTTCTTTTAAATATACTTCATTGTCTTTCATTCCAATGAAAACAAGTGCCGTTGGATGGTTAAAGCCCCAATCGATTCCATAAAATTCATCGTCGAATGAATCGGGGAACTTTGATTCTATGATATAATTAGAATAAATGATATTACTAATTTCAGCCCATTCACCGAGACAATAGATTCTATAAAGTTCGGGATCATTTTCTTCCAGATCCTCTAAAATCTGCCTATATTCTGCAGACAAAAAAGGATTATCCAAATGCGAACTATTGATAACTTCTACCCCAGATTCATGAATCAAAGTTTGATTGATCCATCCATAAATATCAGATGGATTAAGTGCCAAAAATATTTTATTGGGTTCGTTTGGTGTAGTTTGACCACTCAAACGAGTACGAATAATCCGATAATCCAACTTTGAAAACTCGTTTGCCTCTTCCAAAAAGATATAATTATATTCAGTAGATTTTATTTTTTCAATATTATCCACACTTAAAAAATCAATTGTGTTGTTTTTTATTTTTATTGTAAGATCGGTTTTATTATGAATACATTGTTTATAATATCCATAATCATCAAACAGATTTAAAAAGATTCGATATGCGGTTCTTCTTAGTGCGGGTAATGTTTTTCTGGCTATTAAAAATTCTTTGTTGCCCTCATTTACAAACTTTTGAATGAATAATTGTAAGATAGCATGGCTCTTGCCAGATCTTGCACCCCCTACATTCACGACAACCGGGCATTTACTATTATAATTTTTGTCAAATATCCCGGTTGTTTCAATCAGTTTTATCACAATCTTATTAACCTGCTAGTTACTTTCCTATGACAATTTGAGCACAACAACACACATTTATCAAGCTCTGTTTTAAGTTCATGATCTATCTTATTTTTTCGTCCAATCAATATAGATATATTAATTTGTTTTGAGCCTTTCTTGTGATGAAAATCATAACATTCATTAGATAAATGGTTCGCTCCACATATTACACATGTTTTTCCACCAACATATTTAATACATTGGTCCTTTAAAAGCTCTCTTTTGTTTCTTTGATATTGATTCATTGCTTTACTTCGCCTTACACCACATAACATCTCCTTACTTCAATAAAAACATAGGTGGCTTTGACACCACCGAATGCTATTGACGTTTACCGTACCTTACCCCACATGACACCACAATACATCACATAACAAAACTATATATAACCAAACCGCACATCTCATCGCCTTAACAATTGTATTATTAACCAAGTTCCTTGAACTTTGTTACCATATATCTACCATACCTCGGCCTATAATCACCAATTCCTTTTCTCATCCCCGCATGAGCAAGAATCTCATTGAGAGTCGAAACTGGGATGTTATCATCATCAATTATCTCAATCTTAAATTTAACAGACCACTCATCAAACCGCGGCCTCCATGCAAGAACACGGGCACGCTGAATTACAACAGACCGTTCGTCTATAACAAATGGACAATCCAACGGTATGTTTTCCGGTGTAATTGCAATGCCCGAATTTATTATATCTTTGAATATCTTACGGCCTTCAAATTTAAAATCAACCCCTGCTTTAACAAGCGATTGGAAGATGTGTTCCGCTGGCTGGTAATAACTCCCGTCTAGGTTTTTGTATAATTTCTTATCAGCTTCGTCTTTTGGAACATATACCTTTTTCTTTTTGGTGCTCGCATTTTCGCCAAACTCCTCCGCAGGAAAGCGATTATGCAAAAGCGGTGATATACCTTTAATTTCAACTTCAACTGTTTTCATGTACCTTACCTCTTATTTTTATCCCATTTACGAGATTGACATTTTGGGCACACTCTAACGTCTTCCGTCCTTGGAATCCACGTATGCCCGCATTGATTACATTCCAGTTTGCTTATTTCAGTAATCATAGTATATACTAGGTTATAAAAGTATATATAACTTATGGTATGCTATAACTATTCTGTTTTTTCTTCTGGTTTTTTGTATGGGACATATTCAATTCTAGTAATTGTAATATCGTGTTTATCGCCTTCTCCCATAATACTTCTTGCCTCTTTGATAGCAATTGATATATCCCCCGTGTTCTTAGGCATCACACCACTATCCCTTCCAAGTTTTACTTGTTCAACTAACGTTTCTAAAAAATAACTTTTGACTTCCGCCCAGTCTTTGACCATATTTTCATGAACGGTGGCATTGATTTCCATATCCAATACCACAACCCTTTCTTTCCAATCTCCTTCTACAGACCATTTTTTTAGGGTATCATATGCGGGTGCTCTTTTTGGGTATTTTTTGAGTATATTTTCATGCAATATAAATATGCTTCTAGATGTCCCAATTGAATAATACATATCAAATGCCTTGTTTCTATCTATTAAATTTTTACCCATCGGGGTAAATATATAGTTAATATTATATATTATTATTGTAGAAAAATAGGAGATCCCGGCAGGAAATATGAGAACCTTTGCCGGGAATCATGCATCGATGCTTCACAAAAACACATGATGGTTTGTCAGTGAAAAGAAAGGGAGTAAAATATTTTCAGATAAGAAAACACTGACAATTATATATTGAGTTATTGGTTTATATGCTTTTTGGTTTTACCTTTTTGCTGATGTCAACAATATGGTTTATTCTTAGCTTAACCCTAGCAGCTCGGCGTAGTAAAACACAATACCCTGATTAATAATCTCTTTGAAGTCATCTATTGCTCCCTGTCTAGTTCCACTCCAACAAATGGGACCGCCAAAGTGCAAGCCCATTGAAACATTTGAGGCTTTCCTACTATTTGCATTTGCACCATATCCATGTGATTTCTGTTTACCTCGGAACTGTGGACGGTAACTCATGAACTGTGTACGAGTACATTCTGCTATTATCCAGAACTGTTTAAACCGATCATCGTCTTTGAACCGATCTACTTCTTCTTTAAGGCGATCTCTGTTAGGTCGTTTAGTTCCATCCTTAAGCTTAGGAGAGCCATACAAAGAGCCATACAGATCATTGGCTCCACCTTTACCGGGTCCATATTCTACATCATATACTTTAAGTACGCCGGTCTTGGGAGTCTTCTTGACTTTATATTTGAATACATCAACACTACCTGAACCATCTTTATCAAGACTCATCGTTACATTCTTACGTTTATCATCTAAGTCTAACAGAATGGTACGAGTACCGAAACATACACGAAATGACGTTCCGTTGTTCAGTACAAATACATGATCGGATATAACCCATTCACACCCATGCACTTCATGTAAGAACTCAATTAACGTATTTGGATTATACAGTGCAACATCAGACCAGTTAAACATTAAGTTATACTTTTTGCTCTGCGGTCCGCCCTTACGTTCAACTACGATTGGAAGATATACCCACTTCGCAGTCTTTTTATTAACACACACCAATACTTTATAATCACCGAATTGGCGATCCCCGGTTTCTTTCTTTAGTCCCATGAGTTTAACGGGCCTGTCAAGTTCTTTCGGGGTCCATGGGTTCTGTTCGTTGCCAGGACTCTCTACAATCACATCGACTTTAAGTGCCCATGCTTTAACTCTGTTGTGCAGCATCCGCTCCATCTCACTACGCATGATAGATTCAACCTTACCTGACGGGCCGTATAGTCTATCATGATATTGCCGAATCTCTTCTTGATATTCCTGCACTGTTTTTATTTTCGGTGTCATTATATCACTTAATCTCATTATTTCAATATTTTTATTTTGCTTCCATGTCTTTCCTGATTTGTGCTTGCCATAAATAATCTCGGTTATATGGGCACATAAAACACGGCCGTCTTGTAGGATTATCTCGGTCCCTAAAATCAACTTGCCGTCCTTTGAAATAACAATGAAAAGATCCGTCTGGATGTTCAAGTATGTACTTATTCTCACACATATCCTCACACCAGATTATAAGGTGATCGTAATATCCATATTTAATTTTAGGTGCCATTTTCGGCTGCCTCTTTGATTGGAGCAACTATAAATGTAAACTCTGGATAAATAAAAGCAGCAGAATATATATTATCAGCTAATATCCTACCCGGCAACGGAAGATAAAACATATCCATAATTTCTTTGAATACAGGATAATATTCTAAAATTTCTTTTTTGTGGGCTTCTGCCTCGTGTGTTGCCACAAACTCAAAATGTTCTCCTTGGTCTTCTAAAAATTGGCTGGTTCGTATCATCCCTGCTGTTTTAAGTTTGTTGTTTCTGAAACCAGGGATTCCTAATATATCATATTTGAAATGCTCGTTTAAAGCTGCAGTTATATCGACTTTCATAATAATTCATCCCACTGATAATATCTTACATGTGGTCGATTACAACACGCCACATCATAATCAACCATTCTTAAAACTCCTTTATATTCATGTCCCCTGTTTTTTGATCGGAGTCTGCATAATGCATTCCAATTGACTATAATATTATGAACCAACACCGCTTCTTCGTTAAAACACGTGAAAACTTTTCCACAATTGGCACATTTAAAACTAAGTGATGTGTTCATTCTTACTCATCCTCGTCTGCATACATAATCCCATTGCATTCTTCACATTCGATAATATCGGTTTGATTTTCGTCATAATCCATTTCGAAACCACACTGATTGCATACAAATCTCAAATTATCACTTCCAATAACAATACTCCAAATGTGGGTTTTCACAACAATGAACATCAGCATCATGCATGACCAGTTCATCTTGTCTTTTATCGTCTTGTCTTTTGCATTTTCTTATGATGCTCAATTTATAATTATATTCACGTATTTTCATCATACACGCAGCTTCACCGCTATAATATGTAAATACTTTACCACAATTTTTACACTTAAGACCAAGTGATTTATTGTTTTTTATAAGCATTATTCCTCGTTTACATACCAAACACCCAAGTGCATCATTTGAGTATCCATCATAATCTATTTCATATCCACAATTTTCACATACAAATTTCATTTTTAATCGTCCTCGTCTGAATACATAAAATCGCTACATCGTACACATTCAACAACATCAAATGTATCCTCGTCATAATCCATTTCAAAACCACAATTAGCACATACAAATCTCATGATACCACTTCCTCGACATTGGTCACTTTAAAATCTGATTTTAACATACCCACTTTGTGGGTCATCAGGTATGAGAAATTATGATTAGCATCACATTTATCATAACCTGGTATGATCGGCCATGTTTTGGTTTTTCACGGTTTATCGATTAAGGTGAATGTTATCTTCCACTGTTTCATGATTCATCATCCACACAACCAAAATCAGGATTTTCATCGTCATTGAATCCAAATTCATAAAGCGCCATTAATAATCACCACATTCTTCGTGTGTGTGTAATATCAATGGTCTATCACAACACTTAGCTTGAGCTTGTATAAGATCAAGTGTTGTTGGTAATTTACCTTTTGCGTCTTGATTGATTACGTGATCTTCATATTCAGCTAATAATGTCTGAACCTGATCTACAATTTCTGCTCGTCTTCCATATTCAGTAAATCGTTTGTTGCAGTAGAAACATCTGTATGTTATATTTTCAATTGTCATATTTTATCTCTCCATACTATAGTATATCATTGTGATATATATAAGTTACTATTTGATGTTTTGTGATATTATTATAAGATTGCCATGCTCGGTTTATTGTACCTTTTATTAATCATAAAAAAAGAATACACACCCACCGCACCAGAATTGAATAATACAATTCGTTCTACTGAGGAAGCATACGGAGCAACAACATTAAAAAATTGCATAACGTAATTACCATGTTTTTCATTCTGTTGCTTTGCCCGCACGGATTTTATGGCATATTTTAAATTCATTCTCATAGTTTACCATCCGCCATCAACTGATTGATCACTTCCCAATCAGGATCGTCTTCTAATATTTTGACGTGTGGATATAATTCATCACAATTTCTTCTGTTTCCTTTTCCATATACAATTTTAGAATCTTTCTTGTTAATTTTATTAAGTGCTTCTTTTAATTTCATATTTTGTCATCTCTCCAATCATGTTCTAATATTCAACCGGTGGTATTACGCCCGTATTTTTCTCGTGTTCCTGCCCGTGCTTAATGCCGTGTATGAATGCATCCACATACATGATATGACATATCTTTTCTACGTATGTCCAGTGAGCTTCAGCTAGCTCCCTCGCTTCTGCGTCATTCATGATTATACATCGTCTGTTTTGTTAGTTGGCCGGGTTAAGATTGGATCAATGTGGTTTATCTCATCGACGCTGTTGGTTATGACAGATTCGTCTTTTGACTCTTCTATCAACACTTCATTGTAGGCCTGCAATTTACCTTTTAATCTCTCAAGTGCCCTGGCTTCGGGTGATCCCATCGATTTGATACTTGGCTTAATCCTTTTAATTTCAGCTTCTGATTCTCTGATTAATATTCTTATTTGACTTACTGATTTAACTTTTGAATTCATTTCAATTCCTCATTCATTTATTAAATAATATTTTATAATATACGGCGGTACTGCTCCGCTTCCTCTATATGACAAATACGGAAAATAATATTTATAACTGGTATATGCCATTTCAATACCAGACAGTCTGTTTTTAGCATCAGTATACGAATACAATTTATCATTAATTGGATCAATAAATATATATTGACTTTGTTCGTTGATGATGTAACAGAAATAATATGCTACTTTTTCATCTGGATTGTAGAATTTCACAACACCCATGTCAACACCACTGTCATTCGCTCGTTTTGCTAACAGTCTAGATGACTGTGAAGACAACAGCCCCCCGCTTTGTGCTTCTACGTCTGTTGAATCTATACCCAAAAACACATTTAAATTGGTTTGCATGTCACCATCTTCACACATTCCCGTGGGAATCAGTATACAAATCAACAAAACCAATATAACACAAATTATATAATTCATTATTCGTTCACCTCAATTTCAGTTCGTGTATTCCATTTATTGTTTCTGATCGTAACGAGTCCATAAATTCGTATAGGAATCATTACAAACGTCATAAACATTGTATATAATGGTAAATATAATATATCACTCTTACATATTTTAAGGTGTGGGTATTGTCGAAGTCCCAAACTTATATTCATACCAATCACCCCCATTACTAACGACATCCACAGAGGGATGTCAAAATATAAATTCACTGTGAAATACTGATAAATTGTTACCCCAACAACAAATATAAAAAATATTGGAGTTGTGATGTCAGTAACAAATACTACAAACGTGAACGGTTTTTTCCACAACCAAACCAAAGATAATAATGTTTCTCTCTGGCTACTCCGTGCCCACCTAATCTGCTGTTTTACAAATAGACTCCATTTATCTGGGCAATCTGTGTATACTTCTGCGGTAGATTGGTACACCGTTTTCCAACCGTCTTTCAGAGCCAATGATGTCAAAAACCGATCATCACCAGAATCACACTTTGCACCAAAAAACGTTTCATTTAAAAACTCATCAACGTGCTTTTCAACAATTTCTCTTCTAAATGCTATGGCTCTTCCGGGCAGACATCCCACACTACCAAATACACTCTGAGCAGGAACCGTAATTGAAAATCTTATGTGCTCCATCCAGTTCGCAAATTTTCTTATTATGTTTTTGTTCGGATTTATGATGTGCTGTTTTGTTGTTACTCCCCCCACTTTCTCATCATGAAACGGTTGTATAAGATTTGATATCATACCGTTTAAAAATATCGAATCACTATCAGCCAATACAATTATATTACCTATAGACTTATTTAAACCGTATACAACACTTGTTCTTTTCCCTGGGCGGTCTGTACAATCAAAAACATTTTGTGTGTATTCTCTAGCAATTGTTCTTAGTTCTACATTTTTATCTAACTTATCGAATATAACAATCAATTCAGATGGATTATTTTGTTTGATTGAACTTAAACATTTTTCAAATATGTGTGGTTTTTCGTTTAGACACGGAACAATAACAGACGTAGATTGTTTAGGCGCATCATTATAATATTGCATATATCGCCTTGAAACTATCCACTTAATCGCCCATATCAACCAAACATAAACCACAAACATTTCAAAGAAAAATATTTTGTGTGTTATCAAAGATTCATATAATTGAATTGTAAAATATATCATGTTAATCTTTTTGTATTAATTTTAACTTTGCCACATATGGAACATACTTAGACTGATACGAGAGCCAATTTAAAGCCACCCACTTGATTTATATTGTGCCGTGTGACATCTACATGCCAAGCGACTGATTAAGCCCAGAAATTGGCGTGTGTGTAGTATCTCAGCTAAATTGAAGTTATATTTCATGTCCCTTTGCTTGGCTCATACTCAATTTGACTATTGATTTGGTCATTGATATTAATGAGTGCTTTTTCTGTTTCTTCTGAGTAATTACACATATTTATCAAATAATACAATACGTCCAGCGTGTGTTTTGCTTCGTCTTCTGTTAGGACGATTTCAAGTAAATCATTACCCACATATTCAACACCGACATATCTAGCCATTCCTCTGCTATTAACCGGTACTCCTATAATCATATGTGCATAATTTACTAACATCTGTTGTTTGACTTTATGATCATCATCAAATGGATAGTCGTGTAAACACATTCCAACTACCAATGTCAAACCATTAATTATATCTTCTAACTTTTTTATTTTATCGTTTTGGTCATCCGACATCATTTTATCTATTTTATCAAATAGGTGTTTTGAACTTGGCATTATTACCGCCTCTGACACTGTCTACAAGAATCACAAAAAGCACCAGCTGTAATGTAATTAATTTTTTGATATTTCGGTTTTTCTGTTAATGTCAAATGATTTCTCAACATTGGCTCACATAAAACCGCTTCACAACTTACTTTTCTTATGTTGCAGTTTATCCACGCTGGTTTTTTATATCTAATTCCAAGCGATGTTTCCTTAATCCGATCCAATTTTTGATTTCTTATTTTTATTACGTTCATATTTTCACTTCTCCTTATCATCACAATTTACATTTATCATCTTTTGAATGAAATCAGTGGTTAGCCGTTCAGGATCATCTTTCATTTCTTCGTGGTGTTTTTTAATAATTTTGCATGTCGAATAACCCATTCAATGTCTATCGTGGGTATGATCAATAATCGTGTCTATTCTTCGACGATGATTTCTATTGACATATGCTGCCTGATAACATCTATGGCACATGTTTTTGGATCTCGTTCCTTTTATACCGCATATTTCACATATCGCATCTTTTGACATGTCCTTACTTCTCCTTTTTATTCAAAGACTTAATATTCACAACAATTAGATCAATCCTTTTCAACTGTTGCCTAGTTTGATATAACAGCAATGCATTAGCAAATATCGCCAGCGTAACTGAAATCTGCCAAAAGATAGTTATTGTATCTGAGTTGTACATATCCTCACCTCTCTTGTGCACTTAGCTTTCTCATTAGATCACACAACAAACCAACTACATAATCTTCATCATAGTTTTTGAATGCGCATAACTCACAAGACATACCATCACATCCATTACTATAATTTGTTTTTACGTGATTTAACAATTCTTTAAATTTATCATTTATTGGTTTTTCTGTGCCTTCAGATACTCTTTTAACTTCTGCTATTGCTTCATTTGATATCATAGTTTCACATCTCCTTTTCTTCGTTGTTTCGTTCATCTAGACATCGTTTACAAAGTGGATATCCAATTTCTTTGTTCTCTGCGTCATAATCACCAAATCCATCTTTGCCCACTGCACGACCACACTTTGAACAGTTTATAATATACCGTAGCATATCCTCAATTCCATCCTCTTTCTTTCATTTTTCTAAATACGAATCTAAGAATGCTGTCAATTCGATTTTGGATTTGAATGACAATTTATCAACTAAAATTTTATATCCCTTTGCCGTGATAATACCTTTTTTATACATTTGTATGGTATTTGGATTATCAATAATATATTTGGATCTCATTGAATCAAGTTCACTTTCTTTTGTTATTTTAGCAGTTGTTGAATTGATAGATTCAATTTCATTTAAAATGATTTGCTTTTGTTTATCAAGATCGTGGACTTTCTCATTTAATTCTATGAGTCTCTCTTCGCCAGTGTCTTGTATATCTAAGTATATCGCAACCAATTCACGTAACTTTTTAGATATTTGCCGCTCTGGTATACGATTTTTGAGTTCTTCAATCTGATATTCTTCTAGTCTAATTGGAAATAATTTTAATGTCATGATTTTCACCATTATTATTGTCTATAGGCTTTATTTTATTACTATATATATATATCGTTATATTACGTTATCTACTGATCTATTATTAGATGTATACAGACATTTCAAAACACCATTTTTTAAGGTAGATTACGATATACAAAACTGTATATACAATAATTTTAAACAAACACCAAAATTATAAATTATGAAATGGTATTATAATGATTGGGTTTGGGTTCAAAAATGCTCCCTCGCTTCATCATTTCTTTCAATACACCATCTAAATTTTCTTTTGACAAATCAACAGATAACACCAAATCTGAATAATCAATCCCCCCTTTCACACTAGAAATTGCAGAAAATATCTGTTTAAATCTGTCTCTCTGGCATGAATCATCAGTACATTCTACTCTATCAGAATCAAATACACCATTTTCATTTAGATATATTTCATCTCGGGATTTATTCATTAGATTTATTGCTCTCTGTACATCCATACATGTTGCCACATTTGACAATCTCAATTTTGCTTCTGCCCGGGTTAATCTAATTAATGCTTCTAAGTTTCTAGATGTAATTGGAATAACGGAAGATTCACTATCATATCCGGATCGAATTTCACAATAAAAGTTTTTTATTAGGGCCTGAGCATCTGAATCAATAATTACATTTTCAATTTTTGAAGCCACATACATATATTTTTTTATAAAATCGTTATTACTTTTGGTGCTTTCCTCACACCAAGAATGTATAAGAATGTCTGCAATTTTTGAATCTACATTCTCAGATGGAATATCCCTCATAAGAAATATAAGATCGTACCTGCTTAACGTGTCTGGCCTTAATTTTATTTGTGGTGCTAATGATTCATTCTGATCAAATCGCCCTGTTTTTGGGTTCATGGCGCATATGATAGGACATCTAGTCCACAATGTACTATTAATTCCGGCTTTATTAATATATATCTTGTTTGATGCTAATGATGTGTTTAACTGTGAAATTTGATCTGAACTGATTTTATCAAGTTCGTCTATTATTGCTACTGATTTATCTGCTAGTACCAATGCACCAGCTTCAAGTGTCCATTTACCTCCTGAAAAATCATCTTTTACTACTGCTGCTGTTAATCCTGCTTTCGTTGATCCGTCCCCTGTCGCAAACTGGGACTGTGGTATTATTTGCTTCAGGGCTGTCAGCAATGTAGATTTTGCTGTGGATGGGTCCCCGCATATCAACAGATTTGTATATCCTCTTTGGAGTGTGCCGTCTGCTTTCATCCTATTTTCCCCAGAAACAGACGACACTAAAATAGCCTCTTTTATTTCATCATAGCCATATATACTTGTAGCAAACAACTGTGTTATTTGATCAATTACATCGTCCTGCTTTGAAAACGTTTCAATGTCTTTTATATCTTTTTCACTAAGATCAATATTCATCTCAACATCGTTATACTGAATATGAATACCATTAACCATTAATTCAAATTGGTTAGTTTTACCTAATGTACGACTAATCTTTTGAAATGATTGTAATATTCCAGTTACATTTATTCGATTACCAGGTAATATGTAGCCAGTCATATCCCCTCGAATTTCAATATCTACTGTTTGTGGCTGATCTCCACCGGTCAAATCTTCAGGAGATTCCTGAATCCTTAATTTTTGAGTATTTTTAAAGGTAGATTCAATCATATCTAATTTAAATGGACCTTTCCTGCCGCATAGCTCACCATCACATTCAAACGGTTCAACATATCTATTATCAGCTTGAATAACATATGTCATGTGCCCACAGCACAAACATTCAAAAGCCCCGATGGTTAACTTTGGATAGACTACTGTGATTTTCTGTACCAACCCGCTCACAGATATCAACTTATCAATGTGTTCACACCGCATATTACGGATTGTAACGTCACTTTTTGTATTATATACCCCTATATTTGGAGCCCAATTATCAACCTCATACGGAAACGTCCATTTTTTTAATACCCCTTCAAATTCACCAATACTGTTATTCGGATTGTCAATTACTTTTGCTGCTAATTCAATATCATACTTTTCAACATCATGAAAATCTATATTTAATATTTGTTTATTTGGCCAATTCAATCCCAAATTGTTTATATCTTCTTTATAATATAAATTGAAAAAATCGTCTATGGAATTCATAGATGTCACCTTATCAATTTAATGGGGATATATTAATACTTTAATTCCCTGGGACTCAAACGCCTTTTTAAATTTTTTATCTGATGTTAATAAATAAAAATCACCAGTAGGTACGTTAGTTTGATATGTTCTAATTTGGCGCAACGTTTGTCCAAAACTAGATATGTGTGTTTTAATTTCTATATAATTATTTTCAACTTGACCAAACGGGATATTTATGGTAAACAATCCACACACCTTTTCAATATTATTCATACTTATTTTTATGTCTAAGTATCCAATAATAAACCGATTGTGCCCCATAATTGGCATTTCAGATTCTATTTTTACAAAATCTACCCAATTATTACATATATATTCTATCTTAGATCCGGCAATTTTATAATCATTTACAATTTGATCCCAGTGCAATTCAATTATATCCATATATTCATGGTCATGTGTTCCATTTCTTAAATTATTAATTAACGAACTGTCTTTATGATCAAATATATCAGACTTAACTTCTAAATTACCATCCCCATCTTTTAATGTTAAAATAAGAGCTGGCTTAACTACATTATTATTGAAATTAATAAGAGGTAATATATTGTCTTTATTTAACGACCATATAATCATTTCGTCGTGTTTTGGTGATGTCAATGTTTCGTCATCAAGTCGTAATAATTTTTCAGTGGTGGTATATCTGTCTTTTTGTCCTGTCATTTTCACCACATCTCAAATGTAAGCTCTGCGGTGTGTTGTCCGGTATCTTCTATCTTACACTTTTTAGGATCTCTTGTTTTATCTATCTCAAAAAACTTAACCATTGATGCAGGTATACGTACATATTGAGACCTTCCGATAGCCAAAATACTAGTTTCAATCATCATAATAATATAAGATTGATTTAATCTTATTTATATCTATTCAATTTAAAAATATATATATTTAAAAACGAAATAAAAAAAGAAAAGAACCGAAGCCCTTAAAAAATAGAGTGTATACAGTTGATAGTATACACTATTCTATCTATTCTTACAATATGAGATGGTATCTTTCAGTGAGCAACCCAAATAAATTGTCCATACAATAAAAGACGATACCCACAATCCAACCGTACCACAAAAATGATATATATTCATACAAAGTAGAATACCAAAAACTGTAAAAATTAACGTTTCTTTGAATTGTGCAGTTTTCATTAGATTGATGTAACTATATTTCATGTATTTCAGTTCACATTTCATTTGTTCCTACCCCTGCCTTTTTTCGGTGTCGTTTCGCAGCCACCACGGCCTTTGTTTGCTCTGTTCCCTTTACCAGATCCATCTTTTTTAGGTACTCCTTTTGTCATTTAATCACCTCTTGTTAAAGCAATTCAAATCCTTCAACTTCATTATGTGATATTACAATCTCATCATCGATATATTCAACTGAATAAGCAGGACATTCAAGATATGATTCCTGCTGAAACCCCCCAAAACCGACACTGTGCATTAACATAGGCGCATCCCCATAAAAATGAGCATTCCATCCGTCCTCTGTCGTGTATATATCATATGTGGTTTTTGCGAGTCCGGTGTTTCCGTCTTTTGTAATGTAAATTTTACCTGTTGTCCTACTGTT